>OLXK01001921.1_pt1 | contig 12934 bp, 8 predicted proteins | sample 1674321 | NCBI WGS metagenome assembly OLXK01 (sample SAMEA103958162, study PRJEB25191) | human gut metagenome | reverse complement strand
ATCGTCTTTTCCATCGAGATTCTCCTTTCTATCATTGACATGGTCCTGCGCTCCGGCAGCCGGGCAGACAGCCGTCCGGAGCGCTCCGCACCGCCGCGACGGACGGCTGCGGAGCTGCGTTCGTGTGTCCCTGCGGGATACACATCGGTTTTGTTCGGTTGTGCCCATTATATTTGCTTGACAGGAAATCGACAATGTTTGCCGTGCACAGTATCCGGTCAAAATTTTGTCATAGAGACCAATCCGCATTTTGCTCCGAAAACCGTTTTTGACGCAAAAAACCGGACCGGCAAGCTTTGCCGGTCCGGTTTTCAGGCTGCGGCTGCCGTCAGAAGGCGACGTTGTTGAGATAGCCGTCGATCAGAAAAGACAGCTGGAGCGAAAACAGCAGCTCTGTCGTCGAGAGGTCGATCCCGCAGATGGATTCGATCTGTGCGATGCGGTAGTTGACGGTGTTGCGGTGCAGAAAGAGCCGCTCGGAGGTGTGCGCCTTGTTAAAGCCGCATTTGGTGAATATGCGCAGCGTCTGGTAGAGCTCGGCGCTTTTTTCGCGGTCGTAGTGGATGAGCGTGTCGAGCGCGGGATGCCGGATGAAGGACAGCAGGCTTTTGTCCTCGACCTGATCGAGCAGCGCGTAATACACGTAGTCCGAGAAAAAGAAGAGCTTCTGGTCCGAGCGCATCTGCTTGGCCAATTGCAAGGTCTGCAGCAGCATGTTATAGTGGAGTGAAAGCTGGTTGTTGGCCTGAAAACAGTTGCTGATGCCGACGATCAGCCGGTGCCCCTGCGTGTACTGCTCCAGTGCTGCGCGCTGTTCGGGCGTGATGGTGCCGCCGTCCGCCGCCGTCAGCAGCAGCACCAGATCGTTCTTGACCACCGAGAATGCCGTCTTGCCGAAGATGGCCTGCATATCCGGAATGAGGCGGGATTTGTAGTAGGCCGGCTCTTTATAATAGACCGGCCGGATGATCGCCAGACATTTCTGCTCCGGAAAGCTCAGCTTGGCCAGCTTCATGCGGCGCTCCATGTCCACGTTCTGCGCGCCGGCGAGCATATCGGCAAAGATGTTGTTGAGCTGGGAGGCGCGGTAATCGATCCAGTTGCCGTTGTTGCTCCTGACGATACGCTCCTTTGCCGAGCTGGACAGCAGCGGGATGATCTGCTGCTCGGCCGCGCTGAACATGCCGGTCTTGCTCACGATGATGACGTAGCCCATCATGAAATTGTCGTAGACGATGCGCGTGCACAGCAGATAGCGCTGCATGTGCTCGCAAAAGAGCGTGAAGGGCTTGTCCGAGAGGGAATACTCGTTTTTGCGCCGCCGGTCCTCGATGTACTCCATTAGAATATCGCTGCAGTATCCCTGCTCGATGCTCCGCATCCACAGCGGGTAGTCCACATAGAAGTTTTTCGTCTTGGCCACGAGCTTTCCCGTGCTGTCGATCACGACGAACAGGTCGCCGGTGACGTCGGTCATTTTGGTCAGCACCCGGTCCAGTTCCGCACCGTTGCAGAGCATATACAGCACCTGTGTATAGAGCTGCTGGTCGGACTGCTGGTAGCTCAGCAGTTCCTTTACGGTCTGAAACAGCACAGCAAATTCACCGCGATCGATCATGGCGCTGTTCGTCAGTCTGTCCGCCAGCTCCGACGGCAGCGTGCCGTAGTACAGCAGGTTGGTCGGCAGTACGGTGTCCGGTGTCAGCTGCCCCGCGTCGGCAAAATAGAGCGTTCCGGCCTGCACATCGCTCTGACCGGAGGCAAGGATGTTGACGTCCGCCAGTTCGCAGTCGGAACGAATGTCGATGTACATGAGCATATGCGGCTGGCTGGCCGAATGCAGCTTTGTGATCAGTTCGGAAAATTTCACGGTCGTGCCTCCTCGGATATACTAAAATTGTTAAAAAAATATTTAACTCAATTATACTACACGGAGGGGTGCGGGCGCAACCGCTGCCGTTGTGCTGCGTGACAAAAAGGCGGCGGGTCGTTGTGCACGGCACACAACGGCGGTCGTTTCCGTGTCGGGCGGGATCGTTGTGCACGGCGGCGGGATTGTCTGTCCCGCACAAAATCAAGCTTTTTTTGGTGTTTCGTGCATATGGAAATTCGAGAAACAGATGGTTAAAATATTTGCAAAGGCACGGATGCGGCGGCAGAATCCGCATCCCATGTCGTTCCTGCACAAGCAGACAGCATCGGTTTCGGAATCCTCCAAAGAAAGAGAAGAAACACCTCATGAAGTACGAAAAACTGTTTCAGCCCGGAAAGATCGGCAACCTCGAGCTGCGCAACCGCGTCGTGATGACGGCCATGGGTGCGCTCATGGGCGACTGGAACGGCTGCACCACGCCGGAGCAGATCCGTTTCTATGAGGATCGCGCCAAGGGCGGCTGCGGCCTCATCATTCCGGAATTCACCTCCGTGGACGCCGACAGCGGCCACTGCAACCCCATCCAGCTCGGCATCTATGACAGCCGGCAGATCAAGAGCTTCCAGCTCATCTGCGAGGCGGTGCATCGCCACGGCGCGAAGATCTTCATCCAGCTGCATCACGGCGGCCGCGAGGCGCCCCCGGCCTGCAACGGCGGCCGTCAGGCCATGGCTCCGAGTGTGGAGCTCAACTCCGTCGTCGGCCGCGCGACCATTCTGCCGCGCGAGATGACCATTGAGGACATTGACAACCTGGTCGAGAAGTACGTGCAGGCGGCGGTCAACTCCGAGCTGGCCGGTGCCGACGGTGTCGAGGTCCACGCGGCGCACGGCTATCTCGTGCAGCAGTTTTTGAGCCCTTACACCAACAAGCGCACCGACGAATACGGCGGAAGCATGGAAAACCGCTGCCGCTTCCTCGTGCGCATCCTCACCGGCATCCGCGCCGCCGTCAGCCGTGATTTCGTCGTCGGCGCGCGCATCAACGGCAATGACTTCGTCGAGGGCGGCAACGATCTCGCTGCCTGCACCGAGATCGCCAAATACCTCGAGCCGTATGTGGATTACTTCAATGTGTCCTGCGGCGTGTATGCCAGCGCACCGACCATGATCGAGCCGTGCTACAGCCCCGAGGGCTGGAGAAAGAACCTGGCCAAGACCATCAAGGCTGCCGTGAATGTGCCCATTATCGCCGTCAACACCATCAAGCACCCCGAGACGGCCGAGCGCTTCCTGCAGGAGGATGTGAGTGACTTTGTCGGCATGTCCCGCATGCAGCTGGCCGATCCCGACGTGGTCAAAAAGGCGATGGCCGGCCGTGAGGATCTTATCCGCAAGTGCCTCGGCTGCATGAACTGCAACAAGTCCGTCGTCGCGGGCAAGAACCTGCACTGCGCCATCAACCCCGTCACCGGCCGCGCCACGGTCTACGGCGACGAGAACCTGGTCAAGACCGGCGCCGGCCGCACGGTCGCGGTCGTGGGCGGCGGCCCCGGCGGCATGCAGGCTGCGCTCCTGCTGAAAAAGCGCGGTTATTACCCGGTCATTTTCGAGAGCCGTGACCATCTCGGCGGCAGCGCCGTGCTGGCCTCGAAAGCGCCGTGCAAGGGTATGGTGGCCGAGCTCATCGAGACCATGAAGGCCGAGATGAAGGAGTACCACATCGAGGTGCGCCTGAACACGCCCGCCACGGTCGAGACGCTGCGCGCGCTCGATCCCTACGGCGTCGTCGTCGCCTGCGGCGGCGATCAGATCGTGCCGAACATTCCCGGTGTGGACCGCAGCAACGTTTACTATATCGAGGATGTGCTTTTGCGCCGCGTCTCCTTCGAGGGCAAGAACATCGCCGTCATCGGCGGCGGCCATGTCGGCCTTGAGGTCGCGCACTTCCTGTGCGACAACAACAAGGTCACGGTCGTCGAGATGCAGAAAGAGGTCGGTGTCACGATCTACCGCACGGCGCGCTACAAGCTGCTGTCCCTGCTCGCCGAGAGCGGCGTGGAGGTCCTGACTGAGCATGCCGTTGCCGGCGTGACCGACGGCGCGGTCGAGCTCAGGAAGACCGACACCGGCGAGGTCGTCACCCGTCCGGCCGATATCGTCATCATGGCGCTCGGCAATCGTCCCGACAAGAGCTACGAGCAGCAGCTCAAGGATGCGTTCGACAAGGTCGTTTTTGTCGGTGACGCCAACAAGGGCGGCACGATGGCCGATGCCACGCTCAGCGCCTACGAAAACTGCTGGTTCTTCTAAACCATACTGAATTTTTTATAAAAGGAAGGCTTTATTATGAAAAACAATCTGTTTGATCTTTCCGGCCAGGTCGCGTTCTGCTGCGGCGGTTCCTCCGGTCTCGGCCTTCAGTTCGCCAAGGCAATGGCCAATGCGGGCGCGGACATCGCGCTCGTCGCCCGCCGCACCGATCGTCTGGATGAAAACGCCAGGGAGATCGAGGCGGAATACGGCGTCAAGGTCTATCCGCATTACATGGATCTGCAGGATTCCAAGAGCATCACGGACTGCGTCAGCGACGTCGTCGCGCATTTTGGCAAGATCGACATTCTGGTCAATGCCGCCGGTATTCCGGGCGGCGGCGACCCGGCCACGCTCACGGACGAGTACTGGCTCAACGTCATCAACACCGACCTCAACGGGCAGTTCTTCACCTGCCGCGAGGTCGTGCGCCAGTCCATGAAGCCCAATCAGTACGGCCGCATCATCATGGTCTCGTCCATCCACGGCGTCTGCGGCCGCAAGGGCGTGGACACGGCACCGTATGCGGCGGCCAAGGGCGGCATCGTCAACCTGACGCGCTCGCTCGGCAACTCCTGGGCGCGCGACGGCATCACCGTCAACTGCATCTGCCCGGGCTATTTCCCGACCGAGATGACCGCGGCCTATATCGACGCGCCCTTCTTCCATCAGGCGCACCTCGAGTGCTGCCCCATGGAGCGCCACGGCGAGACCGGCGAAATGGACGGCCTGTGCACCTACTTTGCCTCCCCGGCCTGCAGCTACACCACCGGCCAGATCGTGTGCGTGGACGGCGGCTGGAGCGCCATCTGATCTCTGCCTGATCCGGCTTTCGCCGCGGCGCATAGCGGCGAAGCCGTTCCTCTCCGCGTCGGGCGGCTGTGTATGCCCGGCTGCCCGACGCGTCATGTTTCCCGTATCACCATGCGCATTTCTTCCTTTCATTTTCCCCCACTCCATGGCATACGTCCCTTCTTTTTCTTTGCGCGGCAGCAGTTTTTGCTGCCGCGCAAGGCATTTTGGGGCATTGCGTGCGCCTTGCGCTGCGCGGCGATTTGTGCTATCCTGCGCGTGGGGTGATACGATGAGAATTCTCATGATCAACGGCAGCCCGCATCCGCGCGGCTGCACATACACCGCCCTGCACGAAATGGAGCGGGTGCTGCGCGCAGCCGGTGCCGAGGTGCAGATCCTGACCGTCGGTGACGAGCAGATGGGCGGCTGCGTGGCCTGCGGCGGCTGCCGTGCGACCGGGCGCTGCGTGCGCGGCGGACTGGTGAACGATGCCATCGACGCGATGGAGACGGCCGATGCGCTCGTGCTCGCGTCCCCGGTGCACTATGCCGGGATCTCCGGCGCGATGTCGGCCTTTTGCGACCGGCTGTTTTATGCCTCCGACGGCTGGGCAAACAAGCCCTGCGCGTGCGTTGTATCGGCGCGCCGCGCGGGCACGACGGCGGCGCTCGATCAGCTGGTCAAGTACCCGATGATCTCGAACATGCCGGTCGTCTCCTCGCAGTACTGGCCGATGGTGCACGGTGCGTGCCCGGAGGACGTCGCACAGGACGAAGAGGGCCTGCAGACCATGCGCCAGCTCGCGCGTAACCTGCTCTGGCTGGTGCGGTGCATCACCGCCGGTGACGCGGCAGGCGTTGCGCGCCCGGAGACGGAAGCGCGCACATTCACCAATTTCATCCGCTGATTTTCGGCAGTATGACAAAAGACCAGCCGCCGCAGGAAATGCCTGCGGCGGCTGGTCTCGTATCCGGGGCGGCGGCTCAGCCGTGCTTTTTCACCCGGCGCTTGCCGGTCATGTGCTCCACGGTCAGGCACAGCACGGTCGTGCGCGGGATGACCGCCGTGGAAAACGGGAAGTCCGGCGCGCGGTACTGCGCCATGAGCACACGCAGCGCGTGCTCCTTGCCGCTGTCCGGCACGACGGTGATGCGCCCCTGACCGATGACGCTCTCATACGTCATGGTGCAGTTGCCGTGCTCGTCGTCGAGGATGAGGCCGTGGCCGCGGTCCATCTCGAACGATGCGTTCGGGTTTCTGGAGATGAGGTCATACTTCGTGCCGGTATCCGCACCGTGAAAGTACAGCCGGACGGTCCCGCCGTCTGCCTCAAGGCCGAAGTTCAGCGGCAGGATGTAGGGATACGGCTCGTCGTGCAATGCGAGGCGGCACACGTCGCACCCGCGCATGACGGCGATGAGCTCGTCAAAATCTGTGATCTCGCGATCTGCTCTGCGCATGAAAATGCTCCTTTCCGATCAGCCGATGGGCGTGCCGAGATGTGCCAGCACGTCCTGAAAATAGTCCGGCAGCGGGCAGGTGAAGGTCACAAGCTCGCCCGTGCGCGGGTGGATGAATCGCAGTGCGCGCGCGTGCAGGCACTGTCCGCTCAGCCCTTTTTCCGGCCGCTTATGCCCGTAGACAAGGTCGCCGAGCAGGGGATGGCCGATGTGCGCCATGTGCACGCGGATCTGGTGCGTGCGGCCGGTCTCCAGCTCGCAGCGGATGTGCGTGTAGCCGTTGTAGCGCGCGATGACCGACCAGTGCGTGACGGCGCGGCGGGCGTTTTTGCTCGTCACGGCCATGCGCTTGCGGTCCGTCGGGTGGCGGCCGATGGGCGCGTCGACCGTGCCGGCATCGTCGCGCAGATTGCCGCAGACGACGGCCTCATATGTGCGCGCCATCGTGTGGTCGGCCAGCTGCGCCGAGAGCGCGAGGTGCGCAAAGTCGTTTTTCGCTGCGACGAGCAGCCCCGACGTGTCCTTGTCGATGCGGTGCACGATGCCCGGCCGCCGCTCGCCGCCGACGCCGGAGAGACTCTCCCCGCAGTGGGCGAGCAGGGCGTTGACGAGCGTGCCGTCCTCGTGACCGGGCGCGGGGTGCACGACCATGCCGCGCGGCTTGTTGACGACGATGAGGTCCGCATCCTCGTACACCACGTCCAGCGGCAGATCCTGCGCCACGAGCTCCGAGGGCGCGGCATCCGGCAGCGTCACGACAAACGTGTCGCCGGGGACGGTTCTGTAGTTTTTCTTCACGGGCGCGCCGTCTTTTGTCACCGCGCCCTGCGCGAGCAGCCGCTGGGCGGCGCTGCGCGTGAGCCCGGGCAAAGAGCGCGCGAGGAGAGCGTCGATCCGCTCGGCGCTCTCCTGTGTTTGAATCGTTCGTTGTTCCATTAGAAATCCGAAAACTCCGCCAAAATGTCGTCGAGTGAGTACGCTGCGCCGTCGGCACTACCGTCCGTGGCATCGTCCGGCTTGGGCGTTTCCGGCTCGGCGGGCGCAGCGGGTGTGCTGTTGAGATAGGCCAGCAGCGGGTCCGCCGCCTCGGCCGCAGGCTGCGCTGCCGGTTTGGGCTGCGCGGGGGCTGCCGGTTTGGGAGCCGGGGCTGCCGCCTCGGGCGCGGCGGGTGTCACCGGCTGCGCGGCGACGGGCGCGCGGTCCCACGCGGCGAAGAGATCGTCCTTCGCCGGAGCGGTCTCCGGCTTGGCGGGTGCAGCGGGTGCGGCGTTCGGCGCGGGCTTCGCGTTCGCTTCGGGCGCGGCGGAGGGTCTGCGCCTTGCGGGCAGGTGCAGCCGGCGCGCCTTGGGCGCGTCAGGCGCTGCCCCGGTGCGCTGCCTGTGCGCGGTTTTCGGCGCGGCGTCATCCGCCCCGTCGTCCCCGCGGTAGAAGATCACGTGCAGGCACAGCGTGATGCCGGCCACGACGATGAACACGTCCGCCAGATTGAACACGGCAAAGCGCACGAAGAGGAAATTGAACATGTCCACGACGTAGCCGCTGAGGATGCGGTCGATGCAGTTGCCGACCGCACCGGCGAGCACCAGCACGACCGACCAGCGGCCGACCTTGCCGTGCACGACGTTGCGCCGCAGGCAGAACACCGCGATGGCGGCGAACACGAGCGTGAAGATGATGAAGATCCAGTGCGGCGCGTGCTCGAGCATGCTGAACGCGGCGCCGTTGTTGTGGATGTTCGTCAGCTCCAGCACGCCCGGAATGAGCGTGACGTGCCCGGTGTCGAGCGCGATGTTGACGGTGACCCAGTATTTGAGCCCTTGGTCAGCGATGAGGATCAGGATGGCTACGATGGCATACCACATAGCGGTTCCTCGCTTTCGGATCAGGATTTTGGGAGCGGGTGATTACTCCGCCTGCTGCGCGGCCACGACCGCGGCGCAGCGCGGGCACAGTCCGGTCTCGGGGTCGGCCTGCTCGGAGTGCATCCAGCAGCGCGGGCACTTGGTGCCGGGCGCGTTGCGCACGGAGATGTGCAGACCGGGGAAGTTCGTGCCGGTGCCGGTGACGGCGTCGGCCGGCACGTCGCCGCCGATGAGCGCCTGCGATACGATCAGCAGCTCCGGCAGGTTCATGCTCTGCACGTCGTCGAGCGCGGCCTTGGCGGCGTCATCGTCGGCGCGCAGCGTCACGGCTGCCTCGAGCGGCTTGCCGATGCGCTTTTCGGCGCGGGCGGCCTCGAGCACACCGTTGACGTCCGTGCGCACGCGGATGAGCTGGTCCCAGCGGGCAAGCTCGCTCTCGCTGAGCGCGTAGGCGTCGAACGGCTGGTTCATGACGTTGAGCAGCACGTTGCGCGCGTCGTCCTCGGCGCGGTGCGGCATGGCCTGCCAGATCTCGTCGCAGGTGAAGGCGAGGATCGGCGCGAACATCTTCGTCATGCTGTCGAGGATGAGGAACAGCGCCGTCTGCGCGCTGCGGCGCTCGAGTCCGTTGCGCTCGTCGCAGTAGAGGCGGTCCTTGATGATGTCGAGGTAGAAGCTCGAGAGCTCCACGACGCAGAAGTCGTTGATCGCGTGCGAGATCACGTGGAACTCGTAGTTGTCGTATGCCTTGGCCACGCGGCGGATGAGGTCGTTGAGCTTCGTGATCGCCCAGCGGTCGAGCGGGAGCATATCCTCCGGCGCGATGAGATGCTCGGCGTCGAAGCCGTCGAGGTTGCCGAGGCAGTAGCGCGCGGTGTTGCGGAACTTGAGGTAGTTTTGCGTCAGCTGCTTGAAGATCTCCTTGGAGCAGCGCATATCGGCGTGGTAGTCGGCGCTGCCCGCCCAGAGGCGCAGCATATCGGCGCCGAACTCGTTGATGATCTCGGCCGGGTCCATGCCGTTGCCGAGGGATTTGTGCATGGCGCGGCCTTCGCCGTCGACCGTCCAGCCGTGGGTCAGGCACTCGCGGTACGGAGCGCCCTTGCCGAGCGCGCCGACGGCCACGAGCAGCGACGACTGGAACCAGCCGCGGTACTGGTCGCCGCCCTCGATATACATATCCGCCGGCCAGAAGCCCTGGTCGCGCTGCATGGCGGCGACGTGGGTGGAGCCGGAGTCGAACCAGCCGTCGAGCGTGTCGGTCTCCTGCGTGAAGTGCTTGCCGCCGCAGTGCGGGCAGGTGAAGCCCTCGGGCAGAATGTCGGCCGCCGGGCGGTCGAACCAGGCGTTGCTGCCCTCGCGCTCAAACAGCTGCGCGACGGCCTCAATGCTCTCCTCGGTGCAGACGGGCTTGTGGCAGTCGTCGCAGTAGAACACCGGGATCGGCAGACCCCAGCGGCGCTGACGGGAGATGCACCAGTCGGCGCGCTCGCGGATCATGGCGGCCATGCGCTCCTTGCCCCAGCTCGGGAGCCAGCGCACGTTCTCGCACGCGGCGACCGCGTCCTCCTTAAAGGAGTCCACGGAGCAGAACCACTGCGGCGTGGCGCGGAAGATGATCGGGCTCTTGCAGCGCCAGCAGTGCGGATAGCTGTGCACGATGTCCTCGGATGCGAAGAGCGAGCCGGCCGCCTTCATGTCTGCGAGGATGACGGGGTTCGATTCCTCCGTGGACATGCCGGCGTACTTGCCGGCGTAGTCGGTGTGGCGGCCCTGATCGTCCACGGGCACGACCATGTCCATGCCGTAGCGCTTGCAGGTCAGGTAGTCGTCGGCGCCGAAGCCGGGCGCGGTGTGGACGCAGCCGGTACCGGAGTCCATGGTGACGTAGTCTGCCAGCACCAGACGCGAGGTCTTGGGCAGGAAGGGATGGTCGGCGAGCATGTTCTCAAAGAATTCGCCCGGGTGCTGCTCGAGCACCTCGTAGCTGTCAAAGCCGCCGATGTGCATGACCTTCTCGGTCAGCGCGTCGGCCATGACGTACACCTCACCGTTGGGCGCCTGGACGAGGTTGTACAGCTCGCGCGGGTTGAGCGCGATGGCGAGGTTGCCGGGCAGGGTCCAGATTGTGGTCGTCCAGATGACGAAATAAAGCTTGCTGTGGTCGACGTTCGGCAGCTTGCCGAGGTCGTCATGCATCGGGAACTTCACGTACACGGTCGTGCACGGATCGTCCTGATACTCGATCTCCGCCTCGGCGAGGGCGGTCTCGTCGTGGGCGCACCAGTACACCGGCTTGAGCCCCTTGTAGATGTGGCCGTTGCGGTACATCTTGCCGAACACGCGCACCTCTTCGGCCTCAAAGCCCTTGTTCATGGTCTTGTAGGGGTGCTCCCAGTCGGCGACGACGCCCATGCGCTTGAAGCCGTCCATCTGGCGGTCGATGTATTTCTGCGCATAATCATGGCAGGCGCTGCGGAAGTCGGCGATGCTCATGGCCTTGTGGTTGAGCTTCTGCTCCTTGATGATGGCGCTCTCGATGGGCATACCGTGGTTGTCCCAGCCGGGGATATAGGGCGTGTAGTAGCCGCGCATCGCGTAGGAGCGGGTGATGAAGTCCTTGAGGGACTTGTTGAGCGCGTGGCCCATGTGCAGTCCGCCGTTGGAGAACGGAGGGCCGTCGTGCAGAGCGAAGCGGGGCTTGCCCTCGTTCTTCTTGAGCATCACGTTGTAGAGGTCCATTTCCTCCCAATGCTTGAGCATCTCAGGCTCGCGCTTGGGAAGCCCCGCGCGCATCGGGAAGCCAGACTTCGGCATATTTAGCGTCGCTTTGTAATCCATATCGTGTCTCCTTTATGTGAATTTTTCTGTTTGCTGCAAAATAAAAATGCTCTGTCTCCCGACAAAAGAGACAAAGCATAACCATACTCTGCGGTACCACTCTTCTTGCTGCCGTTCCGGCAGCCGCTCAAATGCCGCGATGTAACGGTCGCACCCGGGCTGTCCTACTGTGGCTTCAGACGCCTGCTCCGAGGTGATATTCGCTCTCCGCGCCCCGCTGCCTCGCACCGACCGGCAGCTCTCTTTGCGGGCGGACGGGAAGCTACTTGTCCTCATCTGCACAATTCCACATATCACGGTCATTCTACCCGCATTCTTTCGCTTTGTCAAGGCTGAAAATGCTTGCGGAAGCGGCAAAAATAGGCTATACTATCGGCGAAAAATACGCGAAAGCGACAAATTCCGGAGGCTGCGCCATGATCCACGATATCGAGCCGAAGCATTTATACAACGAATGGAAGCCGAACGCCGTGCCGAAAAGGTCGAGCGCCGTCGTGCAGTTCTGCGGGAGAAACCTCCTCTGCCGCATCGACGACAACGGACTCAAGCTCCCGAGCCGCGCCATGTTTCCCGACGGCGACGAGAGGTTCACCTACCTTTTTGAGCTGGACGGCAGGGAATACTACCTCCTGCGCGACGAAACGCCGCGCGAGCCGGACGGCTGGACCTACCGCGACATCAATATTTTCCGCACCGAGCAGCCGAAGGAGATCGCCTTCGCCGCGGTCAGCGCATGGCACCTGTGCTGCTGGTACCGCGACACGAGGTTCTGCGGCCGCTGCGGCACGCCGCTCGAGCACGACGTCAACGAGCGCATGATGCACTGCCCCAAGTGCGGCACGCCCAATCCCAAACCCCGCGCCCTGAACTGGATCGGTTATTCCAGGCTGCGCACCGTCATTCCGTCCACCGGATGGAAAAGGCATGAGGAAGTGCTTCGCAGCTACCGGCGGTGTTTTTACTGCGGGCAGCCGCTCCATGAACCTACGCTGGAACAGAACTGCCCTGCCTGCGGAAAAGCGGTGCTCCAGGGGGAGCAATCCGTGGACCGTTATGATGATTACATTGCCCGGCGCAGGGGGTGGACCTTTGCGGCCGTGGTGGTGCTGGGCATCATCCCCATTCTCGGCCCTCTGCTGGCCTCCTCCCTGTACAAGAGAACGCTCGTCAACCCGTACTCCCTGTACATGACCGTATTCAGGGAAAGCTTCCTGATGGTGGTGCTCTACCTGTGCCGCCACCTCTTCCGCCTTCTGCCCTTCATCGGAACCATCGGCATGCCCATCCTCTGCGTGACGGAATACCACCTCTACCGCCGCATGTTCCTCTGGAAAACGGAGAAATATGACTTTGGCGGAAAAGGGAAGGCCTGAAGAGCGCTTACCCCCGGTCCGGATATTTCCGGCGCGTGCGGGGAATGGTGGGCTGCGGGATTGACTTGAAGCCCCGGCAACGTACCTTTTCGCCATGCAGATGCGTTACGTCCTGTTTGCCTCCATGGCCGCCCTTTGTCTGGCGCTGGCCGCCTGTTCCGTCACATACGGCAACAAATCCGTGGCGTCCCCGGAAGTATACGGCAGGCTGGCGCCGGGAAAATCCTCCAAGGCGGACGTTTACGACGCGCTGGGCCAGCCCTCCGACGTGGTGACCATGAAAAACGGCGTCTTGTGGACCTACCGCTACCGCAAGGCTAAAAACGACTTCCTGGGCAATATTCCCCTCTTTGGCGTCGGCCTGATTGCCGGAGGGAAAAACGGGGACGTTTATACGGTGCTGGCCCTGTTTGATCGG
>OLXK01001920.1_pt1 | contig 12956 bp, 9 predicted proteins | sample 1674321 | NCBI WGS metagenome assembly OLXK01 (sample SAMEA103958162, study PRJEB25191) | human gut metagenome | reverse complement strand
TGTATCAGCGCAATGAGGTCTCCGCGGCCTTCACCGTGAAAAAGGAATTTTCCGACGACGGCGGCGAGGCGCTGGCTTATATCCACTCCAAGGGCACCGACACCATCGACACCATTCATGACGAGATTTTCCGTCAGATCTCCATTTGCCGCAGCAGCGACGAGGTGGATAAAGGCACCCAGAGCCTGAACGCAGTGCAGAGCCTGCCCGGTTTTCTCGTGCAGGCGGTGGGCGGCATCGCCCGTTTCTTAGACCGCCACGGCTGGATGCCCCAGAGCGTCATTGCGGGCGACCCCTACTACTCCTCCGTGGTGCTGACCAACCTCGGCTCCATCAAGCTCCACGCGGGCTATCACCACCTGACCAACTGGGGCACCACGTCGGTGTTCTGCGCCATCGGCGAGATTAAAAAGCGCCCCTTTTTCAATGACGACGGCACCTTCGAGATGAAGCCCAGCATCGATCTGGGGCTGACCATCGACGAGCGCATTGCCGACGGCTATTATTACGCCAAAACCGTCCGTCTGTTAAAAACGCTGCTGGAAAATCCCCAGCTGCTGGACAAGCCGTTACAGGAAGAGGTAGATTACTGATGGAAACAATCACTGCGAAGACCCCATGGGCTGGCTCCATGGGCAGTATGCCCATGCACCTTGACTATTTTGAAGGCTCCATGTTTGAGGCTGTGGAGGCCATTGCCGAAAAATACCCCAATTACGTTGCCTTTGACTTCATGGGCAAGTCCACCACCTACAAGAAGCTGGTGCAGGAGGTGGAGACCTGCGCCAAGGCACTGAAAACCATTGGCGTCCGGGAGGGCGACAAGGTCACCATCGCCATGCCCAACTGCCCGCAGGCCATTTACCTGTTCTACGCCATCAATCTGGTAGGCGGCATTGCCAACATGGTGCATCCCCTGTCCGCTGAGAAGGAAATTGAGTTCTATCTCAACGAGTCCGAAAGCGTCACCGCCATCACCCTCGATCAGTTCTACAATAAATTCGAGTCCGTCCGCAAGAACACCAAGGTGGTCAACATCATCATCGCCAGCATCAAGGATGCGCTGGCGCAGCCCATCAAGGCCGGTTACATGCTCACACAGGGGCGGAAGATCGAGAAAATTCCCGAAGACGCCCCGGTCATCCGCTGGCAGGAATTCGTGCGGATGAGCCGCTATTGCTTCTATGACTACAAGATCAGCCGCACCGCCGACGATCCCGCCGTCATCCTCTACTCCGGCGGCACCACCGGCACCACCAAGGGCATCGTCCTGACCAACAAGAACTTTAACGCGCTGGGGCAGCAGGTCATCGCCGCCAACCCCATGTTCCGTCCCGGGGACAAGATGCTGGCCGCCATGCCCATCTTCCACGGCTTCGGTCTGGGCGTGTGCATCCACACCATGCTGACCCAGGGCGGCCGGTGCATTCTGGTTCCCCGGTTCACCCCCAAGAGCTACGCCAAGGATCTGGTCAAGCAGCGCTGCAACTTCGTCGCGGGCGTTCCCACCCTGTATGAAGCGCTGCTCCGTCTGCCGGATATGGAGGGCGCTGACCTCAGCTGCCTGAAGGGCGTTTTTTCCGGCGGCGATTCCCTGTCCGTCGAGCTGAAAAAGAAGCTGGACAAGTTCCTGTACGACCACAAAGCCTCCATTCAGGTGCGGGAGGGCTACGGCACCACCGAGACCGTCACCGCCTGCTGCCTGACCCCCAGCCACATGCACAAGGAGGGCAGCATCGGTCTTCCCTTCCCCGATACCTACATCAAAATCGTCAAGCCCGGCACCGAGGAGGAGCTTCCCTACGGTGAAGAAGGTGAAATTCTTCTGGCCGGTCCCACGGTGATGAAGGAGTACATGCACCATCCGGAGGAAACCGCGAAAACCTTACAGCACCACGCCGACGGCCTGACTTGGGTCTGCACCGGCGACCTCGGCACCATGGACAGCGAGGGCTTCGTGTATTTCCGCGGAAGAGCCAAGCGGATGATCATCACCTCCGGCTACAACGTCTACCCCGCCCAGATTGAGAACATTCTGGACGCCCACGAATTCGTGCAGATGAGCTGCGTCATCGGCGTGCCGGATTCCTACAAGATGCAGAAGGTCAAAGCCTTCGTCAAGCTGGTTCCCGGCGTGGAAAAGAACGACGAGACCAAGCACGCCATTATGGAGTATTGCCGGAAGTACGTGGCCAAATACGCCATGCCCTACGATATCGAATTCCGGGACGAGCTGCCCAAGACGCTGGTCGGCAAGGTTGCCTACCGGGTTCTGGAGGAAGAAGAACTGGGGAAGCTTCAGGAACCTGCTCCCGTCGAATAACATCACAAGCGTTTATTTCCGCGTACCCCTTGCCGGGGGTACGCGGATTTTACTATTCTTGTCATCTACACGCCAAGCAGCAACAAGAATTGCCGCCGAAATCCATCGTATAACGAGCACCCCCATGGTATAATGGCAACATCTGGTATTTTACCGGACCGCCAATACAAGGAGGACTTTACCATGCGAAGAACGATTCTTGCTCTGCTGCTTGTCTGCCTGTGTCTGCTGACGGAGTGCAGTTCTGCCCCGCAGGAAACCACAGCCCCCACCGCTTCCGAAACGACTGTCCCCACTGAAACCGAGCCGGCGGAGACCATTTCGCCGGTGGCGGAGGAAAAAGAGGTCATCGTCTACTTCGCCAACTGGTATCTGGACACCAAAACCGCCGAGGAAGGCGCGGAGGTGTGCAGCATTCCATGGGATAAGGTCACCTGCATCAACCACGCTTTCTGGGCGGTAGAACCCGCCGACGGCTCCACGGAGACCTCATGGGACCGGCTGGCGGCGTCCGGGGAACCCCGAACCAGCTTCCGCGTGGCGTCCACCCTCCCCAAGGCGGATTTTGACAACGACGAGCCGAGCCGGATGGCGCCCGGCCTGCCCCGGAACCACTTTGCCCAGTATCAGTATTATTCCGAGCAGTACCCGGATGTCAAAATTCTGATCTCCATCGGCGGCTGGACCCGCTGCGGCTATTTCTCCGAAATGGCCTACACCCCCGAGGGCCGCACCTCCTTCGTGGAGAGCTGTCTGGACATTCTGGAGGAATACCCATGGGTGGACGGCTTCGACATTGACTGGGAATATTTCGGCGGCAGTAAGGACGGCGCGCGCCTGCCCGAAAGCGAAGAAGATCAGGGCTGTCCCATCTGGGGTACGCCGGAAGAGGACAGCGCCAACTTTGCCGCCCTTGCCCAGCAGCTCCGTCAGGCCATGGACGACGCCTACGGCCCCGGCGTGAAGCGGCTCACCGCCTGCGCCTCCGCCTCCACCGGCTGGACGCTGCCCATGCAGAACTGGCGTCTCGTGTCTCCCTACATGGATTTTGTGAACATCATGACCTATGACATGGCGGGCACATGGGATAAGATCACCGGCCACGCCAGCAAGCTGCAGCACGCGAAGGACGCCGTCACCGTCATGAATCTTGGCTACGGCGTGGAGCTGCGCAAGATCTGCATTGGAAGCCCCATGTACGGCACCGACCTGAAAATGTTCACCCCGCCCTCCGGCAGCAACCCCGTGGGCGTTTCTGTGGAATCCAAGGCCCCCTCTGACGTGGAGATCACGCAGGAAATGCTGAAAGCGTGGGAAGCCGAAGCCGTCAGCGGCTACACCACCGAGTGGGTGGACGGCAAGCCTGTCATGGGCGAGTCCTTCGATAATGGCGGCACCGGCTGGCATTACGGCTACGATGCCTTCAACCGTGGTGCGTATCTGTACAACGACGACGAAAAGTCCCCGTATTACTGCTGGTACATCTCTTACGAGACCCCCATGACCCTACAGGACAAGCTGGACTTCATCGAGCAGAAAGGCATTGCCGGTCTGATCGTCTGGGAGTGCAGTCAGGATACTTACGACCACGCCATGATCTCGCAAATGGCGGACAATCTGCTGAAATAACGCGCAAGGGAGAGGCTTCTCCGGAAGCGCTCTCCCTTTCCTGATACAATACAGCCCCGCGGCATTTCAAAATGCCGCAGGGCTGATTTTATTTCCGTCTGACCAGCTCCAGAACCTCGCTCATTTTTCCGCAGATGGCATTGTAGTTCTCCCGGCGGTGGGGTCTTAAGCAGGCAGAGCAATCCTTGATGCCGCTTTCCGTATACCGGAACGCGCCGCCGCATTTGTCCCCCAGACAGTACAGCGGGCAATAGCAGAACAGGCAGCTGAACGTCTCCGGGTCAGCGCCCTGATGGCAGGGAAAATATTCGCATTCCCGGTTCTGGAAGAAATCGTAGTGAGTCTGGCGTCTCAGGTCAATCCAATAGCGCTGCTCCACCACGCCGTCCACTTCCACTTCGTTTTCCAGGACGCCGCCGTTGCGCCGGATGCTCCTGGCAGAACCGATGTTGTCCTTGTCACAGACCATCAGCACCCGGTCGATCCCCAGCTTCTTGCATTCCTCCAGCGCCAGAGCAATCATACGGGTGGCAACGCCCCTGCGCCGCTGGGAGGGCAGCACACCGTCGCCGATGTGGCCGCCGTCCAACAGCAGCCTGTCATTCAGCCGGTGGCGGATATTCACCGCGCCCACGAAGATATCCTGCTCCGTGTCCAGACAGAAGAATGTGGAGTCCGGCACAAGTCCCTCCGTCTCATCCTTCACATCCAGATTGGCAAGGTAATTGTCAAAGTCCCGGTAATCCAACCGGCGAATGGCGTAAGGGACGATCTTCTCCCCCGTCGCGTACCACTGGGACATCATATCGTTCAGGTGCCGCCGGTACTTTGGTTCCAATTTTACAAGCTTTAACGTCATTTTTCTTCCTCCGCTCTTTTCAGCGCCGCAAATCTATGGTATAATCTTCCCAAATTCCGTCCATGGGAACACAGCGGGCGGCTCTTTGGAGAACTCCGCCCACTCCCCCGTTTCCGGATGATGAAAGCCGATTTTCGCCGACCACAGGGCAATTTCACAGGGGTCGTCCAGAACGGCGTACTTCCGCTCCCCCACCAGCGGCATTCCCCGGCTGGAAAACTGCACCCGGATCTGATGGGTGCGCCCGGTGTGGAGCCGCACACGCACAAGAGACATGCCATCCGCATATTCCAGAACACGGTAGGAAAGCGCCGCCTCCTGCACGCCCTTCCCCGGCGCGTCCGCCACGAAGGTCATCCGTCTTGCCTTGTCCCGCGCCAGCAGGTCACGAAGCGTCCCCTCCGGACTTTCCGGTCTGCCATGGACGACGGCCAGATATTCTTTGCGGAACTTATCTTCCCGAATCTGTCGGGACAGCTCCGACGCCGCGCGGGCGTTTCTCGCCAGCACCATCACACCGCTGACCACCCGGTCAAGCCGGTGCACCGTGCGCACGTCGGCCTTGGGGTCGCCCAGAGCTTCCCGCACCAGCTCCGGCAGTCCCCCCGGCTCGTCGGTGGAGAGGACTCTCGCCGGCTTGATGCAGACCAGAATATTAGCGTTCTGATACAGAATTTCCATCGCGCACCCCACAAAAGCGTTTTCCCTATCCTATCAAAAATACGCCTGTTTTGCAAGGAGGAATTGCCATGAAGATCGTCATTCTCGACGGTTACGCCTTAAATCCCGGCGATTTGAGCTACGAGCCTCTTCGCCAGTTCGGCGAACTGACCATTTACGACCGCACGGACACCGAGGACGAAGCCATTGCCCGCATTGCGGATAGTGAGATCGTGCTGGTGAACAAGCTCCCCGTCACCGAGCGGCTGCTGGATGCCTGTCCCAGCATCCGTCTGATCTGCGTTCAGGCGACGGGCTACAATACCGTGGACTGTGCCGCCTGCGCCCGCCGGGGCATTCCCGTGACCAACGTCCCCACCTACGGTACCGCCGCCGTGGCGCAGTTTACGTTCGCGCTGATGCTGGAGCTGTGTCACCGGGTCGGCCATCACGACGCGCTGGTACATGCTGGCCGGTGGGAAAGCTGCGGCTCCTTCTGCTTCTGGGACACCCCGCAGATGGAGCTGGCCGGGAAAACGCTGGGCATTGTCGGCTTCGGGCGCATCGGTCAGGCCGTGGCGAACATTGCCCGCGCCTTTGGCATGAATGTTCTTTCCTACAGCCGCACCCGCCGTCCCGAAGGGGAAGCACTGGCGAAGTATGTCGATCTGGACACCCTGCTCGCCCGGTCGGATTTTGTCTCCCTCCACTGCCCCCTCACCCCGGCGACAGCGAAGCTGATAAACGCCGGCACCCTCGCGAAAATGAAGGCGGGCGCCATCCTCATCAACACCTCCCGGGGCGGTCTCGTGGACGAAGCGGCGGTAAAAGCCGCGCTGGAAAGCGGCCGTCTCCGCGCCGCCGCTGTGGACGTAGTATCCGAAGAACCCATCACGGCGGGCAATCCCCTTCTGACCGCGCCCAACTGCATCATCACGCCCCACATGGCATGGGCGCCGCTGGAAAGCCGCCAGCGGCTTCTGGACTGCGTTGTGGAAAACATCCGCTGTTTTCTGGAAGGAAAGCCCCAGAACGTGGTGAATCTGTAAGAAAAACAAAACCCTCCGTATGGCAAACGTCATACGGAGGTTTTGTCGTCCCAACACAGGGTGTACATTTTCTGATTCACCGAACCGTCCACGCAGACGGCAAAGTCCGCGACGCGGCGGAAGCCGCATTTTTCGTGGACTTTCAGGGAGGACAGGTTTCGCTTGTCCACATGAGAATAGAGCTTCGTTTTTCCCTCAAGGAAGCACTGTACCGCCCGTATCAGCGCGGCGGCAAACCCCTTTCGCCGCTGCTCCGGGGCAGTCTCCAGCGCTTCCAGTAAAAGCCCGTCCCGGTACGGTTCCAAGCGCAGGGCGCTGACATACCGCCCGTTTTCCTCCCAGACGGCGTAAACCGCCCCCGGTGACCTAAAAAACACCTGACTCAGATAGCGGCAAAAATCTTCTTCCGCCAACTGGATTTGACGCATTTCCGGCTCCTCCGACCAGAATTCCCGGCCGTTTTCCCGGTTGGATTCTGCATAAACTGCCATCAGGCTGCTAAAATGCAGCCGGGAAAGGCTCCGCGCAAGATACAGCATTTCTTCTCCTTATACCGCGTACTGGCTGGTGTAGAGGTCGTAATAGAAGCCCTTTTTCGCCAGCAGCTGAGCGTGAGTCCCCTGCTCCACAATGTGGCCGTGATTCAGCACCAGAATGAGGTCGGCGTCCACGATGGTGCTGAGCCGGTGGGCGATGACGAAGCAGGTTCTCCCCTTCATCAGCTTGTCCATGGCCTTTTGCACCAGTATTTCCGTCCGGGTGTCCACGTTGGAGGTGGCCTCGTCCAGAATCAGCAGCGGACGACTTGCCAGCAGCGCACGGGCGATGGTCAGCAGCTGCTTCTGCCCGCCGGAAAGGTTGGTGGTGTCTTCGCTGATCAGGGTATCGTAGCCGTCGGGCATGGTGCGGATAAAGTGGTCGCAGTATGCTTCCCGGCAGGCAAGCTCAATTTCCTCCCGGGTGGCGTCCGGCTTGCCGTAGAACACGTTCTCGGCGATGGTGCCCCGGAACAGCCAAGTGTCCTGTAAGACCATACCGAAATTCCGGCGCACCTCGTCCCGGGAAAGGGACTGGATGTCCTGCCCGTCCAGCAGGATTTTCCCGCTGTCCACATCGTAAAACCGCATCAGCAGATTGACGATGGTGGTCTTTCCCGCGCCGGTAGGGCCGACGATGGCCACCCGCTGGCCGGGATGGACACTGAGGTTCAGATTTTCGATCAGCGGCTCGTCCTTGGTGTAGGAGAAAGCAGCCTTGTCAAAGACGACCTCGCCCCGGCAGGGTTCCGGAAGCGTTCCCTCCGGCTGCTCCTCTTCCTCCATGTCCATTATCCGGAACACCCGCTTGGCGGAGGCTTTGACATGGGTCAGGTTCGCAAACCCCGAGGCGATCTGTTCCAAAGGAGACGCAAACTGCCGGGCAAACAGCACAATGGTCACCACAGTCCCCACGCCCACGCCCCGGCGCACGATCAGCCATCCGCCAATGAGGTTGATGCAGATATAGGCCATGGCGTTGGCGAATTTGATCAGCGGCTGCACGATAGAGCCGGTAAAGTTGGCCTTGGACACGGCCTTGCGCAGCTGCTCGTTGACGACGGCGTGCTTCTGCACCGTGTATTCTTCCAGATTGTAGGCTTTGGCTGTTGCGAAGTTGGTGAAGCTCTCCTCCACGATCTCCGTCAGCTCTCCGGATTTTTTGAACCACTCGTCGTAGTATTTCCCGCTGGCGCCCGCGATTTTCGAGGAGATCCACAGGGAGATCGGGGTCAGTACGATGACAAGGCAGGCCAGCACCCAGTTTTTCAGAAACATGGCGACGGCAATCATGGTGATCTGGAAAACGCCCTCCACCATCACGTCAAACACCTGATGGATGTAGTTGCCCATGGCGCTCACATCGTCGATCATGCGGTTCAGCACGTCGCCCACCGGGGTCTGATCGACGTATTTCACCGGAAGACGCCGGATTTTGTCGGAAATGGCAATTCGCAGGTCGCAGGTAAAATGACGGCTCACCGTCCGGTTCATCAGCTGCATATTCAGATAGCGGAACACGCCCTGCGCCGCGTACACCGCTGTCAGCAGGAGAAGTCCGCTGACAAGGCTGTCCCGGATGGGCGTCTGCCGGTCGCTCAGGCCAAAATCATAGAGCTTTTGTATCAGGTTTCCCAGAATTTCCGGCGCGGCAATGGAGCACAGCACCGCGAGAATTCCCAGCACCGCGCTGACCGCGACCCATCCGGCAATGCCCTTCGCCTCCCGGATGATCCGCCATGTGGTCTCGTCCAGCAGTTCATTCTTTTCACGCATTCAGGTTCCCTCCCGTCTGGGACGCATAGATTTCCCGGTACACCCCGCACCGTTCCAACAGCTGGGCGTGGGTGCCGCTGTCCACCAGCGCGCCGCCGTCCATGACGAAAATCACATCGCAGTGCATGGCGGAGGTCACCCGCTGGGTGATGATCAGCTGGGTCTTCCCTGCAAGATTCTGGTTCAGGGTGGCGCGGAGCTTCGCTTCCGTCAGGAAGTCCAGCGCGGAAAAGCTGTCGTCAAAAATGTAGATGGGCGCATTTTTCAGCAGCGCACGGGCAATGCTCAGCCGCTGTTTCTGTCCGCCGGACAGGTTCTTGCCCGACTGGCGGATCATGTGGTCGATACCATCCGAGAAGCCGTTCACGAATTCTCCGGCCTGCGCGATCTCCAGCGCTTCCCGGATCTCCACGTCCCCCGCTTCCAGCCTGCCCATGCGCACATTGTCCCGGATGGTGCCGGAATAGATGGTCGCGTTTTGCAGCACGCAGCTGATATTGTCCCGCATGGTGCGGCGGCTGAGGGTCTGAGTCGGCATTCCGTCCATGCGAACCTCCCCGGAGGTGGGCATACGAAAGCCCAACAGGAGCTGTACCAGCGTGCTTTTTCCCGAACCGGTGCCGCCGATGATCGCTGCCCGCTGTCCCTTTTTCACGGAAAGGGTGATGTCTTTCAGGGCGGCCTCCGCCGCGCCCTCGTAGCGGAAGGTCACATGGTCAAAGTCGATATCCCCGGACAGGGTGATGTCCTGCCGCTCGATGGGGTCGGCCATGCCCTTGGCATGAAGCACCTGCCCGATGCGCTTTGCCGCCACTTCGGCCTGGGGAAAGCTGATAATGGCAAACGCACCGGTGACAACGCCCGCAGAGACCAGAGACACATACTGGACGATGGCAAAAATGTCGCCGCCGGTCAGACCGGTGGATGTCTCCATCCGCCAGCCGCCTAAGTACACGATCAGCACCGCCGCCACGTTCAGCAGGAAGGTCGCCAGCGGGGAAATGGCGCCCATGGCCACATTGCCCCGGATGAAGCTGCTTGCCATGATACGGGTAGCTTCGGACACCCGCTCATGCTCCCGCTTCTCGGAGTTGAACGCCCGGATGACCCGGATGCCCCGCAGACGCTCCCGCATGATCTCATTCTGCCGGTCTACAAACTTGTCGGATACTTCCCAGATGCCGTCGATCTTCTTTCCGATGAAGATAACGATTGCCAGAATCACAGGAACAAAGGCCAGCATGGTCAGCGACAGCGCAGCGTCCTTCCGCAGGGACAGCACCACACCGCCAAAAAACAGCACCGGGATCATGATGACAGTGCCGGACAGCTCCGCCGCGATCCAGCTCACCGTCTCCACATCGTGGGAACAGCGGGTCACAAGCGCCGCCGTCCCCAGCTCGCCGAATTCCTCGAAGCTCATCTGGTTGACCTTGCGGAACACGGCGGCGCGGAGGTCGGCGCAGAAAGACGCCACCACGTCGTTGGAAATTTTCGATCCCAAGAGCACCGTTCCCAATCCCGCCAGCGCCACCGCCGCCATGATGGCGCAGCATCTGACGATGTAGGCAAAATCCGCCCGATAAACGCCCTTGTTGAGAATTTCGCTCATGATGGCGGGCAGCAGCAGGTCGCAGACCGTGGATATCGCCACGGCAATGGTCGCGGCGAGCAGCCCCCTCCAGTAGGGCTTCAGATAATGCAGCATTTCTTTCATTTTTCTACCTCAAGCAATAAAACTTCATGCATGTGCGCTGCACCGTGAAAATGCGCAAGTGCTGATGCATGAAGTTTTTGTGCATCATTTCCGGTTGCACCGTAGGGGCGAGGAAATGGCACATTTCTTATTTTTCTATGCATTTGCATAGAAAAACGGCCCAGGCCGAAGCCTGCGCCGCACAAACAGCCCATGCCGGTATTCCTACCGCACGGTTCCCTCCGGAGCAAGTCTTCTGCCATAAACGTTCCAGCCGTTCTTCAACATATTCACTTCCTCCTTTCTCATAAATTTGAACGTATCATAACACGCCGTTTTCGCTTTGTCAACCAGTATTCTCCAGTTTTCAGGACAAATTCAGCAGTGAATAAGCCGGGATTATGCACACTGTTATACACAGTTTCCACAATTTTATCCACAGGCAATCTACATAACACCCGGCAAAATCCGTTATGCTCCGAAAAATGTAACGTTTTTGTAATCTTTAGTTACAACTTGGTTTGCATCCACCGTATATTCGTCGATATTCATGCAAAAGGGGGAGACTTCCCGTCTCCCCCACATTCTATAGTGCTTCCCCCAGAATGGACTTGGTGGCGTAAGCATTCAGGCTCATGTCGGCCACATGCCCCGCTTTGTACTCGTAATACGCCTGAGCGCCGATCATGGCGCCGTTGTCCCCGCACAGGTGAAGCGGCGGCAGGTAAACCTCCGCACCCAGCTTCTCCGCCGCCGCGAGGATGTCCGCTCGGATGCGGGAATTTGCGGCAACGCCCCCGGCTACGGCAATTTTCCGATAGCCGGTCTGTTCCAGCGCCATTACCGCCCGGGGCACCAGCGTGTCGGACACCGCCGCGGAAAAGGCGGCGCAGAGGCTGGGAATATCCAGCTCCTCCCCCACCTGTTCGGCGTGGTGGATCAGGTTCAAAGCTGCGGTTTTCAGCCCGGAAAAGCTCATATTGTAGGGATTTTCCCCTGGTTTGCTGCGGGGAAGGACGTATTTTGTCTCGTCCCCCTGCCTTGCGGCCCTGTCCAGCGCCGCGCCGCCGGGATAGGGCATCCCCAGCACCCGCGCGACCTTGTCGAAGGATTCCCCCGCCGCGTCGTCCAGCGTCGTGCCGAGAATGTTCATGTCCGTGTAGTCTTTGACCTCCACAATCATCGTGTGGCCGCCGGACACCACCAGACACAGAAACGGCGGCTCCAGCTCAGGATAGGCGATGTAATTGGCGGCGATATGTCCCCGGATGTGGTGAACCGGGATCAGGGGTTTCCCCAGTGCCAGCGCCGCCGCCTTGGCGAAGTTCACGCCCACCAACACCGCGCCGATCAGGCCGGGAGCATAGGTCACAGCCACGGCGTCGATGTCGCTTCTTAATAGACCCGTCCGCGCCAGCGCCTGATCTGCCAGACCGTAGATGGCTTCAATGTGCTTCCGGGACGCGATCTCCGGCACCACGCCGCCATAAATGCGGTGCAGATCGACCTGAGACGCGATGCAGTCCGTCAGGACCTCCCGTCCATCCCGGACAATGGCCACGGCGGTCTCGTCACAGGAGGACTCCACAGCTAAAATGTTCAAATTTCCCACTCCTTTCTCAGAATGAGAGCGTCTTCTTTGGGATTTTGGTAGTAGTTCCGGCGGGTTCCTACATGGGCAAAGCCCAGCGATTCATAAAGGGCGCGGGCAGGGTCATTGGATGCGCGAACCTCCAAGGTCAGGCAGCGGCTTCCCCGTTTCCTCAGTTCCCCGATCAGCGCCAGAATCAGCGCCCGGGCGACGCCCTGCCGCCGGAAGTCCGGGTGGACAGCAATATTCATCATGTCCGTCTCGTCCATCACCGTCTGGGAGCCGACGTAGCCTGCCACCGTCTCGCCGTCCAGCGCCACAAGCCAGCAGGAAAGTGGATTTTCCAGCTCGGAAGCGACGCTTTTTTCGCTCCACGGGTCAGAAAAGCAAACTTTTTCCAGTGCCGCGACCTGAGGGACATGCTCCGCCGTCATGTGCGCAATTCTCATTTTGCCTCGTACCAGCTCTTTCCGAATTTTGCTTCCGCCGTCAGCGGCACACTGAGAGACGCCACGTTTTCCATCTCCCGGCTGACCAGCGCCGCGACCTCTTGGGCAATGCCCTCCGGGCATTCCACGATCAGCTCGTCGTGTACCTGCAAAAGCAGCTGTGCGTCGGGGTATTTTTCGTTCAGGGCGTTTTCTACCCGAATCATGGCCAGCTTGATCAGATCCGCCGCCGTTCCCTGAATGGGCGTGTTCAGCGCAATGCGCTCCGCCCCGCTGCGGACGTTGAAATTGCTGCTTTTCAGCTCCGGAATATACCGGCGGCGGCCGTACAGCGTCTCGGTGTAGCCGATTTCCCGGGCATCCGCCACCACCTTGTGCATGTATTCCT
>OLXK01001913.1_pt1 | contig 13018 bp, 3 predicted proteins | sample 1674321 | NCBI WGS metagenome assembly OLXK01 (sample SAMEA103958162, study PRJEB25191) | human gut metagenome | reverse complement strand
TATTATCCATAGTGTATTGTGGTTCAACTACTTCTTTTCCTTTTGAATCAATTGCTCCCCATTTTCCATCTTTTTTTACACTTGAATACCCAAATCTGTTTTGCTCTGTAGCATCATCATAAATATAATCTACTATAACAATTCCGTCTTTATTTACAAAGCCATATTTGTCATCTTTTTTACTTAAAAATAATGTATTATTTTTTAACAATTCTATATTTGTTTTTTCTTCAAATCTAAAATTATAATACTTGTATTCGCCATCTACTCTAACTTTCATATATCCATTTTCATCATTTATTTCAGATATAATTCCAGTTAATTTTACTTCAAAGTTTCTATCTATTAAGTCATTATCTACACTACTATTTGTGCTTCCTTCAAAAAATCCTTCTGTTTTCCTATATATTAAACTGTCATATTTAAAGTCTAATTTTGTTGTTCCATCTACATTTATTATTCCATATTTGTTGTCTTTTTTAGCTATATAGTTGTTTTCATATGTATACGACATATCGTCATAAATAATGTCTATTATTGTATCGCCTTCTGTTGATAAAACACCATATTTATTATCTACTTTTACAATTACATTTTCCCCATTAATTGATATAACTTCATCAAATTTATCTGTTAAATATAGTTTTCCATCTCTATCTGCTACTGACCATTTTCCACCTTGTCTTACTACATATTTGTTGTCTCCATATACTTGCTTAATATCTTGGTAATCGTTTTTAAATACAACTGTTTTATCTGGTTTTACTAATCCATATCTATCATTTTCATCAATTAGAATATATCCATCTTGTGCCTTATCTGTTAATGGTTTTATATCTTTGTAATTATTTTCTGCAACAACAGCTCCAATGTTGTCTACTAATCCCTTTTTACCATCTTTTTCTGTAACAAATGTATTTTCTACACCTCTTAAAGCTACTATAGAATCGTATTCACAATTCACTAGGCTTTTTCCTTTAAAATCTATTAAACCATATTTTCCATCTTTGCTTACTATTAGTACATCATCTTCATACCATAAATTATTATTTACATCGTAATTTTCAATTGCTTGAACTCCATCATATTCTGTAAATAACTGGTCACCTTTTTCGTTTATTGCTTTTGTTTTATATTCATTTGTATCATAATTTACATCATATGTGCATATAAATACTGCTTGTTTTGAGTTTGGAACAATAATTGTCTCGTCATATGAAGGTTTAATTATTCCCTTACCTTTTGAGTCTATTACTCCCCACTTTCCTTCTGTATACGCTGCAAAATATTCTGTTGCTACAACTTTTGTTTCTACTTTATTACCCCCTAGCATTTTAGCTATAGATATTATTACTATTACAATTAAAGCTAATGCTATTAAGACTGCAACAACCTTTTTTATATTCAGCTTTCCTTCTCCGCTATATCGTCTACCTCTACTCATTTCTACCTCCAAAATATAAAACTAAAAAATATAGTATAGCTTTTTACAGCTATACTATATCATATTTATGTACATAATTACAAGGTGTTAAGGTGGATTTATTGTAGTTTTTGTATGCTATTCAACATTAAAGTACGATTAACACCGGACGGAACGAAGCTGCTCCATACTCACTACCAGTATAACTATTTAAAGAAAATATCCCTGCTCCCAAACCATAATTGTAATCACCTCCACGTACAACGAAAGGAATAGTTGTAATAGGAAATCCAACATAATCGTTATTCCATGCTCCTCTAGGATCATTAGCGCTACTAGTTGTTTCCCAAGATGAATCTCCATATCTACTTTTATTTGCCTCATAGTTTAGCTGATAATTATCGTTACTTCCAGTATTATAAACATTCTTTGTTTTAGATTCTCCATTAACTAATTTACTTCCATTATTTATCAAACTACTATCTCCATTATTTACATATGCTGCTACATATTCCGATGCGCCTCCGCTCATATCGTATACTCCATATACATTTTCTGTTGTGCTTGCTTTTACTCCTTGCGTACTTGTATAATCATTATCTGTTCCTGCATTACTGCTTGCACTTGCACTATTTCCAGCAGAGCCTGTTATATAACTAATACTATTATTTATCCACACTTCTTCTGTCTCTTTTCCATATTTACTCTTACTTAAATATGCTACTGCTCCCCATTCGTCATTCTTCATTAAATGGCTATTTAGTACACTATTATAATTTAAACATACATCATATATATTACTTATATTTATATATCTCCAGCTACTTACTCCTGGTTTTACCTGTAGTTTTTTATCTGTTCCATTATACTGACTATTGCCCACATCTGTTGTTGCTCCTTCTGGGCTTGCCTCAAATTTTGCTACCCATATTCCACTTACTTCTTGCCCATAATTAAATGCTGGATGTATATTCCAATTTCCTTGTCCACTTGCATTATCCCATGTACTTGTTCCATCATATGCTATATTTGTATTATCCTTTAAGAATTTTATTTCTATTGTCCCTGCTGTATTAGTATGATATCCACTTGTTATACTATATGCGTACCTTGGTATCCATACCCACATACTTCCATCCTCTGTCATTGCATTTGCCCATTTCTTATTTGTTGGTTGGTTAGTTCCTTTATATACTATTGGGGTCATTCCTTCTCCTAGTTTTGGTGCATTTACTTCTGTTCCATAATTATACCAATTAGGATCATCTTCTGTTGTTTTTTCCCAATATTGTGGTGTTGTTGTTATTTCTATTTTTTCACTTATTGTTTCTTTCTTATTTCCGCTATTATCTACAGTTAACACATGTAAATAGTGTGTTCCGCTATTTGTAATTGGCAATGCTATAGTTTGTGTTTGCGATGTAAATGTTCCTCCTGTATATTTACTTGCATCTTCTCCTATTGCTCCTGCTTCTGTATTAAATATCCATTTTGTTTGTCCTATGTTTATTCCACTTTCTAAATCCACATGTGTTACTGTTGCTGTTAGTTCTTTCCCTATTTCTACTGTCGTTGCACTTAATGTTATTGTTGCAGTTGGTTTGACATTGTCTCTTACCTCTATGTTTGCATAGCTTCCACTACTTACTCCATCATATAATCTTGCATATATTATATCTCCATTTGCTAACCCTGTTATTGTCTTTTCTTTTACTCCTGCTGCTTCTCTTGTCCAGCTTCCCTCTGTTATGTTGTTTTTTTGCCATTCTAGTTGGTATCCATCTTCTTCTGTAAATAATTTTACTGTTGCTTGTCCGTTACTCCATGTTACTTCTCCTTTTATTGCTCTTGGTATTTCTCCTAGCTGTATCATTTTTTCTACAATTTTCGACTCTCCATCTTTTATTGCTTCTACTTTTATTGTATATACTACTCCTTGAGTTAATCCACTAAATGTATATGTTGTAGCATCACTTGCTTGTGCTGCTCCATAGTCTTCTCCTTGTTTTTTTATTGAGTATTTTATATTACTTGCTCCTTCTGCTCTTACTAATTCTATTTCTATACTATTTGTTGTTTTATTTACTACTCTTATTCCTATGTTTAAGTTTTCTCCTTTTCCTAAACATTCACCTATTATTATATTATCTGCTATTTCTTCGTTTGGCTCTATTGTTATTTCAAACACATATCCTGAAGTTGTTGTTACCTCATATGTTCCATCTCCATTGTCTATTATATCTATTTCCTTATCTGCTATTAATCCTTCACTTTCTATTCTGCTCCAATAATCTTCTACTTTGTATGAGCCATTTCCATTTGCATATACTGGCACTTTTGCCATTTCTAGCTTATCTCTCATTTCCCCTATCGCTGTTTGTTCTTTGCTATCTTGTGCTTTTTTTACAACTCCATTTTGTCCAAACACTAAACTTATAGTTATACCAGTTAGAATTAATAAAACTACAATCGTCACAACCAAAGCAATTAGAGTTATACCCTTGTTTTTCATCATTTGTTTCCTCCTTTAAATTTATACTATTAATCATTATCAAATGGAACAATTTGTACCTTCATTATATAAATAGTGACATTTAATGTCAATATAATTTTATGACAAATTATGTCATAATTATTATGGTGATGTTATATTGATTAAGGAAAAACGCAAAATTATGGGCTATACCCAAGAAAAAATGGCAAGTTTATTAAATATAAGTTTAAGGCAATATATTAGAATAGACCAAGAAAACTGCCTTCCTAGAACAGATATTTTAAATAAACTTATTGATGTATTGCAACTATCCGACCAAGAACTAGGAGAATATATTAAAGTAATAATAAAGAAAAAGGTATCATAAAAAAGTAAGAAATACTTAAAACACATTGTTCCATTTGTTTAAATATTTCTTACTTTTTATTTTATTACTTTATCTATTATTAAATTTTTACTTTAAAATTTTCTTGCTAACTCTTGCAACAATAACTGTCATATCATCTTTTTGTGTTCCGTAGTCATTATCTATAGATTCCTTTAACAATATATCTGCTATCTTTTGTGCATCGTCTGTTTGCATATCTTCTAATAAATACTTTACCCATACTTCCTTATTTATGTACTCATCATTTGACTCTATAACTCCATCACTACACATTACTATAATATCTCCGTCTTGTAAATCACAGTCATATACTTCTAAATCTACATTTTCTACTGCTCCTGCTGGTAGTGTATTTGCCTTTAAAAGCTGCACCTCTTTACCTCTTTTTAAATATGTAGGACATGCACCATTTTTTACAAACTCCATAACTCCGCTATATAAATCTAATATTTCTACATCTAAAGTTGCATACATGTCGTCCTTTTGAGTAGTTTCTAGTATTGAATTAATAAGTTTTAATGATACTGTTTTATCAAAACCTGCTGTTAATAGTCTTTCTAGTGTTTTTATTGCTACTTTACTACTTTTCATTGCCTCCGGTCCTGAGCCCATTCCATCACTTATTGCAAGCAGATATTTTCCATCTTCTAGTTTAGCTTCTAAGTTTGTATCTCCAGATACTGGAGAACCTGCTTTAGTTGTTTTAGCTACTCCAATTTGTACATTTAGCTTGTCCTGTGACATATATGTAAATTTACATTGCTCTTTGTTTTCACGTAATCCACATGTTTGATGTTGTATTATGAATTTATCTTTTAAAATTCTTTCTAATATAGTCTTAATTCTCTTTATATTGCATTTTTTACCCTCTAAGTCATCGCATAGGTTATGATATATGTCTATAATATATCGACCGTTTTTAAGGCGTTTAATGTTTAAATTTTGTATATCAAAGTTTTTCTCTTGGAAGGCTCTCATTAGTTCTTCTTTTTTATCTGCAAATTCGTCTTTTTTGTCTTCTTTTATCTCTTCTGCTAAATCTGCTATTGCTTGTGATACCCCTTCTAGCTGGCTTGAAATGTTTTGTTTATTTTGCTCAATTTTCTTTTTCCATGCAAAGTTTACTCTGCTTAGTCTATAAGAAGAATTTATTGCATTTATCATTTTTGAAACATCTGCTTCTACCGCTTTATTTTTCTCGTGGAAACCTACTATGTAGTTATTGTGTGACTCGAAAATGCTTACAAGTTTCTTTTCGTCTATTACATCATTTTTTAACAACTCTTCAAATATTTCATGTAATATATTGTTGTTATTATTGTATACATCGTCAAAAAGAATATTTTCTTCTAAGTTTACTAAATTATTTTTTAACTCTTCTATAAAAATGTTTTCATTTGAAAGTTCCTGTTTCTTTAATTTTTTATCTTCTTTTTCCGAAGTTTTATAGCCTCTGGCTAAATCCGCAATAGTTTCTGACATACTATTTAATTTTAATATAGTTTCATGAGACTCTCCTAAACTTCTACCTGTAGTTTCTGGCAACAGTTTAGTTTTTCCATATAAGTCTTCTATATTTATCTTCAATTTCTTTGGAATTGCTAAAAGCCCTAAGCATGCAATTAGAATTTCTTGTATTGTTATTATAGGAACTGTATTTCCATTTGCAACATAAGTAAGAAGTACATTTCCTGCTATAAAACCAACAACTACGCCAATTCTTCCAAACTTATTTAATATTCCTGCTACTAAGCCAGATATTGCATATGCTGCAATCATCATTGGTTCTGATCCACTAATAATTCCAAGCACAACACCTATAGTAATACCTCCAGTTGCACCAACTAACATTCCATTTTTCCAACCAAGTACTAGTACAATTAGAATACTTAAAATATTTTTTATGCTAAAACCAAATACTGTTAAGTCTCCAAAAGCACATGCTGCAATTGCTAATAATAAACTTGTTCCAATAACTTCTTCTATTGTAAAAGCTTTTTTATTTCTAAATTCTTTTATCATAATTATTGAATTTGCGAATATCTTATAAAAGATAAATGTAACAACTGCTATCATTATTGAAATTAATAGGTCATATAAAAGAAAAGTTCTAAAGAACATTGGAACTATTTGAACCATCAAAACACTTGCGAATAAGTGTACCCCTAGTCTTTTTTCTTCATTTGTATCTTCTATTACATTATGTCTAATAAATAAACTACTTGCGAAAAATACTAGTGAAGTTAATACATATGTAAGGAGCACATTTGGACCAAAACTTATAAAGGTTCCTATTAATGTTAGAATATAAACTATTCCGATAGGATTTCCATTACTAAGCATTGCAGCCATAAATGCTATTGCAAACGGACTAAGCCCTAGCATAATATTCTGTGAGGAAAATCCCACCATTGATATCATAAAAGCTATAATGTAAATCGCTATATTATTTATAGATAAAAGGCTTTTTAGTGCCATTTTTATTCTAGCTTGTCTATCATAAAATGCCTCATTAAAATCTTGCTTGTTGCCCATGTCTTTTTCTACATTCTGAAACATACCAATCACCCCTACTTTTTCAAATATTTGTTCATCGCTTGTATATTTTAATATATCTTTAGTGTAATTTCTGTCGATTTTGCCACATAATTTAAAAAAGTTTTTTACATTTTGTGTACAATTTCTTTGTTATTGTTCAGAACCCAACATTTTATTTTCCTAATTTTATAACAAATTGACTAAAATTACAATATGACAACGAAAAAAGTGCACAAAAATAGTTCATACTTTCGTATGAACTATTTTTATTTTATCAATCTAAAGTTATTTACTAGTTTTAGTTATTATTTCTTGCCTATAACTTTCTTTTTGATTAATACAATTCCGACTACTAAGATTGCTGCTACTGCAAAAGCTATAATTACATAAACATATGTTGCGCTACCAAATGGTGGTAATATCATTACTCTTTCTGCTTTAGCTGCATCTACTTCTGATGGAATTTGTGTTGGGTCTTGGTTACCAGCTACTGAGTATGCCATTCTTCTACCAACACTGTTTGTTGTCTTAACAATTTCTGCTATATTATCATATGTTAAATCATCTGTTTCATTCTGTGCTGTTATTAATTGTGATAATACTAACTTAGTACTAATAGATGTATCTGCTGGTTGTGAATTCTCTGTTTCTGGAATTAAAGGTTTCTTCAATGATTCTGTTTGAACTATGCTGTTGTATTGATTTACCTCTCTTCCTCCTACATTTGTCTTAATTACTCCTGCTACCGTGCTATTTACTAACTTGCTGCCTTCTCCATTTTGTCCATTTATTACATCGTCTGTAGAAATAATTGACCAAACATCTGCACTTCCATCTTCTGTCTTATTGTCATCTGCTCTAAATTGTAAGTTATTATTTACGTAGTCTAATACTTGGTCTGCACTAGTTGTTACAATGTTACCTGATCTATTTCCTCTATAGTAGAAGTCTTTTCCATCGAAATCTAACTCGCCTACGTTTGTTACTGTAAGAGTATATTCTATTCTTATAGTAGCACCATGCATTAACTCTTCGTCCATATTAATTTGGATTAGTCCGTTGTATCCTCCACCTGAAGCATGAGATGTAAATTTGTCTGTAATAAGTTCTTTTCTGTATTCATAGTATTCTGTTCCATGGCCACCTACATCATCTTTATATCTCTCTCCATCTTCTTTATCTTTATAATCAGTCTCATAAATTGTGTCATTTTGTTCTGTACGTTTACTAATTATATTGTAAGCTTTTCCGCTTATCCAAGATAAGTATGGTCCATCTGTTGTACTATCTACTATAATTTGTCCATTTGCAAGTGTTACTCTAACATTTGTAACCTTCTTATTTAACTCAAGTTGTGCTTTAGGTCTTTCAACTAAACCAAAGTCTACATTGTTTAAAGAATACTCTGTGTTTATGTCATTTCCATTTAAGTATAAATTGTCACTATTACTGTTGTAATTGTCATTTCTGCTATCTGATTCACCGTTTGTATTTGCACTTGAGTTAGAATTCTGTCTGTTATATTCAACTTCTGCTACAATTACACCAGTTTCAGCTTTCATTTCTGTATTTGGATTTGGTGTATCATGCTCTGATAATGTTTGTGCTAATTCGTTTGTTACACCGTTTCCATTATTATTACTGTAATTATTTATTTGTTCTCTTCTTGACCAAATATCTTTTGCATCTGAATAGTTGTTACTGTCTTGGTCTGCCTTAGCTATATTGTATCCGTATAGTCCAGTTTCATTTTGATTTTCTACATCTGTATAGCCATCATAATTTCCGTCTTTATTTGTGTCTACATATGCATCTGTTTTTCCATTTTGGTCAATTCCTACTTGGTATGTTGTAGACTTAAAGTCTTGACCATTATATGTTGCGTTTTTATCGTTACCATAATTAAACCTTACTATATAGTCACCTGGTATAAATCCTGTAAATTCATAGTTTCCTTTTCCTGCTGTACGTTCATCTGCTGATCTCCAGCCACCATTTTCATAAATTTGAACTGGCCCATCTTTTAGTTTGTAACTTCCATCTGTGTCTTTTACTGGATTTCCATGTTCGTCCAATTCTATTTCATAAAGTTCTACTAAAATATCATTTACAGTATTTTCATTGTCTTGCCTTATACCGTCTCCTATAGTCGCTCCGTCTACTGTTGTGTTTCTTTCATCTTCCCAAACTACACCGTTCAGCTTTCTTACAGCTTCATCATCTACATATATATGTAAAGCTTTTGCTCTGTCTGTATCATCTTCGAAGTTGCTCTCATATCTTTCTTCCTCTAAGTCATCTGCTTCTAAGTTACCTGGTTTAGAATCTATGTCGACTAATCCTGCTTCATCGCTTGAGCCAACTGTTCCGTAATTTGGTAATACTGTGTTGTCTTTATAATATGTCTTGTAACCATTAATTTCTGCAAAGTTCATCTTGTCTTCATCATCTTCGTTTTCGCTTTCATTAATTATTACTTTTCCGCTTCCGTCTGTCTTTATTTTGAATGTTAAGTAAATATATGCTGTCTCGCCAGCTGCTAACTTCTTATCTTCTAATCCTTTTACATATACTGCATCATAGTTAGCTCTTAAGCCAGTATTTCCATCTGTTATAGTTCTGTCTGTTATATCACTTTCTGTATCTCTGTCATATCTTGTATGATTATCTGAATCTATAGGCTTATAATTGTCAATTGAGTTACTTGCATCACTTCCTGTTTCATAACCATCCATCATATTGTAGTATTCTTCTGAACTTACATAATTATCATCTGTATCTGGATTTCCATCATCTTCGTAAGTTACCCAAGATAACTCTTCTTTATATTCAAAGTCTTCATCATAGTAGTCTACTACTTCCATTATTTGACCTAGAATTGTTTGTGATTGGTTTCTAACAGAAATTTTATATGTTATATATACATCTAATGGAGCACCTGTTCTATTAGGTTGTGTTACATATTCATAATCTGATCTGTAAATTGCTCTATTGTGTACAGGTTCATAATAGTTAGCATAGTCTGCCATTCTTAAGTGAATGTCCCAACGTTCTCTTGCAGTATCATTGAATAATTTATTTAATGCTTCTTTAAATCCTGCTTCATCGAATACTCCACCATTTGTATATTGTTCTTTTAAACTTGATACCTCAGCTGGTGTAATTACACCATGTCCATAGCTATCATAATCGTAGACTTCTGTTTTTCCATTAATCTTAACTGTTGCTTTATATATATCCTTCTCTAATGCTAAGTCTACTTCTTGTCTTCTCCATAAACCTTGGTTTATATATAATTGACCTGGGTAAACATTTTTATATGTAACGTTTTTCCATGTAGTCTGTGGTATCTTCCATGCGCCTTCTCTTGGTTCTGTTGTATCTACTTCTACTGTTGTTCCATTAACTACCTCAAATGTTCTATATATATATTCTCCATTACCAACTGCTACTTGTGTATGATCTGCATATGTAGAAGCATTTTCATCAAATGTTCCATTTGAGTAACTGTTTTCTGGATATCTATTTCCACTTTCTACATATGTTGTAAATTCATCATATACTGGATATAAATCATAGCTTGAGTCATCTTCAACATTATTTAATGTATAAGAATTTATTTTACAGTCTTCAATAAATTGTAGCATCTTCCAAGCTAGTTCATCATCTATACCCATATCTCTAACAATACCTTCATATATGTCTGATTTTAAATCTTTAGGATATTCATGATTTGCATCTATATACTCTTTAATTCTTTGGCTTATTAATCCTTCTTCTATTTTTTCATCTGTATTTACAGTTACAACTCCATCTTCATTAACAGTTATACTTCTATCTACTATCTTGCCATCTTCTATAGTTAAATAACTATCTACTAGTCTTGTACCTGTTTGTACATATGTTCCATCTTTTTGTAACTCAAATCCTAATAACTCATATGTTGAAAATGTTTCATTATAGTCTCCAACTTCTCCTAATGAATCAGTAGAAGGATAATTTTTCGGATATGAGCCTATTTCACTAAATCTTTCTGTTAATTCATCTCTTTCTGATTTCTTCTCTAATCCTTTAGAAGTTTCTCTCCATTGTTTAGCAAGATTTTCTGCAGCTGATGGAGTGTCATAAGCTTCTGCATCTTTAACCATCTGTTCTACACTTTCATACGAGTACCCTTCTCCTGTATTTGTTAAATATTCAGTCGGCATATAGGTTTCACCATTATATGTAAACTGTACTATATATTTTCTGTTTAAGGTCACACCCCTAAACTCGTAATATCCATATTCATCTGTTATAGTTGGATTTATTCTTCTCTTATAGTCATTCTCGTATGCTTCTCTATCTCCATCAAATGCTTTTTCTATTATCTCTTCTTCTGTCATTCCAGGGAATTCTTCTTCTAATGTTTTAAGTTCTGCTAATTTTAAGTTTCCGTTTTCATCTGTGGCAATTTCACCATTTTGGTTTGCTTCATATAATGTTACTTGAACATTTGGTATTGTATGTTCTGAATCGTCCTTTACGCCATTTGCTACCTCATCCTTCGTCTGCGGCGAATCTTCGAATACCGTACCGCCAACCTTCATTGTTGTAGTAACGTAAAATGGAATTTCATAATCTTCTTTAATAATCTCTCTGTAGTAGTCTACATATGTTAAAGCTTGACGGTGCTCTGTTTTTATATATAATGTAAATTGACATCCATAGTGTGTATATCTGCTTACACAACGACCATTAGAATATCTTCTACAATGTGTATGTCTATTATAATAATGGTTATGAGGATTATCATCTACTACATATGATACACCATCTCTTATACATGCTAAGAAGTGAATATTTAAATAACTATATTCAACATGTAATTTTAATGCTGCTGGTAATTCTCCTTCATAATCTATTTCTACATAAAATTCTTCATTTGGTGCTGGATAATTTCTCCATCTGTCATAGCACCAGAAGTCTACCATGTTAGGGTTCTTCACACCTGCTGGTGATTGATAATCCCAGAACTTAGGAGCACTATAGATACTACCAGGTGTTTTACCTTCTCTCGGAGGTTCTATTTGGGAAGGTAAAAGTTCTCCAACATTTGGTCTTATAAATGCTGCTATATCTATTCTTTCTCCATCCTCCGTTAGTAAATACATATCCGAAATACCACTCATAGCATATTGAGAAACAGGATATACACCGTTGGCGTTTGGACTATATAGTTCTGATTTCCATCCATAAACATAATCTAATTTAAATGGCCCTATTTTATGTAATTGATTTTTGTAATCAGATTCTACTTTTATATTATCTTGCATTTCTTTTAATTCTTCTTCGTTCCACGCTACTGTCATTTTTCCAGCTTCTTTTTCGTGTGTTGTTCCATATGAAGGTTCTGTATAGCTTGTTGCATCTATATCTTCTTTCATCTTTTGATATACTTCTGCTTGTTTTAGTATTGATTCACCTTCTGAAACATATTGTTGTAATACGGTTCTATCTTGTAATGGTATTCTTGACAAATTTGATTTCCATACAGCATATTGTTTACCACCAGACCATGCATCTGGGTCCATAATTGCCATACCTTCTCCTGCAATTTTTGATGGGTAAAATGATACTATATATGCTATATCGTAAGTATTTCCTACATCTTTTCCATGTATAGATGTGCTTGTTTCAGTTATATGGTTTCCTTGACAATAGTAATATGGGTTACTGAATTTTGGTTGTCCTGCATATTTCCCACTAGAGAATTTAGCATCTCCCCAACTAGCACACTGTCCACAGCTTAGACTACAAACCTTACCATCATAAGCTTCTATTTGTTCCCTGTTCAAACCAGATAATTTAAGTAAAACTCCTGGCTCAACACAGTATATTTCTTGTTCGCTTCCTTGGTCTGAAATAGGTCTCCATACACCTTGACCCATTGATGGTTCTTGTACTACATATATAGTTCCAGCATCATCTATACTATGATCTTCTACTGCATCTCCTGTTATACCATCTGTAGTATCAGAAGGGTCTATTACTTCAGAGTCAGTTGCCGCTTCTATATCATGTGATGCCACTTCCGTTGGGGTTTCTAACTGTGAAGTTAATATCATACTCATAACTATTGAAGTTATAATTAATAATATAGTTATAAATATGTATTTTAATAACTTTTTCATTT
>OLXK01001909.1_pt1 | contig 13039 bp, 9 predicted proteins | sample 1674321 | NCBI WGS metagenome assembly OLXK01 (sample SAMEA103958162, study PRJEB25191) | human gut metagenome | reverse complement strand
AAACGCTTTTAAGCGTTTTATTAAAAACTCGTATAAGCAGTACATACACATTTAAATTAAGAATGCCGGGGGCTGACCGCCCCCGGCACTATTTTTACCGTTTCTTCTTATTCAACAGCACTGCAAGCCCGATTCCGGACAGCACCATCACCCCCACGGCAATCCAGATCAGGTCGCCGGTACGGGGATTTCTGCGGGAACCCAGGGAAACCGGGACGGGCGGCACGTAGACCACCTCGTCGCAGTTGCGCACCCGGAGAACCGGCGTGCCGTCGCTGTCCAGATGGAGAATGCCGATTGCCCGCACGGTGCGGCCCCTTTTCACCTGAGACGCAAGGTCGTTTTCCCCGTCCGCGCCGGACACAATGTCGTCCTCGATGAGAATTTCCGCAAGATCGCCGTTTCCGTCCTTCAGGGTGATACGGGAAACGACTTTTCTGTCGTCAGTGTAGGTCACCTCCGTCACCTTTCCCTCCACCTGCATCAGGCGGCCGCCGTTGGTATCGTAATCCATGGCGTCCTTATTCGAGGTGGTTTCCGGCGTGTAGTTGTAAAGCGGCTCGTCCAGCTTCTTATCGTAGTCGATAATCTTCAGCACCACGTTGCCGCCGCGGATTTCCTTCCGCCCGACCACCTCTATGGGCGTTCCGACCTCGATGTTTTCCCCTGTGAACGGCACAAGCGCCACGCCGCCGGTATCGTCCTGTAGGTAAATGGTCTTGGGAAAAGTATTACCGGGATGGGAGGTCCCGGAGGTCGCCCAGCCACGAATATGGTACACCTCTCCGTCCTTGCCGGAACGCATTTCGCCGATGGTGACCAGCTCCGGACACGCCGCCCGCTCGATTTTCAGCAACGCTTCCCCAATGGCCAGATTTCCGCTGACGCTCTTCCAGACGTTGTCCGGTTCTTTCATGGCGTCGTCCGCCAGGAACAGTCCGCCGCTGACGTACACTTTGCCGTCGCCCGGGAGTTCCTCACCGGCAAGCAGCACCGTGTCTTCGCCGGTTTCCTGCCCGTCGGTGTCCGCGTCCACGCCGTGGGTGGTATCACGCCCCTTCACCAGCCAGGTGCCTTTCCCCGGATTTACGGTGCATCCGGCGCGCTGGGTGTAGGTCTGCTCGGGTTTCAGAGATTTTGTCAAATCGCCGCCAGGGTTGAACACATTGGCGGATACCGCGTCGGGCGTACCGCTATTGTTTTCCTCGTCCCACGCGGTGTCGTCGTTCAGGCGCACGGTTGCGCCCATGGCTTCCAGCAGTTTGTTCATCTCGCCGGAGGTGTGCCCTTTATCCGCCTGCCCGCAGAGAATGACCGTGCCGCCGCTTTCGGCAAACGTCCTGACTTTCTCCACAAATGCCTCGTCAAACGGCTTCGCCGGGGCGGTTATCAACAGGATGTCGCTGTCCTTGGGCAGTTCCGTCTCAAATTTCTTCACCGAAATGCTGTTCTGGGCGGCAATTTCCGCCAGCCGGTTCAGCTTGCCGGTGCCGGAATTGCCGTGGGAAGCGTCCACGGCGATGTGCTTCACCTGCTCCGGAACCCGGAAGCTCAGGCTCAGCGAGTCCTCGTAGGTGCGGCTTTCCCCGTTTACGCTGCCGGTTGCCACGACCCGGAACTCCGTCACGCCCAGCTCCGGATGGGCATAGTAGAAGGTATAGTCCAGCGTATCCATTGCCGCCACCGTCCCCGGTTTGGAGACAGTCCTTACCAGTTCGCCGTCGGCATAAAGGGACAGGGATTCCACAGCAAAATCCACCGGCTCGTCGTTGAACAGCGTCACCGTCAGCCCGATCTCCTCGTCCCGGGCAGGGGCGGCCGTATCCGAAATGAAGCGCTCGATGCCGATATCGTCATACCCGTCCATCCACACGGGCGCGGTTACGGCTACGTCCCCATCCGGCTGGGTGATACGGAGATAGTAGTAGCTGTGTCCTCCGGAGGCGGACAGTTCCAGCACCTGCGAAGGCGTTTCGACATACTCCCCCACAAGCACTGCCCCGCCGTCCGTCACCACCTCCACATTGCCGATGGCCTCATCCGTGGGGTCGCTCAGGAAAACGGTGATTTCCGCTTCCTCCGATTTGGGGAGGATGCTGCCCATGACCGTACCGTTCAGCTCATAATAAATGGCAAGGTCACTGTCCTGCGTGGCGTAGACCCGGCGGTCCTTCATAGCAGCGTACAGCGCTTCCTCCGTCAGATCCTTCGCCAGTACCACAGTCCGCGCTTCGCTGGCGTCGCCCCACTGCCCGTTGTGGTTATTCTGGTTGTTGGTGGGCGCGACGTGCCAGCCCTCGTCCAGCGCCAGATCATAATACTCGCAGTCCACCACGCCGTCCTCCCCGGCCACTTCCAGCAGGGAGACTGCCGCGTCATATTGGGGACTGTAGTGGTCGAACCGCTCGAAATCCCCATGAACGGTATCCGGATGGTTGAACTGGCTGACGGAACCGGGGACGGCGGTCAGCGCCTTATAGTAATTTTCCAGCGCGGCGGTGACGTTGGTAAACGCTTCCTGATCTCTGGTCTGCCAGCCGGGGGTGTTGAAGGTGGAGATATGCCCCAGCTGCTTGTCCTCCGGCCAGGTCATCTCAAAGCCGAAAAGCCCCACAAAATCCCCGTTGGTCACGGAAGCGGCCGCCTGCTTCCCAGCCGCCCAGTCAGCGCTGATGTCCGCACCATCCGCGTCGATGGCGCCCATATCAGCGTTGTCAAAGGAATCGCTGTGGTCGGTCACGGCGAAAAAGTCCAGACCATCCACCTGCGACGCATATTGGAACGCTTCCTCCACGCTCCCGGCGCCGTTGGAAATATCGGTGTGGGCGTGGAGCTGACCGAAGTACAGATTCCAGTCAAGGTCAAATTCTTCCGTGAAAATGACCTGGGTCACTTCCCCGGGTTCGCAGCCCCCGGCGATGGAATATGTCTTGAGATACGCCGTTCCGAAGTCCTTTTCAAAGCAAATTGGCCCGGCATACAGCGCATCGGGCTGGTAATTCACCCCGTCGGCGGAGACTGCGTAATAAATGTCGGCGCTTTCGTCCTCGCAGGTCAGGGTAATTTCCTCCCCGGCGCGGATTGTGCCGCCCTCGGGCAAAACGGTCACACTGGGCGACGTTTCCACCACTTCTCCCGGCTCCTCCGGCTCCTCCGGCTCCGGGTCGTCCTGCACCTCCATGCGCCGGTACAGCGTAAAGATGCTGACGTAGGAGTCCGGTGTTTCCTTAATATCGGCGTCCCTGCATGCAAGGAAGTTCTTCTCAAGAAGCGTATCGGAGACCAGCGTCACCGGCTCGCTTCCGTTGCAGCCGTGAAAGGAAAAATATTTGCCATCCCAGAGAACCTGCCATTCATACGTCCCGGCGGCGATGCCGTTTCTGTCGCCTTCCAGGGGTGCGGCGGACACGCCGTGAGCGTCCGTCAGGATGACCCTGTTCTCCGTCACCGTCAGGTTCCATTCCGCACCGGCGGCAACCGTGTCGCCGGTGAAGGTGGGTTTCGTGGCGGAAATCACAAAATCTTCTCCCAGCAGGATACCCGGCGCGTCGCCAAGGGGCGTTGCCAGCACGTATTGCCCGCTGGTCAGTTCCTCCATGCCGGTGATCTTCTGATACACCGTCGCCGCTCCGGCGGGAAGCCGGAACAACGAAAAAAGAGCTGCCGCCAATACAACTGACAGCAACCCTCTGGCTACCAACCTTCTTATCATACCAAACCCTCCCGATTTTTTTCAGAGTTTCCTCCTGGAACCCCCGAAAAATCATCGCCGGCTTGGCTGCGGATAGTATTCAACCAGCTGTCAACGATCTGCCGTTTGTATCAGAGGTTCCCTTATCCGTTTGGGAATATAGCACAGCCATTTTTCGACGTTTTACCTCTTTTGAGTTAACGCACTACAGGTAGTGGTTTTCTTCCGCTTATATACACAAGATGTAGTAAAGATTCAGTTAAAATTCTTCCTCAGCAGCGAGTGGCTGACGATCAGAAGACACGCCCACAGGAACAGGCTCAGCGCCCAATAGCCGCTGCAGACCATGGGGCTGGACACCACGATCAGCACGGCGAACAACACGTTTCCCATGGTCACCGTCCCCATGGCGGACAGCACGTTCAGCACCAGTGCCAGCAGCGTCAGCCCCAGCGACAGCAGCGAAATGCCGCGCACCAGCTTCAGTGTGCGTGCGTCTTTCTCCTTTTTCGCACCGTAAATCAGATATGCGGGCGGCGCGAAAAATGCCACAGCCAGCACCGTCAGCACAGCCTGCGCTCCCGCGCTGACATTCTGAGAAAAGCCGGGGATAAATCCCAGCCCCGCGCACAAAATAAACAGACCGCCCCACAGGGCAAACAGCAGCTTTTTAGACATAAGGTTCTCCTTTTCAGGTAGATGTAGTGTCCCCATTTTAACCGAAACCGGCGCAAAAGGCAACAGCGAATCCCGTCGAACCCCGCCGGTGAAAAAAAACTGGACAGTTCTGCCAACATCTGCTATAATGTCAGGAATAGTATTGGGGAAGGGAGTGTTTTTCCCATGAAATGTCCGTTTTGCGGCGATCAGGAAAGCAAGGTCGTCGATTCCCGCCACTCGGAGGACGGCCTGAGCATCCGCCGCCGCCGGGAGTGTATGGGCTGCCAGCGCCGGTTCACTACCTATGAGATCGTGGAAAGCCTGCCCATCATCGTTGTGAAGCGGGACGGCTCCCGCCAGAACTTTGACCGCAACAAAATTCTCAATTCCATGATCCGCGCCTTTGACAAGCGGAAAGTGGACGTCACTGACCTCGACCGCATCACCACCGAGATCGAGCAGACCATCCAGAACACGCTGGAGCGGGAGATCAGCACCGACAAGATCGGCGAGATGGTCATGGAGCGTCTGAAGCCTCTGGACGAGGTGGCCTACATCCGCTTTGCCTCCATCTACCACCGGTTCCAGGATGCGGGTAGCTTTATGCGGGAGATCAGCAAATTCCTGGAGGAAAAATAATGAGCACGATCCCAACTGAAATCACCGCCGCCACGGAAGGCTCGCTGGACATTGCCTCCATCAAAAGCGTGATGGACGGCTTTGACCCTGCCTCGCTGCTTCCCGACCTGAGCAAGGTTTTCGGCAGTCTGGTGGGCGTGTGCCGCGTCGCCGTGATGATCGGCCCGGTCATCGCGCTGATCCTTGGACTGGCGTATCTGTTTCTCGCGCCGAAGGAGGCCAACTACTACTTCGGCTACCGCTGCTATTTCGGCATGGGCAGCGTCCGCGCATGGCGGTTTACCCAGCGGATCGCGGGGATGATCCTCGGTGGGCTGGGGCTGATCCTCACCGTTATCATGGCCATCGTCACCGCCGGTTACGGCAGTATGGATTCGATGGACATGGTGTGGAGCGCGGTAAACTGTCTGATATGGGAAGCAGTCCTTCTGCTGATCGGCACCATCGCCATCAACCTGATCGCCATGGCGAATTTCGACGCCAAGGGCGAGTACCGACACAAAGCGGGAAAGCCGAAAAATCCCCCGCGGGATACAAAATAAGCATAACATCCGGCTGTCGTGCGGCAGCCGGATGTTGTTTTGCCGTTTGCGAGCGGCGAACTCTGCGGGGCTTCCAGATACACTGATACTATTTCCTGATTAAAATCTTAATTTTAATCAGGAAGGCATCGCCTAATGGCGCTGCCGGTTTTGCCCCCCCAATGGCAGAATCCACAAAAACCGCTTTACAAATCGTTCATATTTTGGCGGTGGGATCCGGCATATTTCCTTGCAATATTGGAAAAAAAGAGGTATACTGTCACAGAAGTGTGTGAAAAGGAGGTCTTAGGTCAGCCCTAGGGCCTCTTTTTTCATGAAAACACGTAGATTTGCAAAAAACAGAAAGGATGATTTTTATGGCTACTCCCGAAAAGAATACCGACGCGGTTTATGACGCAAGTACTCTGGGTACCCCCAAAATGCTGGTTCTGGGCCTGCAGCACCTGTTCGCAATGTTTGGTGCGACGGTTTTGGTTCCCGCAATCACCGGACTGAACGTATCCACTACCCTGCTCTTTGCCGGTCTCGGCACGCTGCTGTTCCACCTCATCACCGGACGGAAGGTTCCCGCATTCCTCGGCTCCTCCTTCGCGTTTCTGGGTGCTTACGGCTTGGTCACCGCTTCCGGGCAGGACATTCCGCTGACCTACTCCTGCTTCGGCGTCGCCGTGGCGGGTCTTGTATATCTGGTTCTGGCGCTCTTCTTCAAGCTCTTTGGTGCGAAGAAGGTCATGCGCTTCTTCCCGCCCATCGTCACCGGCCCCATCATCATCTGCATCGGCCTGTCTCTGGCCGGTTCCGCCATCAATAACTGCCGCGGCAACTGGTGGGTCGCCCTGGTTGCGATCCTGGTCGTTGTGGTCTGCAACATCTGGGGCAAGGGCATGGTGAAGATCGTTCCCATTCTGCTGGGCGTTCTCGGCTCCTACCTGTTCGCCATGATCGTTGACCCCGCCGCCCGGGCTAACGTCGCCAAGACCGTGGCCGAGGCCGACTGGGTCGGTCTGCCCGTGATCTGGGGCAACACCGCCTTCTCCATCTTCGGCAAGGATTTTGACAGCGGTATGCTGCTGACCGCCATTATCACCATCGCTCCCATCTCTCTGGCGACTGTCGTGGAGCACATCGGCGACATCTGCGCCATTTCCTCCACCGTGGAAAAGAATTACGTGGCTGACCCCGGCCTGCACCGCACCCTGGTGGGCGACGGCCTGGCCACCACCGTGGCCGCCCTCTTCGGCGCACCGGCCAACACCACCTACGGCGAGAACACCGGCGTTCTGGCGCTGTCCAAGGTCTATGACCCCAAGGTCATCCGTCTGGCCGCGCTGTTTGCCATCATCCTCTCCTTCTGCCCCAAGTTTGCCGCGCTGATCGTTGCCATGCCTGCCGCTACCATGGGCGGCGTGAGTCTGGTGCTGTACGGTATGATCTCCGCCGTAGGCGTGCGGAACGTGGTTGAGAACAACGTGGACTTCACCAAGAGCCGCAATGTTCTGGTCGCCGCCATGATCATGGGTCTGGCCGTGGGCGTGACCTACAACGGCGCCATCGTCATTCCCGTCGGCGGCGTGACCATCAGCCTGTCCGGTCTGGCCGTGGCCGCTCTGGTGGGCATCCTGATGAACGCCGTACTCCCCGGCAAGGACTACGAGTTCGGCACCAACGAGCAGGGCGATACCTCCGTCAACTTCGGCACAAGAGCGGAATAAATCCTGATTTTCCCGGCGCCGCGGCATTGCCGCGGCGCTTTTCCCCGTTTTCTTTATTTTTGTTCGGAATATCCAACAAAAATATTGCATTTATTTCGTCAATGTGCTATACTTTATAGTCGATATTTTGTGTAATTCGGTTTCGAAAGGGAGACTTTTTATGGTACCTCAGGATAAAATTCGCAACATTGCCATCATCGCCCACGTTGACCACGGCAAGACCACGCTGGTGGACGAAATGCTCAAGCAGGGCGGCATTTACCGGGAAAATCAGGCCACTGTGGAGCGGGTCATGGACTCCGGCGATCTGGAGCGGGAGCGGGGCATCACCATTCTGGCAAAGAACACCTCCGTGCATTATAAGGACTACAAGATCAACATCGTGGACACCCCGGGTCACGCCGACTTCGGCGGCGAGGTGGAGCGCATTCTGAAAATGGTCAACGGCGTCATTCTGCTGGTGGACGCCGCCGAAGGCCCCATGCCCCAGACCCGCTTCGTCTTGCAGAAGGCGCTGGAGCTGGGTCACAAGGTCATCGTGGCCGTGAACAAGATCGACAAGCCCGACGCCCGGGTTCATGAGGTCATGGACGAGGTGCTGGAGCTGCTGCTGGATCTGAACGCCACCGACGAGCAGTTCAACAGCCCCACCGTGTTCTGCTCCGGCCGTCAGGGTACGGCTTCCTACAGTCCCGACGAGGCAGGCACCGACCTGACCCCCCTGTTCGAGACCATCGTCAACTATATTCCCGCCCCTGAGGGCGACGACACCGCGCCGCTGCAGCTGCTGGTCTCTTCCATCGACTATAACGACTACGTCGGCCGTATCGCCGTCGGCCGGGTGGAGCGGGGCACTATCAAGGTCAATCAGGAGGTCACCATCTGCGACTTCCATGACGCGAACGTGAAAACAAAGGGCAAGGTCGTGGCGCTGTACGAGTTCGACGGCCTGAGCAAGAACCCCGTCCAGGAGGCCCACGCCGGTGAGATCGTGGCGCTGTCCGGTATGGCAGATATCACCATCGGCCGCACCCTGTGCGCTCCGGAGTGCGTGGAGCCGCTGCCCTTCGTGAAAATTTCCGACCCCACCATCGAAATGACCTTCGCCGTCAACGATTCCCCCTTCGCAGGCAAGGAGGGCAAGTTCGTCACCTCCCGGAACCTCCGCGACCGGCTGGAAAAGGAGCTTCTCAAGGACGTTTCCCTCCACGTCACCGAGCAGGGAACGGATTCCTTCAACGTGGCCGGGCGGGGCGAAATGCACCTGTCCATCCTCATGGAGACCATGCGCCGGGAGGGCTACGAGTTCTCCGTGTCCACCCCCCGCGTGCTGACCAAGGTCATCGACGGCAAGGTCTGCGAGCCCATCGAGCGGATGGTCGCCGACGTGCCGGAGGAGTGCATGGGTTCCGTCATTGAGAAAATGGGCAAGCGGAAGGGCGATTTGCTGGGCATGACCCCCATGGGCAGCCGCTACCGTCTGGAATTTCTGGTTCCTTCCCGCGGCCTGTTCGGCTACCGCAACGAATTCCTCACCGATACCCGTGGCGAGGGCGTCATGTCCTCCGTGCTGGATTCCTACGCCCCCATGAAGGGCGAGATCGAGCGGCGGCAGGTGGGTTCCCTTGTCGCCTTTGAGACCGGCGAAGCCGTGGCCTATGGTCTCGCGGCGGCGCAGGAGCGGGGCGCACTGTTCATCGGCCCCGGCACGTCGGTTTACGCCGGTATGGTCGTGGGCGTTTGCAGCCGCAACGAGGATATGACCGTGAACGTCTGCAAGAAGAAGCAGCTGACCAATATGCGCGCCGCCGGTTCTGACGAAGCCCTCCGGCTGACGCCTCCCCGCATTCTCTCTCTGGAGCAGTGCCTGGAATTCCTGGCGGACGACGAGCTGCTGGAATGCACGCCCAAGAGCCTGCGCATCCGCAAGCGGGAGCTGGATCACGCGGCCCGTATGCGCAATCTGATGAAGAAGCGCGCTCAGGACAACGCCTGAATCCGGTGAAGATCCGATTTTTACCGGTCTGCGTTCTACTGGCGCTGCTGCTGACGGGCTGCAGCCACGCTGCGCCTGAAGCCACTGCGCCCACATTGCCGGAAACGCAGGCCGCTGCGACGCAACCGACCCAAACATCTCAGCCAGAGACCCTTCCCACGGAAACGCAGCCCGCGGAGGAACACTTTCTTCTGACCTTCGCGGGGGACTGCACCTTCGGCAGCAACCCGACCAACTATTACGCGGAATCCGGCTTTATCAAGACCGTGGGCGATGACTACGCCTATCCCTTCGCCAACGTGATCGACTATTTCGCGGGCGACGAGTTCTCCATGGTGAATCTGGAAGGCCCCCTGTGCGACGAGGGTAACCCCATGCAGAAGAAGCATGTGTTCCATGGCCCCACGGCTTACGTAAACTGCCTGACGGAGAATTCCATCGAGGCCGTGACTGTGGCCAACAACCATTCCATGGACTACGGCGCAAACGGCTACGCGTCCACGCTGGCGGTGCTGGAGCAGGCGGGCGTCCCCTACGTGGAGCGGGACAGCACCGCCGTGGTCACCACGGGCAGCGGCCTGACCATCGGGCTGTATGCCGCCGTGTACTACAAGCTGGATGTGGAGGACATGACCGCAAAGATTGCTGCCCTGCGGGAGCAGGGGGTGGACTTAATCATCTTCGCCCCCCACTGGGGCGTGGAGGGTACATACCACCCCACCGAAGAACAGAAGCAGGTGGGTCACGCCGCCATTGACGCCGGTGCGGACATCGTGTTCGGTTCCCATCCCCATGTTTTGCAGCCCATTGAGGAATACGGCGGCGGTATCATTTTCTACTCTCTGGGGAATTTTAGCTTCGGCGGAAACGGCGCTCCCAAGGACTATGACACGGCGCTGGTGCAGCAGGAGGTCATCCGGGACGCGGAGGGAACGGTCAGATTGGGACAACTGACCATCGTACCCGCCAGCGTCAGCTCCGTCGCCGAACGGAATAATTTCCAGCCGACCCCCTACGAGCCGGGGACGGAAGAATACAATCGCGTCCTTTCCAAGCTGGATGAAACCTTTTCCGGCCCGAATTTGAAAATTGACTGACGGAAGAACGAAAAAAAGATTGACCAAACCGCGTTCTTCGGTTATAATAAGCGGGTATGACCGTAGTATCGGTCTAAATTTGTGTTGCTGCGGCCGAAAGGCTGTTGAGCATATTGTATTTTGACAGGAGGTGTATCTTAGATGAAGCGTACCTACCAGCCCAGCAAGCGTCACCGTTCCATGGTTCACGGTTTCCGCCAGAGAATGGCTACTTCCAACGGCCGCAAGGTTCTGGCCCGCCGTCGTGCGAAGGGCCGCAAGGTTCTGTCCGCCTGATGCGTATGTCCGTGGGTTACTAGGGTGCATCTGAAAACTGTCAAAATGCCCAATCAGCGGGCCTTTTTGCCCTGCGCCGCTCCATTTTCCCTTGAAATACAACAAGTATTCCTGTGGAAAAATGGCTTGCTCAGGACAAAAATCCCTCGCTGCTGGTCATTTCACCAGTTTTCAGATACACCCTAGAGCGGAAAAAGCGCTTAAGAGCGAAACGGGAGCTACAGCGGGGTGAATGGAACGTTCGCCCCGCTCCCTTTTTAGCGAGGAAACAGTATGAAGTATTCAACCAGCCTGAAGCTCAACCATATTTTCAGGCGCCTGTATCACACCTCCGGCGTTGCCGACGGTCTTCTGGTGCTTTACGCCAGAAAGAACCGCACGGACGGGAACCGGGTGGGCGTCACTGTCAGCAAAAAGCTGGGCAAAGCCCACGTGCGCAACCGCACCCGCCGCCGCATCCGGGAGGTCTACCGCCTGAACGAGGAAAAGTTCCAGCCCGGCTGGGACATCGTGGTGGTGGCAAGGACGAAGGCCGTGGAGGCTCCCTTTGAGAAGCTGACGGCAAGCTATCTCACCCTTGCGAAAAAAGCAGGGCTTCTGAAGAAAGTAGAGACTTAAGCTGCGGTTATGAAGAAGATGTTTCTTGCTCTCATTCGGTTTTATCAGCGCTGGATTTCCCCGGCGTTTCCGGCACGGTGCCGGTTTCGCCCCACCTGTTCCGCTTATGCCTACGAAGCCATCAGTAAGTACGGTATCCTTAAGGGCGGCTGGCTTGCCCTGAAGCGGTTTTTGCGGTGCAATCCCTTCTACCGCGGGGATATCTACGACCCGGTACCATGACCATATCTCTAAGGAGGAAAGGCAATGTTTCTCGCATTCCAATTATCGGACATCATAACCGTGCCGTTTGGGTGGCTGCTGTCAGTCCTGTATGAAACGACCCACAACTACGGCGTCGCCATGATCCTGTTCGCCGTCATCGTGCAGCTGATCCTGCTGCCCCTGAACGCGAAGTCCAAGAAGAGCATGATGAAGATGTCCCGTCTGACGCCCAAGATGCAGGCCATCCAGCAGAAATACGCGGATGACCCCCAGCGTCAGAATCAGGCCATTCAGGAACTTCAGAAATCCGAGGGCGTTTCCATGGGCGGCGGCTGCCTGTGGAGCTTCATTCCCATTCTGATTCTGTTTCCCCTGTTCGCCGTTATCCGCCAGCCCATCACCTACATCCTGATGCAGTCCGCCGACACGGCGAAGCAGATCGTGGAGGTCATTAAGACGGCTGCGCCGGATATGTTCACTTCCAATGCTGCCTACGAGCAGGTCGTCGCCGCGCAGCTGATCCCCCAGTACGCGGCTGAACTGCGCGCCGCCATCCCCGACATCAGCGAGGTCGTTCTCGCCGGCATCAATTTCGATTTTCTGGGCATTAACCTGGGCGCTGTGCCCCAGTTCAATGTCTTCTCCGCCAGCTGGGTGTGGGACTGGGCGCACATCGGTGCGTTCCTCATCGCCCTGACCTCTGCCGCCTGTCAGCTGCTGCAGATGGTCATCAGCCAGAAGACCAACGACTCCGTCATCACCGACGAGAAGGGCGTTCAGGACAAAGAGACCGCCAAGAATTCCCAGCAGAACCAGTCCATGAAGGTCATGATGTGGATGATGCCCCTGATGTCTCTGTGGATCGGCTTCACCGTTTCCGCCGGACTGTCCCTGTACTGGTTCATCGGCGGCGTGGTGAGAATGATCTCCGACCCCATTATGACCAGCCACTACCGCAAGATCTATGACGCGGAGGATGCCGTGCGTCTGCAAAAGGCGCTGGAGCAGGAGCGCATCGAAGCCGAGAAGGAGCGCGTCCGCGCCGAGCGCCGTGCCTCCAATCCCGACGGCATCACCGCCAACACCAGCAAGAAGAAGCTGGAAAAGCAGCAGCGGGATCAGGAGCAGGCCGCCAAGGCCGCGGCTGCCAAGGAGTACGCCGCCCGGAAGGGCATTGTGGAGGAAGCCGCAAGGGAAGAAAACGCGCCTCTGTCCGGCGTCTCCGACCGTCCCTTCTGCAAGGGCCGCAACTATGACCCCGACCGCTACGCGCCCAAGTCTATGGAGGAATAAACCATGGAAAAGTCGATTATCACTTCCGGCAAGACCATCGATCTTGCCATTGAATCCGCGCTGAGCCAGCTGGGGCTGGATCGTGACAGCGTGTCCGTCACGGTGCTGCAGCAGGCCAAGTCCGGTTTTCTGGGCTTCGGTGCCCAGAGCGCCAAGGTGCAGGTGACTTACGAAGTCCCCGACCCCGTGCCGGAGAAGGAAGAAAAGCCCAAGAGCGCTCTGGGCAGCGCCTCCCGCTCCAAGCCCAAGGCCCCTGCCGCCCCGGTGAAGAAGCCGGAAGCCCCTCAGCCGCCCAAGGCCGAGCCTCCGAA
>OLXK01001907.1_pt1 | contig 13047 bp, 8 predicted proteins | sample 1674321 | NCBI WGS metagenome assembly OLXK01 (sample SAMEA103958162, study PRJEB25191) | human gut metagenome | reverse complement strand
GGCACCAACGACGAGCTGATCACGTTCCACGGCCTTCGCCACACGTTCGCAACGCAGTGGATCCGCCAAGGCGGCGATATCAAGGCGCTCCAATCGATCCTCGGCCACAAGGACGCCATGGCGACGCTCAACGTCTACGCCGACATCGAGCCCATCTCCAAAATCCATAACATGCTGCGCGCCACGCCGTGCCTTTGGCGCGGGCACCTCGGGCCGAGGGTCGATCCGGGTCCCATGTTCCAACAGAGGATCCAGGAGTCCATCGAGACGCTCCAGGCGTTCGGCTACGGCATCACCGAGCCGGACGACCGAAATATCGCCATACGCGACGTGAAGACGAACAGTTGGCTCTAGCTCACCGAGTACGCGGCAGTGCTGGGCCCATCCCAACTGAGGTCACGGTGGTCCGATAGGGGCGCCGCCCGCGGCATGCGCCGCGGAGCGGTATCCCCTACCGAAGGGCGGGGATGCCCTCCGCTTCCAGTTCGGAATCAGCCGTCGGAGGCGTTCGGCTGACTGCGGGAACGGCCTGTCCGCTCAATGTGTTCGGCTGAGATCGGAAATCAACCCAACACGAGCCGGACACGCGCCAGACGGCTCTTCCCCGTACGGCCTTCCCCCTTACGCTCATGTTGCAGGCATGTAACGCCGCAGCGAGCGCGCCTTTTTTGCGCCAGACAGGTACAATGATGAACACTGTACCGTAGCGGAGCGCCCCGCGCGCGCCGCAATCACGCGAAAGGGTTTCCCATGGCCGAGATCTCGTCCTCCCGCATCGTCATCACCGTCCTTGGCAAGAACCGCCCCGGTATCGTCGCCGGCGTCACCCGTGTTCTGGGCGAGGCCAACGTCGACATCCGCGACATTACGCAGTCCATTATCGAGGACATCTTCACCATGACCATGCTGGCCGACACCGCCGAGTCCAAGCTCGACTTCGCCGAGCTGCAGAAGGCCCTGGCCGAGGCCGGCGAGCTTTCGGGCGTCAACGTGTCCATCCAGCGCGAGGATGTCTTTAACTTTATGTACCGCCTGTAGCGAGCAAGCCGCCGGGGATAGCCTGACGCGCGCATGCCCATGCAAGCCACCCCGATGCGGCCCGGAGAGGAGCGCGCATGGCCTACGACGCCAAGAAAATCTATTACCGCTTCGATGACCACTTGAGCCGACTGGTTCTGGATTACGAAGCAAGCCGCCAGATTTCGCCTGAGAGCGAAAGCCTCTACCACGGCCTGCCGACCGACCCTTATGACGAGGGCTTGTTCGAAGAGCACAATGTCAAGCGCGGCCTGCGCAATGCCGACGGCTCGGGCGTGGTCGCGGGCCTCACTCGTATCTCGGATGTGCACGGCTACAACAAGGTCGACGGAAAGGTCGTGCCCGATCAGGGCAAGCTCACGCTTCGCGGCTACAGCATCGAGGATCTGGTCAACAATGCCCAGGCCGAGAATCGCTACGGCTACGAAGAAGTCGCCTATCTGCTTATCACGGGTTCGCTGCCCAACAAGGAAGAGCTCGACGGCTTCTGCGAGCGCCTAGGTGCCTTTAGACATCTGAGCGACGAGTACGTCAAAGAGTTTCCCATGACCACGGTGTCGTCGAGCATCATGAATGTGCTTCAGCGCGCCGTGCTGCTGCTCTACGCCTTCGATGCCGAACCAGACGTGATCACGCCCGAGCACGAAATCGACGTCGCCATCTCCATGCTCGCCCGTCTCCCCCGCATCGCCGCCTTCGCGCATATGGCCTCGGTCGCCAAGCGCCGCGGCTCCGAGGTTCATGTACCGCACCCCACACCCGGTCTCTCCACCGCCGAGACCATCCTACAGGTCCTGCGCGGCGGCATGGCGTTCACCCGCGATGAGGCGATGCTGCTCGACGTTATGCTCATGCTGCATGCCGAGCACGGCGGCGGCAACAACTCCACGTTTGCCTGCCGCGTGCTGTCCTCCTCGGCCACCGACCCGTATTCCGCCTACGCCGCGGCTATCGGCTCGCTCAAGGGCCCGCGCCACGGCGGCGCCAATGCCAAGGTCGTGTCTATGCACGAGGACATCCGCGCGCATGTCTCCAACTGGGAGGACGAGGACGAGGTCGCGGCCTACCTGGGCAAGATCCTCGACAAGCAGGCCTTCGACGGCACGGGCCTCATCTACGGCATGGGCCACGCCGTCTATACGCTCAGCGACCCGCGCGCCGAGGTCTGCCGCCGTTACGCGCGCTCACTGGCAGCCAAGAAGGACTTGGGCGAAGAGTTCGCACTCATCGAGCGTATCGAGCGCCTGGCACCCCAGGTCATGCGCGACCACGGCATGACCAAGCCCATCTGCGCCAACATCGACCTGTACACGGGCTTTATCTACAAGATGCTCGGCGTGCCCGAGACGCTCTTTACGCCGCTATTCGCCGTCGCCCGCATGGCCGGCTGGTCGGCGCACCGCATGGAAGAGCTCTTCTGCGCGCACCGTATCATCCGCCCCGCCTATCGTCCGGTGATCGAGCCGCTGGAGTACAAGCCGCTCGCCGACCGCTAGGACGCGGACCGTTATAGAACTCGAGCGTGGCCAGGGACCCAAGCCCTCGGCCACGCTTTTTATGCCAGTAGAAAGGGCTGCATCAAATGATTGTGTTTTCCGATATGGATGGGACGCTGCTGACGAGCGATAAGCAGATGAGCGATGCCACCTGGACAATGCTCGACGAGCTCGCACGTCGTGGCATCGAGTTTGTTCCCTGCACGGGGCGTCCGCTGTCGGGCATCTTTGAGCCCATTCTCGCCCATCCCGCCGTGCACTACGCAGTCTGCGCCAACGGCGCCAGCGTCTGGCAGCTCGACGACGATGTGCCCACCGACGCCTCGCGCGCCACGTGCATCTTGAGCCGTCCGCTCGATTGCGGCATTGCCCACCGCATCCATCGCATTGCCGCCGGCCACGATGTGACCTTCGATATCTTCGCAGATGGACAGTGTTTCCTCCCCCGTTCGCTTTACGGGCGCCTAGATGAGTTCTGCGGCGGCGATCCCCACATCGCGGCTTCGCTCAAGCGCACACGAACACCGATCGACATGGATATCGACAGCAAGATCGACGAAGTCGAGACGCTCGAACGCATCGCCATGTACTGGCACGACCCGGCCGATCGCGACGCCATCGCGGCGGCGCTCGACACGCTCGGAGGCATTGAGGTCACGCGTTCTTACGCCATGAATATCGAGGTCATGGGCGAGGGCGCCACCAAGGGAACGGCCCTCACGTGGCTGTGTGAGCATCTGGGCGAGCGTCTCGCCGACGCCTGGGCGTTCGGCGACAACATCAACGACATCCCCATGCTGCAGGCAGCGGGCCATGGCATGGCCATGATCAACGCCGAGCCCGAAGACCGCGAGGCCGCCGACGCCATCACCGAATACGACAACGACCACGACGGCGTCGCCCGCACCATCATGGCCGCCCTCGCCTAGTCACTGGGGACGTTCTTAAACGACTAGTCACTGGGGACACTCTTCGCAAAAAGCTGCAAGGACTGTCCCCCACTGCCGGCAGAAAAAGAACGTCCCCATCTGCCGGATTAGGAGAGACTCTCCAGCACGCGACGGAGCTCACGTTGGACGGCGTGGTCACGGTTACAACCCACCACGCGATCGGCCACCGCCTTGAGCGCGGGGCGCGCATTTTCCATCGCGCAGCCCGTGCCGACAAAGCGAATGATCTCGTAGTCGTTCATCGAGTCGCCAAACGCCATGACCTCGTCGCGTTCGACGCCATAGTGCTCCATGAGCTGCTCGATTCCCGAGGCCTTCGACACACCAGGCTGCATGGCATCGATCCATGCGTTTCCAGAAGGCGCAAAGGTAAAAAGCTGGCCAAGCTCGCGCTGCAGTACGTAGGCACTGTCCATAACGGCACAGTCATCGCAAAAGATACTCGCCTTGATGATATTTACGCTGGGATCGGGCAGCTCCCAAATGCGCTCGGCATTGGGAAGGTCCTTATCGACCTCACGCACGAACTTGCACTCGTCATCGAGCAAGAAGGACTTGGTTCGGTCAAAGAGCGCAAGATGCAGATTGGGAAATGTCCTGACGGCCTGGGCGAGCCTTCGAATCGCCAGGTGGGAATACACCTCACGGTCTACCATCTTACCGTCGGCGTAGACCTGGGCGCCGTTAGCGGCGACAAAGTCCATCTTGTCGCGAACGGGCGCAAAGAACTCGCACAGGCGATCGTAGCGACGACCTGACGATGCGGCGAAATGCACGCCATGCTCGTGTAGCGCCAGAATCAGTTCGTAGGTCTCGGGAGGCACCCGGCCGTTTTCGTCAAGCAGTGTGCCGTCCATATCGGATGCAATCAGTTTAAACATAGAAAAGCTCCCTTCGGGCTTGATGGAATCGGACGTATATCCAAAATCACCGTACCCAAAGGGAGCTCAAATAAGACTCCGCGGGCGCAAACGTTACAAGGACCTAGCAAATAGCTCACGCGCGCCAGAGGCCCCACGGTCGCGGCGTCACGCGACACGCCAAAGAGTGTCCCCGACGACTAGTCGTTTAAGAACGTCCCCGATGACTAGTCGGCGTAGGTGAAGGTCGTGACGTCGAACATGCCCTCGGGGCGGATGCGGAGCGTCGGGATGACCGGCAGGGGCAGGAAGATGATGCCCATGATAGGGTCGAGCGGCGGCTCAATACCCATGGCGCGCGCCTTGACCATAAAGTCGTCGTGCTGCGCGGCAACGTCCTCGGCCGTGCCTTCGCTCATCAGGCCACCGAGCGCCAGCGGAATGCGCGCCACGACCTCGCCGTTGCGCACCAGCACGTGACCACCTTGGCCCACGGCCTCAACGGCGGCCATCATATCGGCGGCGTTGTCGCCCACCGCGCACACGTTGTGCGAGTCGTGGCCGATCGTGGAGGCAATGGCGCCACCCGTGATGGTGAAACCGCGCACCCAGCCGCGACCGATATGCTTGCCGACCAGGCCCAGGCCAGCGGGGCCGTCGCCGTCGGCGCCCTCGGCCTGCAGCGACACGCCGCGGCCATGGCGCTCAATCAGCATAATGCGACGCAAGTCCTCGTCAGTCTCGGGACGAACCATGCCCGTGATGGCCTTGCCCGGCACCACGTCAATCACGGCCTCGCCCGGCTTAAAGGCATAGTCGAATACGTCGAGCGAAAGCTTCGGCAGCTTAACGGAGGCACGCAGCTCATCGGCAAGGGCCGCAACCTCGGCCATCTCGGGTGCGATCTCGCCCACAAAGGTACCGTCCTGCGCCACCAGAGCACCGGCGGCATATACGCGATGCGGAGCCGTGGCAAACGTCAGGTCATCGAGCAACAGCAGGTCGGCGCGTTTGCCCGGGGCGATCGCGCCACGGAGCTCATGCGGGTCGCGACAGCCGTGGTCCAGGCCAAATGCCTCAGCCGTGGAAAGGGACGCCATAGAGATGGCGACCACCGGGTCGATGCCGGCCTCGATAGCCACGCGGCAGGCGTTGTCGATCATGCCGGTTGCAAGCGCATCGGAAGGGGCGCGGTCGTCAGTCGCAAAGCAGCAGCGGCGGGCGCGCGCGGGATTCTCCAGCAACATCGGAGACAGGTTGGCCAGGTCATGGCTGCACGTACCTTCGCGCAGCATCACATACATGCCGCGAGATAGCTTGTCGAGTGCCTCCTCGGGAATCGTCGACTCATGGTCGGCGATAATGCCCGCCGCGGCATAGGCATTGAGGTCCTTGCCGGCAACGAGCGGCGCATGGCCGTCAACCTGCCTGGACGGCGTCTGGTTGGCAGCATCAATGCGAGCACAGGTCTCGGGATCGGCCATAAAGACGCCCGGCAGGTTCATCATCTCGCCCAGACCAAAGACATCGCCCGGATGCTCGGCAAAAAACGCCTGCATATCGGCAGCCGAAATAACGGCACCGGCCTGCTCGTCGGGCAGCGCGGGCACGCACGAAGGCATCATGTACTTGATGGAGATGGGTGCGCGGCGGCCATCCTCAATCATAAAGCGCAAGCCGTCGAGACCGGCAACATTGGCAATCTCGTGGCTGTCGGCAATGGCGGTGGTGGTACCGCGCGTCGCGGCCATGCGAGCATACTCGGCGGGACGGATGTTCGAAGACTCGATATGCAGATGCCCGTCAATAAAACCGGGAGCGAGATAGCGACCCTGGCAGTCGATGACCTCAGTTGCCTCGTAGGTGCCAGCGGCATCGTCGCGACCATCGTAGAGCACGCCGACGATCACACCGTCCTTGACGGCAACGCTACCGGGCGCCACGCGCTGGCCATACACGTCGATGATCTGCGCATTGGTAAACAGCGTGTCGACGGGCACGCGGCCCTCGGCAGCGTCGATCACAGTCCTCATGACCTCAACGGACATACATACTCCTTTAACCGTAGAAAAAGCTGCGGAGCGGACAAACCTTCACCGCAGCAAGCCAATAGCCATTGTATGCCCAAACGATGGGTCAACAATGCGCCTCTCCGCTTAACGGCACACGCCGCTTGACGCAATGGGGACAGGTTGCTTTGCATTAATGGCAAGGATTGTCCCAAAGTGCCGGCACAGAAGGAACGTCCCAAAGTGCCAACAACGGAAGCGCCGATGTTTTGGCAACGACAGACACTATGACCCAATCCGAGGGCACTAAAAAGATAGGAGCCCCCGCTCGTGACCGCGGGTCGGGGCTGCGACAATGATGTTGAAGTGCCATAGGCGCAGCCGCGCCGCAACGAGGTTGGGAGGCTCCCATGCCAAAGTATTCTACCGCGTTCGGGATGGACGTCCACCTGAGGTCGACCACCGTCTGCGCCCTCGACGCGGACACCGGCGAGGCCGTGACGAGGAGGTTCCCCGGCAACCCCTGGGGCGAGATCGCCGGGTGGATGGATGGGTTCCCCGGGCCGTCGCTCGCGGCCTACGAGAGCGGCTACCTCGGCTTCGCCCCGCAAAGGGAGCTCGCCGGGCTCGGCGTCGAGTGCGTCGTCGCCGCGGTCTCGAAGATCCCCAGGTCGGCCGCCGACTCGGCCTCCAAGAACGACAGGAACGACGCCGCCAGGATGGCCAAGGCGATACTCGCCCACGACATCTCCCCCGTATGGGTCCCCTCCCCCGAGGTCGAGGGCATCAGGGACCTCGCCGGCGCCTACGACGGGGCGACCGCGCGCCTGGCGACCGCCAAGCAGCGGCTGCTCGCCTTCCTCGCAAGGCGGGGGTTCGTCTACGGCGGCACCACGCCCGCCGGCAACCCGAGGAAGTACTGGACCTACGACTTCCTGAGGTGGCTCGACAAGGTCAGGCCGGAGGACGATGGCGGGGTTCGGACGCTCGCCGCCCTGAGGAACGAGGTCGAGGCCGCGGCGGAGGCCCGGGCGGACCTGCTCTCCGAGTACAGGGCCGCCGTGGATGCCAGCCCGATCGCCGCGGAGGTGGCCGCCCTCCAGTCGATCAAGGGCTGCGCCTTCGCGCTGGCCGCGGCCTTCTCGGCCGAGGTCGGCGACTTCACGAGGTTCCGTTCCGGAAGGCAGGTCACGGCCTATTTCGGCCTCGCGCCGAGTCAGAGGTCGAGTGGCGACTCCGTGCGGCTCGGAGGCATCAGCGGCGCGGGCAACGCGCTCGTGAGGAAGCTGGCCGTTGAGGGCTCATGGTGCTACGCCGCGGCACGGCACCAGCCGAAGCTCATGCCGAGGGACACGGGCGTGCCCCTCGAGATAAGGATGCACGGGAGGAAGGGGTCCGAGCGGCTCCTGCGGCGGCGCGAGGAGATGCTCGCCCGCGGCATGCCCGCGGCGAAGGCCAACGCGGCCACCGCGGCCGAGCTCGTGAGGTGGCTCTGGGCCCTCGGCATGATGTGCCGGGAGGGCGCGGAATAGACATAGCCCCCGTCCCGGCGAGCCGGGCGGCCTTCGGGGATACCCCCTATTTCGCTGTGCGCGCGGAGCCCTCCGCATGCGCCTCGACAGACTTGGGGAACCCCGCCGAAGGAATGGAGTGCGGGCCGGCAGAACGGTATCCGCGGATATGAGACTGAGCCGAAGGCGTCGATGACATGCCGGGGGCGGACCGGGACGGGTTAACGGCAGGCCCCGCCGACCGATTGCAAGCGGTCGGCGGGGCCATTGTGGCTCTTGACAGCGGATTGGGTCATATGAGCGAAAACGCCCCTAGGCGAGCAAGGTGACGCGAAAGAGGAGGGCATTGACCTTCTGGTCATGCCCGACGATTGAACGTCAGATTGCTCGCCTAGGGGCGTTTGCAGCGTCGGGTCGTTACGGCGTTTGGTAAAACGCCGTAACTATTAAAGCTGGCGCAGGCCCTCTTCCAGGCCGGTCTTGCTGTCGGTCTTCTCGTCGCGCATCTTGATGACGCGGGCGGGGACACCGGCCACGACGGCACCGGCGGGGACATCCTCGACGCACACGGCGCCGGCGGCAACAACAGCGCCCTTGCCCACGCGTACGCCCTCCAGGACCACGGCGTTGGCGCCGATCATGACGTCGTCTTCGATGATGACGGGCGTGGCGCTTGCGGGCTCAACGACGCCTGCCAACACGGTTCCAGCGCCGATGTGGCAGTTCTTGCCCACGGTGGCGCGGCCGCCTAGCACGGCGCTCATATCGATCATGGAACCCTCGCCGATAACGGAGCCGATGTTGATGATGGCGCCCATCATGATGACGGCACGGTCGCCAATCTCGACGCGGTCGCGGATGATCGCGCCCGGCTCGATGCGGGCGTTGATGCCCTTAAGGTCGAGCATGGGCACGGCGGAGTTGCGGCAATCGTTCTCCACGTCGTAGTAATCGATGGAATCGGCGTTGGCGTCCAGGATGGCCTTAAGCTCATCCCAGTCGCCAAAGACGGTCTTGCCGCGACGACCGCCGTAGACATGTGCGTCGCCCCAAGCAACCTTCATGCCCGGCTTCTCGCGCACGTACAACTTGACGGGCGTCTTTTTGGGCGCGGTGGCGATGTAGCTGATAATCTTCTGTGCATCCATCTCGGCTGCATTACTCATTTGCTATCTCTCCTTTGGGCGGATTCGGTTGACACCTGGTTAGACAAACATGACCTGGTCGAACGTATAGAAGCCGGGTTCGCGGGTGACGAGCTTCTGCGCGGCTGCCAAGGCGCCGTTGACAAAGATCTGACGACTCGTGGCGCGGTGGGTGAGCGTGACCTCCTCGTCCTGGCCGAAAAAGCTTACCTCGTGCACGCCGGCGACGGTGCCGCCGCGCAGCGAGTGCATACCGATCTCCTTGGGGTCACGCGCGCCGCACATGCCCTCGCGGCCATAGACGGGGTGGTAGCCTGCCTCGGGCTCAGCTTCGACGACGGCATCGAGCAGTAGCTTGGCAGTGCCGCTGGGGGCATCGACCTTTTGGTTGTGGTGCGTCTCGACGATTTCGCAGTCAAAGCCGGGCAGCTCGCGTGTAGCCTGCGCTACCAGATGGCGCAGGGCTGCGATGCCGATGGAGTAATTGCCCGAGTGCATAACGCGGGTGTTCTGGCCCAGCTCACGCAGACGGTCCATCTGCTCGGGCGTGTAACCCGTGGTGCCCGAGACCAACGCCGCGCCCGTGCGCTCGACATAGGCGACGACGGCATCGAAGGTCACGACGTTCGAGAAGTCGATAATCACATCGGCAGCCGGTGCGTTCTCGAGCTTGCTCAAATCGAAGCCAATCTGGGCCACGATATCAAAAACGGGTTGACCGGCGGCGTCGACAACGCCCTCGGCGGTGGTGCGGATGAGCGAGCCCATGCGGCCCGTTCCCATAATGACGGTCTTAATCAAGCAGACCAGCCCCCTTCAGAGCATCGGTAAGTGCAGAGCGCGTGTCGTCTGCCATGGGGCACAGCGGCATGCGGTAGTTTGCCTCGATCATACCCATCTGGGCGAGCGCCTCTTTGACGGGGATGGGGTTGACCTCACTAAAGAGGGCATTGATGAGCGGCTGGCCGGCAATTTGGATATCGCGGGCACGCGCCACGTCACCGTCCAAATAGGCGCGGCACATGTCATGCACGAGCTGCGGCTGCACGTCTGCCCACACGCTGATGGTGCCCGAGGCGCCCAGGCTCATGAGCGGCACGGTAAGCGCGTCCTCGCCCGAGTACATGCGGAAGTCGTCTGACAGCAGGTGGGCGATCTTGGCCGCGTAGGCGACGTTGCCCGAGGCCTCCTTAATACCCATGATGTTGGGGTGCGCGGCCAGGCGCTCTACGTTGCGCTCGCTGATACCGCAGCCGCAGCGGCCGGGGATGTTGTACAGGATGCAGGGGATGTTCACGGCATCGGCGACGGTCTTAAAGTGCTGATAGATACCCTCTTCGTTGGACTTGTTGTAGTAGGGGGTAATGAGCAGCAGGCCGTCGGCGCCCAAGCCCTGGTAAGTAAGCGACTTGGTGAGCATGGTCTGCGTGGAGTTGGAGCCCGAGCCGGCAATGACGGGGACGCGTCCTGCAACATGCTTGACCACGGCGGCGACGACGGAGTTGTCCTCGTCGTCGGTCATCGTGGCGCTCTCGCCGGTGGTGCCCAGGGTGAGGATGGCGTCGGTGCCGTTTTGCAGGTGGAAATCGATAAGGCGCTCGAGTGCGTCAAAGTCGACACTGCCATCCTTTTTAAACGGCGTGACGAGGGCGACGATTGAGCCCTTGAGATTGCGGATGTCCATGTTCTTCTCCTTCGCGTCCGCGATCTGGATGCGTTTGTTCCATTGGGCGGCGACTGCCAGGCGCTCGTCTTGGGCGCGACGGCGGGCACTTTCGGCGCGCGACTTGGCCAGCAGCTCTCGGCCGCTCGGCAGCACGTCGAGCGTGGCAAAGTAATCGCCCGGGCGCTCGGCGCGGCGGATGAGGTCGGCCGAGCCATCGGGGCGCAACAGGACCTCGGCGGAGCGCAGGCGTCCATTGTAGTTGTAGCCCATGGAGTAGCCATGCGCGCCGGTATCGTGGATCACAAGCAGGTCGCCCATGTCGATATGCGGCAGCTCGCGATCGATGGCGAACTTGTCGTTGTTCTCGCACAGATTGCCCGTGATGTCGTAGGTGTCCGTGACGGGCGCTGTGGTCTTGTCGTCGCCACCCGGCTGGCCCATCACCGTAATGTGGTGGTAAGCGCCATACATGGCAGGACGAATCAGATCGACGGCACTGGCGTCCACGCCGATATAGTCCTTGTAGATCTGCTTCTCGTGGATGGCCTTGGTGACCAGGCATCCGTAGGGGCCCATCATAAAGCGACCCATCTCGGTGCAGATCGCCACATCGCCCATGCCGGCGGGGACCAGAATCTCGTCGTAGGCTGCGTGTACGCCCTCACCGATGGCGTGAATGTCGTTAGCCTGCTGCTCGGGCAGGTAGGGGATACCCACACCGCCGGACAGATTGATGAAGGCGACATGTGCGCCGGTCTCGCGCTCCAAGCGCACGGCAAGCTCAAAGAGGATGCGCGCAAGCTTGGGGTAGTAGTCGTTGGTGACGGTGTTGCTGGCAAGGAATGCATGGATTCCAAATTCTTTGGCACCTTTGGATTTCAGGATGCGGAATGCATCAAAAATCTGCTCGGTAGTCATTCCGTATTTTGCATCTCCAGGATTATCCATGATACCGTTGCTTATCTTGAATACTCCGCCTGGATTATAACGGCAGCTGATCACTTCCGGAATTCTTCCGAGAGCTCTCTCTACGCTCTCAATATGTGTGATATCATCAAGATTGATGATTCCACCGATCTCATCTGCATATTTGAACTCTTTCTCCGGTGTATCGTTGGAGGAGAACATGATATCGCCCTTCTTGCAGCCCACTGCTTTTGCCATCATAAGCTCTGTGGCGGAGGAGCAGTCACAGCCGCAGCCATACTCCTGAAGAATGTTGATCAGATAAGGGTTCGGTGTTGCTTTTACTGCAAAAAATTCCTTGAATCCTTTGTTCCAGGCGAAAGCCTCTTTCAGGGCTTTTGCATTCTCACGGATTCCCTTCTCATCATAAAGATGGAAAGGTGTCGGATATTTTTCGGTAATCTCGTTGAGTTTCTCAAGTGTCACAAATGGTACTTTTTTCATAATAATCTTAAGAACCCCCGGTCTTATTCTGCCTCGATCACGTGCATCATATTTGTCACTGCACCATGACCGTTTGTCATGTTGGTCGCAGGGTCTCCTGCTGTAAATACAACAAGGTCTCCTTTATGGATCAGATGACGGCTGCGGACAACATTCATAGCCTGAGACATGATATGGTCCGTGGTATCTCTCTGATATCCTTTCAGAGGTGTTACACCCCAGATCAGCTGAAGTTTGTGCTGGATGGTTGAGTTCGGTGTAATGGCATAGATCGGAACCTTCGGGCGGAAATTGGAAATCAGTCTGGCTGTATTTCCACTCATGGTCGGTGTCACGATAGCATTTGCCTTCAGATTCTTCGCAGTGCGGACTGTTGCAAGTGCAACTGCGCTGGAGATCTTCTCTCTTCCATCCATGGAGCGGTGCTCAATAAATACCTTATAATCCAGATGCGGCTCTGTCATCTCTGCGATCTCTGCCATCATCTGAAGGGCATCAACCGGATATTTACCAGCTGCTGTCTCACCGGAAAGCATGATCGCATCGGTTCCATCGTAGATCGCATTGGCAACGTCCGCTACCTCCGCACGTGTCGGACGCGGATTACGGATCATGGAATCCAGCATCTGTGTTGCTGTGATAACCGGTGTATAATGTTCATTGCATTTACGGATGATCTCTTTCTGGATGTGCGGCACCTGGCTTGCAGGAATCTCCACGCCAAGATCTCCTCTGGCAACCATGATACCATCCGATGCTTCAATGATGGAATCAATGTTCTCAACACCTTCTGCATTCTCAATCTTCGCAATAATACCGATGTCCTTTCCACCGTTATCATTCAGAAGTTTACGGATCTCACGGATCACCTCTGCGGAACGGACGAAAGATGCCGCAATGAAATCAAATTTCTGCTCGATACCAAAAAGGATATCGTTCTTATCCTGCTCTGTGATACCCGG
>OLXK01001902.1_pt1 | contig 13080 bp, 10 predicted proteins | sample 1674321 | NCBI WGS metagenome assembly OLXK01 (sample SAMEA103958162, study PRJEB25191) | human gut metagenome | reverse complement strand
CAGATACGGTTCGTAGACGTCTTCGATCGTCGTCGCATCCTCGCCGGTGGCCGCCGCAATGGTATCGAGCCCCACGGGCCGTCCCTGGAACTTGACGATCATCGTGGTCAGCATCCGGCGATCCACGGCGTCCAACCCCAGCTCGTCCACCGCCAGCATTTCCAGCCCCTCGCGCGCCGTGGCGAGGTCGATGCGGCCGCTCCCGCGCACCTCGGCCACGTCGCGCACACGGCGCAGCAGGCGATTGGCGATGCGCGGCGTGCCGCGCGCCCGGGAAGCAATCTCGATGGCGCCCTCCTCGTCCACTTCGATCTGTAAAATATCGGCGCTGCGCAGAATGATCTGCATAAGCGCCTCCGGCTCATACAGCGCAAGCTGCTCCTTAATGCCGAAACGGTCCCGCAGGGGGGAGGTGAGCATCCCCATGCGCGTCGTGGCGCCAATGAGCGTAAAGCGCGGCAAATCCAGCCGGATGCTGCGCGCCGACGGGCCCTTGCCGATGATGATGTCAAGCGCAAAATCCTCCATTGCCGGATACAGCACTTCCTCCACATTGGCGTTCAGACGATGGATTTCGTCGATGAACAGCACGTCGCCGGGGGCAAGGTTCGTGAGCAGTGCAGCAAGGTCGCCCGCGTGCGAGATGGCGGGCCCGCTGGTGACGCGCAGCGAAACGCCCATCTCGTTGGCGATGATGCCGGCCAGCGTGGTTTTGCCAAGGCCCGGCGGGCCATACAGCAACGCATGGTCGAGCGGCTCGCCGCGGTTCTTGGCCGCCGCGATATAGATGCGCATATGCTCCTTTACCGCGTCCTGGCCGATGTACTCGTTCAGAAAATGCGGGCGCAGGCTGTATTCGGTTCTGGCTTCGTCCTCCCGCATGGAGGAGCTGATGAGCCGTTCTTCCATGATGTCACCTCTCCGTTACCGCTTGGCAAGGCTGCGCAGCGCAAGCGTAATGAGCGTCTCCACGCTGTCGGCCTCCCCGACAGCCGTAACCGCGCGCGAGGCCGAAAGCCCATCATATCCCAAGGATACCAGCGCGGCGACCGCCTCTGCCCGGATATCCGTCCCCGTCTCCATGGCCGGGCCTGCCGCCGCGCCGGCGGGCCCGACCTGTTCGCGCAGCTCCAACAGCACGCGCTGGGCGGTCTTCTTCCCCATGCCGGGCACGCGCTCAAAAGCGGCTGCGTTCTGCGTGGCCACGGCGGCCGCCACGTCCGACGGCGTGAGCACCGAAAGAACCGAGAGCGCGACCTTCGGGCCGATGCGCGTAATGCCGATCAGGCGGCGAAACATATCGCGTTCGGCCGTATCGTAAAAGCCGTAGAGCGCCATCACGCCTTCGGCAAGGTGCAGGTGCGTATACAGGCGCGCTTCGCGCCCGGGCAGAAGCCGTTTGAGCGTTTCGCCGCTGCAGAGCAGCTCATATCCGACGCCTCCGGCCTCGATCACGGCGCGGTCCGCCGCAACCTGATCCACATTCCCGCGAATGAATGCATACATATCGTCGCCATGTCCTCCCCCGCTACCGAATGCGGTATTCCTCAGCTGCCGGACCGATCGTACTGGCGCGGCAAAGCGCGCAGGCAAGCGCGTCCGCCGCATCGTCCGGCTTTGGGATCTGTGGAAGCGCAAGCAGCATGCGCACCATCTGCTGCACGGCATGCTTGTCCGCATGGCCGTCGCCGGTGACGGCCAGCTTGATCTGCATGGGCGTATACTCATAGAGCGGCAGGCCGCTCTGTTGCACCGCCAACAACGCCACGCCTCTGCCGGCGCCTACCGCGAGCGCCGTGGTGGTGTTGCGATAGAAGAACAGTTCCTCAAACACCGCCATATCCGGCCGGAACAGGCCGATGAGCTGGCGCACGCCCGCATACAGCCGCTCCAGCCGCTCCGGGAGCGGCTCGCCCGCCTTCGTTTCGATCACTCCATAATCCACAGCCGTAGCCTTCCCGGCGGCGGCATCGATCACGCCGTAGCCAAGAATCGCATAGCCGGGATCGATGCCCAGAATGCGCACGACACACCACCAAACGCCCATCGACATTGCGCCGGGCGGGCGGCGTCGCCGCCGACAGCCCATAATGCCCGATGGTAGTTTTTATACGGTATACAGTATAGCATGGATCGAAGGAAGTGTAAACAAAAAGGGGGGCTTTCCCGGCGCAAAGCGTCCCGTACGGACAGCGGCGGAACGCGCCCGTTACGGCAGCGGGTGCGCAGCCGCCGCCGACACCTCATAGGCGACGCGTTGCTCCGCCTTGCCCCCCGGCAGCAGCTTCTCGTACGCGCGGCTTTGAAACCGCCCGCGCACCTGAATCCGGCGGCCGGGTGTCCAGTGAGCGGCGCTGCGGGCCAGCGCGCCCCACACGATGACCGGCAGATAGTCGCGCCTGCCGAACGCGCGTTCGCAACAGAGCAGCACGTCCGCAATCTCCCGCATGAGCGGCGTTACCCGGTAGACGGGTATGCGGCAGACCGTGCCGGTGAGCAGCACTTCGTTCTCCGTACCTGTTGGGGGAACGGCATTGCCGGCAGGGCCCTCCGGGCAAAACTCCGCCGACACCGCCATCCCGGGCGGCGGCAGCGGCTCCAGCCGACGCGCATAGGCGGTGACCAGCAGATGCCGCCCCGCCTCGTCGTATCTGTCATAGGTGCGCAACTGCCCCTCCACGCGCAGCCATGCGCCCTTTGCAATTTCCCGGGCAAGGAGACGCTCCGGCACGGTAACGGGAAGGCGGTCAATCGTGCCGGAACGGCGGGTCACGGCCAGCGGCAAATGAAAAAAGGCCTCGTCGCGCACCGCGTGGCTAAACGCCGGCGCCTCCTCCGCAATGCCGCACAACAGCAGCCGGTTGATATCGGTCGGTTCCATATCGCGCATACCTCCTTCGAGGGTCGTCCTCGAAACAATATATGCGCGTCGCCGCCGCTCAGCCCGAAAAGCGTACGCCATGCCAGCATTCGGGCGACCGGGTAAAAAAGCGGCAGGAAATGCGCCGCCAAAACGAAAAAGAGGCGGCGGTTCCGCCCCCTCTTCCGACATCCGTGATGTTGCGACGCGGTCCTTTCCGCATCGGCGGCAGTCGCCCGCCCACGCCCGTTCAGCCGCCATGGGATCGTCCCGGCATCGGGCAGGACGGCGGCTTTCGCCCGCGCCGTTCAGCCGCTGTATTTGGCAACCCACTCGGCCATCTGCTCGTCGGAAATGCCGAAGTAGGATTGCATGCCGTCGAGCGCATACTGCGGGCGGTTGCGGATGATATTGCGCAGCAGGTCCAGCGCGCCCTCCCAATCCGCCATGCTCTTGGGCCGGCCCCAGCGGGCGATGTGCCGTTCCATCTCTGGCCGCATTGCATCGGCCAGCTCGTCGACAATGGCGATCAGGCGCTCGGGATTGAAGTACGTGTAGACGACCTCCACATAGCGTTCGGCGCACATGAGCCGCCAGGCCTCGTTTTTCTCCAGCCCGACATAGATGTTCATCAGCGTCAGGGAGCCATCGTTCGACGGGACGCCGGTCTTGCTGAAATAGCTGGAGATGATATTGCGCCGGTAACTGTTCTGCGGATTGAAGCACCAGTCCAGATCATAAAATATCGGGCGCCATTTGACGGTATAATCCTGTGAACGCCAATACTTCTGGTTAAACATGTCGGAGTTGCAAAAATACGTCTGGGCGATGAAATAGTCCGTAAAGGCGCTCACGTCCACCCATTCGGCGAACTGGGCGAACACAGCATCGTCGGACAGATCCCGCTCCACGGCGAACGCAAACACACGCTTGATGTCCGCGTTGCCGCCCTGCAGCACCGTCGTATTGCGCTGTATGATATCGACCGCGTCGCCGTCCACGCCGTAGTGGTTGACCAGATAGTCCTTGTTCTGGTCCTCATTGAGGTCATAGATGCCGTAATACCTGCCGTTGAGATACATGACGACCGGCCGGGTAAGCGCATAGTCGATATCCATCCCCATCACGGCGCGCGAGGCAAAGGAATCGCGCATGCGCGCGCCGGTGGAAAAGCCGCCGTAATCCTGCCCGCTGTTGCGCAGCGCAAGCGAAACAAAGGTGGTCAGCTCCGTATCGGAATAGAACGGATACGTCACCTCCGTCTGTCCATAGGCGGCGCGCAGATGGATCGCCAGGGATTTTTGCGAATAGACGAGCGTGCCGGCCCCCTTGGCCTTGATGCCGCAGGGGAACTGAACGCCGAGCGTCCCATCCGGCTCATAATACTGGATAAAAGCCTCGCGCTCCACCTTTTCGGAACGCTTGGTGGCGGCGAGCACGCGCGCAATATCGTCCGGATCGCCGTTGACGCAGACAACCGGCAGCGTATGCGGCTCCTCAAACAGATAGGTAAACGAGGTGATCTCCGATGGCTGCAGGCCCGCCGAAAAGGCGGCGGCGCGCACCACCGTGTTTTTTGAAATGGTTATGGGGCCCTCATAGAGCGTCGAACTTTCGGTCGGCTTGGAGCCGTCGGTCGTATAGCGGATCTGGGCGTCAACCGTCGCGGTGGACATCGCCAGCGCAAAGGGCTCCGTCTGGTAAAGCCCCGTTTCCGACAAAATGGGCTGTGCGGCATAACCGGTCGTGACGGCCGTGCTGTTCTTCGCGCCACGCGTCGCCTTGGAAAAAAAGACGCGCTCCACGCTCGCATCCCCCTCCACGCGGCCGCTCGTCACAGCCACCGACAGGGCGCCCGTCACAAACGTATCCACGCGCAGGCCGTTGGCATCGGACAGGATGAGCGTCTCCCCGGACGGCGAGATGCCGAACGTGGCGATGCCCGCTTTCTGTCGCGTCGGGTGCGACGTGGCCTCAATGACGGCGTAGCCGCCAGCCTCGATCGTCACGCCGTCGATACGATACAGGAGCGGTTCCGCATCGCTGTCGGACAGATACCAGCCGGTCAGATCGACCGCTTCGTCGGAGCCGTTGTACAGCTCAATCCAGTCGTTTTTCCCGCTCTTGGCCTCGTTGACTGCGCAAACCTCGCTGATATAGACGCCGTCTACATTGAAAAAGCCGAGGGCATCGGCTGATTCATACCCGTATGCATTTTCATAACCGGGGGTTGGCTGCGCATAGTATCGCAGCGCGCCCTCCGCATCCCGCCCGGCGGTGGCGTTGTCCGGCAGGCTCAACGGCAGCGCCAGCCGGTCCTGCCGCATGCCGTCCAGTTTCGTCAGGTATACGGATTCCTCCTCCGCCGACAAACCGAAAGAGGCGTGCAGCTCCGCGCCGTCGATCCGGTTCTTACCGGAAAGAAAGATCACCAGATACCCGCCGGCGGCAATCTCCACATCCGGCAACGCCCACTTGAGCGGATTTTCCGCATCGTCGGAAAGATAATACCCGAAAAGGCGAACGGTCTCTTCGGAACCGTTGTACAGTTCCACCCATTCGCTCCGGTCGCCGTCGGCGTCGATGATGCTGTACTTGTTCGTGCGCTGCGCCTCGTTGATGCGCACCGGGTCGCCCGCGTCCATCTCCGTAACGGCGAAAGACGGGAACGCCTGCTCCGAATTGGCTGCGCCGGGCGTGGGATACGCGGTATAAGCGGAAGTCCCGTCCGCCAACGCAACGACCGTCAGCCCGGCGGGAACCTCCGGCTCCCAGGCAAGCTCCGACACGAGCACGCCCTGCCAGTTGGTCAGATAGACGTGCGTATCCGCGCTGCCGAGCTTGAACGACGCCTCGATCCGGTCGGCGCCGGTGTCCCCCGTCAGGTAGACGACGGCGTATTCGCCGGCGCGCAGCGTGCTCTCCGGCAACTGAAAGCGCAGCAGGTTGGAGGCGGAATCGGAAACATAGTAGTTGTCAAGGCGCACATCCTCATCGGATGCGTTATAAATCTCCATCCAGGTTTCGCCGTTTCCGTCCGGCTGCACCTCCGTAATGGAGAGCGCCGTCAGGTCCTGCTCGACATACAGATCGTCGAGCCGGTCGGAGATGGTCGTGGTGTTCGCCGCCCCGGGCGTCGGCGTCCCGCAGTAGCCGTAGGTGCCGTCGTCACGCCGGGCATAGGAGGCGTCCGTGAGCAGGGCCGGGACGTTCAGCTCCTGGACCACTTCGTAATAGGAATCGCACAGGTACAGGGCATCCCCGTTTTTGGAAACGCCAAACCCGGTACAGATGACGTCCGTCTTTTCCACGCCGTTGTTTTCCGTGGCATAGACGATCAGATATTCCCCCGCGCCAATGGTCACCTCCGGAAAGGTGAACTTGTACAGCCTTCGCACGTTATCGGACAGGCCGTAACCGGCAAGATTGATGTCCTCATCCGTTCCATTGTACAGCTCAATCCAATCCGGCGTGCCCGCCGCCTCGTCGATCAGACACCGCTTGTTGCTGGATACCACCTCGTTGATGACCAGGCCCGCCTTCCCGCCGGAATCGGCCGGCAACAGCGAACAGGCCGCAAGCACCGGCTGTACGGCCACAAGACAGACAAACAACAGGATGAGCATCGCGCGCTTTTTCATGCTTCTCTCCATACGGCAGCGGCGCCGTCGACATCTCTTTCCATTATATCACAGGTTGCGTCCGTTTTTCTGCAAACAGTCTGTGAACCATTTGCCGTCTCCCCCTCTTCGCGGCGGACGACCCTGCCCCCCTGCGCCGTCTCCTCCGCGCAGAGACCGTCCGGCAGCTTCATCCGGTCCCAAAGGCCATAGGTTTCCGTATGAATCAGCGCATGCAGCAGCTTCTGCTCGATATCGGGGACGGTCCGCGCAATATGGCGGATCAGTTCGCGCGCTTCCTCGCGCTTGGTGCTGCCGGCAATATCGCAATGCGGCGGCAGGATGGGGAGTTCACGTTCCCGGGCGACCGCAACCGCATACCGCTCCGGCAGGAAGATCAGCGGGCGGATAATCGTTACGTCCCGGCGCGAAAGATGCGTCACCGGAGCAAATGTGTTGATGCGTCCCTCGTACATCATGCTCAAAAACAGCGTCTCCAGCACATCCTCCCGGTTGTGGCCGAGCGCCACCTTGTTGCAGCCGCGCGCCACCGCCGCGGTGTTCAACGCCCCGCGCCGCAGCTTGGCGCAGAGCGCGCAGGGACTCCTCTCCTCCCGATATTCGAACACAACCCTGCCAATATCGGTATATACGATGGAAAAATCCATGCCGATACGCGAGGCATACGCCTCCACCGCCGATGTGTCGAGTTTTTTCAAGCCGAGATCCAGCATGACGGCGCATACATCAAATTTGGTATAGGAAAAGCGCTGGTAAAGCTTCATGGCCTCCATCAGCAACAGGGAATCCTTGCCGCCGGATACGCCGATGCAGACGCGATCGCCATCCTCGATCATCCGATAGCGTTCGTCCGCACGGCGGATGCAGCCCAATACCCTTTTCATGAGCGCCTATTCCTCCGTTTCTTCGCTGTAGACGGAATAGTCCTCCACGATATACAGGATATCGCAACACTTCCGCCCGCTGGACTGGTTGCTGATTGCGCCGGAAGCGTCCGCCATGACCGCAGATCCGCCGCCGTCCAGATTGAACGCGACCGTGCAGCCAAGATCGTACATCAGTTGCGACAGGTCGATCATGGTGATGCCGTCCGAGCCGCCGGCTCCCCGGCCATCCACCGTGACAAACAGGTAGTGGCCCGGCTCGATATAGCCGATCACGCTGCGTGGATTCGCCCGCTGTACCGTGCTACGGAACTGGCTGCTTTCGGTTTTCGGCTGGCCATTCTCGTCGAGGAGGCTCGGGCCAAACGTCCAACACTGGTATGCGCCGCGCGCCACGATCGCTTCCATGTCCGTCTCGTCGGGTCCATAGGTCTGCATCGTCCCATCCGCATACAGCACGCAAGCATCCCGGCGCTTGTCAATCGTATCCCGGTACAGCACGCCGTTGCGGATGACCGGCCCGCCGTTGTCCTTCCATGCGTAATAATCCCCATTGATGGCGACGATGGCGTCATGCCTTGCCGCAATGTCCTCCATGACCTCGGAACCGCGATATCGGTCCTTGCCAAATGCGGTGCGAAAATGGCCCAGATCGCGCAGCAGGATGTCGGCCACATAATAGGTCAGATCCTCCTGTTCAACCGTCTCGAGCGTATAGCTGATCGTTTCACTGCGAAAATAGCCTTCCCCCCGTTGGACCCCCACATAGGAAAAGGCTGCAAGATGCTTCTCGCCAAGGAGGCTGTCCTCCAGAATGGCGGGCAGTGTTGCAAGATCGGAAATACTGCCGACGGCACACAGCAACAAGGCCTCCGCGTCGGCCTCGTCGATGACGCCGTTCCCCGTCACATCGGCGATCCCCGACTCCTGCCGCAGGCATGCCGCGGCTGCCGCCGCCGTCACGGGCGCCTCCTGCGCCCGGGCGTCGGTCGCAACCGAAGCGCCCGCTGCGGGATCGTCCGTTCCCGGCGTCTGGGCATCGATGGCCCGTGCAACGCCGCACAGGCAGAAAGCGAGCAGAACGGCCAAAACCGGCCGCAAGAAGCGAATTGCCGCGCTCATCCCTCTACCTCGCCGGACGACGCGGCTCCCGCATCCTCCTGGAGCAAGGGCGCGCCGATATACAGGATATCGCTCGTGGAGCGGCCGCCGGCGAAGGGCTCGTTCACCACGCCGGTTTTGGACGCCATAACGGCCGTCTGTCCGCCATCGAAGTTATAGGCAGCCTTGCAGCCGAGCTCCTGGAAAAAGGCCGAAAGCTGTTCCATCGTCATGCCGCGGGAAGCGCTGCCCTGCCGGCCGTCCACGAGCAGGAAACAGTAATGGCCCGGTTCATAGTACCCGATCGCAGCGCGTGGATTGGTCCCCAGGATGCTCGTGCCGCAGTTGAACTCCGTAAGCGCCTCCCCGTTGGCGTCGAGCAGCATGGGGCCAAACGCCCAGGCGTGGTACGGGTCCCCCTCCGCCAAAATTTCTGCAAAGGTAACGCCTTTTTCAAAGGTCACGAGCCTGCCGTCGCGGTAGAGCACGCAGATATCCACCCGGTCATCGATGGAGTCCTTATATACCACGCCGTTGCGGACAACGGGTCCCTTGCTGCGGTAGGAATAGAAGTCGCCGTTGATGGCGATGACCGCATCGTTATCCGTTGCCATTTTGAGAACGGTCTCGCGCCCGCCACGGTATTCCCCGCCTGAAAATGCGGTCGCAAACGACGAGATGTCGCGGATATAGATGTCGGCGAGATAACAGTTGCTGTCATAGGAGCGCAGGGTATGCAACGTGACGCTGACCATATCGCTGCGATAGGAGGTGTCCGTCATAATGGGGCCGAGGTAGGAGAACCGTTCCGCATACCGTTCGCCGAGCAGCGCGCCGTTGAGCTTGCCGACCAGATCAAAGAAGTCGTTGATGCGGCCGGTCGCCCGCAGAAGAATGGCCGTCGCGTCGCCGGCGCTCACGGAGAGATCGCCGGTCACGTCCGCAATGGATACCGTCGCGTCGGCGGGCTGCTGTCCCGCCGCCAGGCGCAGCGCATGCGCCGCGTCGGCGGCAGTGATCCCGCCGTCGCCGTTGAGATCCCCCAACTGCGCCACGTCGCCGTCGGCAGCGAACGCCGCATGGAGGGGCGTGGCGATTGCCAGCGCCAAAACTATCGAAAACAGCCGGAGCAATACGGCTCGCTTCATATCCGCCTCCTGAAACAAAGGGCGCGGACGCCGCGCGCGAGCGGCAATCCACTGCGCCATCGGTAGCATTGTACAGCATAGTGGCCTTCATGCGCAAGATGGGAATCTTCCTCTTGCCAAACGTTCTGTTTTTTGTCATAATATAAATGCACATCCGCATTAAAGCGGACCGGACCTACTCCACTTATTAGTCCCGGCCACGCTCAATAAAGGAGGTACAGACAAAACCGCTGGCTCGCGGTGCGGCAGTGTGGAGACCTGTCGTAAAGCATCCGTCACGTATGCGGGCGGAAGCGAGGTGGGCAGTTGATGAAGTTCGTGCCCATCAGAGCCGGAAAGCAGATGGCAAACGTAACACTCAAAGGCATCAAGAAGATCTACCCCTACTCAGGCAACGACGAAAAGAAAACAAAAAAGAAGAAGGGCGACCAGCAATCGGAGGAAAACAAGCCGAACCTCCTGCGCACGGATAAGGGCGTCGTCGCGGTACAGGATTTCAACCTGGAAATCGCGGACAAGGAATTCATCGTGCTGGTCGGGCCTTCCGGCTGCGGCAAATCCACCACGCTGCGCATGATCGCCGGCCTGGAGGAGATCTCCGAAGGCGAGCTTTACATCGGCGACCGTCTGGTCAACGACGTAGCGCCCAAGGACCGCGACATTGCGATGGTCTTCCAGAACTACGCGCTGTATCCGCATATGACCGTGTATGAGAACATGGCCTTTGCGCTCAAGCTGCGCAAGCTCCCGAAGAAGGAGATCGATCAAAAGGTTCGTGAGGCCGCCGCGATTCTCGACATCACCGAATACCTGCAGCGCAAGCCCAAGGCGCTTTCCGGCGGCCAGCGGCAGCGCGTCGCCATCGGCCGCGCCATCGTGCGCGAACCTCAGGTTTTCCTGATGGACGAGCCGTTGTCCAACCTTGACGCCAAACTGAGGAACCAGATGCGCGCCGAGATCATCAAGCTCCGCCAGCGTATCGATACAACATTCATCTACGTCACGCACGATCAGACCGAAGCCATGACGCTCGGCGACCGGATCGTGGTCATGAAGGACGGCTTTATCCAGCAGATCGGGACACCGCAACAGGTGTTCGACACGCCGTCCAATCTGTTCGTCGCCGGCTTCATCGGTACGCCGCAGATGAACTTCTTTGATGCAAAGCTGCAAAAAGCCGCCAACGGCGACTATTATGTTACGGTGGACGGCATAGATTTCGGCCTTGCCGCCGACAAGCAGCAGATCCTGCGCGACAAGGGCATTGAGCCGCAGGATATTACGCTGGGCGTGCGCCCCGAGCACATCATGCTCTGCGCGGAAAACGCCGCCGAGAGCCACATCAAGGCGACCGTGGACGTGTCCGAGATGATGGGTTCCTCCATCCACCTCCATGTCAACGCCAACGGCAAGGACGTGGTGCTCGTGCTCGCCACCGTCGACCTGCCCGCCGAGCACCGCATGGGCTTCCACTATGGCGATGCGGTCAACTTCGCGTTTGGCGGCAACGTCATGCACCTGTTCGGTGCGGACGGCAAAAATCTGCTGTACTAGTATATCGGCTTCCAAAACGCATGGGACACGGGCAAGTTGCCCGTGTCCCATTTTCTTTGTGCTGCGACAGATCTGCGCCGCTGTGTTTTGCAGAGCAGCCGGCGCGCCGGCCCCGTCCTCCTTTCGACCGTTTGCGGCAGCGGTTCAGGCCATGCGACCATCGGCCCAACCTCAGCCAGTTGGAAATCCGGTTCGCAGCCGGGCGGCAAGCGCATAGAGAAACTCCTTCGTTTCCGGCGGGCAACATTCGCTGCACCAAGGCAACAGCCGCCGCAGCAACGGTTTGTTCCCCGTTTCCCATGCTTCGCGGATTGCCACGCGCAGATTGCGCTCAATCTGCTGCGGCGATGCATGCAGCTGCTGTCCGGCCATTGCATAGGCCTCCGACAGGTGTTCCAACTCCGGCTGGTCGCGTAAAATCCGCAGGATGGCGACTGCCTGCGCATATCCGCGCCTGCTCGCTCTCAAACCAACATCCAGCAACAATCTTTCAGCCTCCATAAGACTGCCCTCCCCAATTGTTTTTTTGTTTTTGGCTCGGGTATTTTGACATATTTTTACAAGAATTGCAAGCATATCGCAGGAATTCGCCCAATATCGACGAATTTCGACGTTTTTCGAAAAGCGACGGGCCGCAGCGGACCGTCGAAGCGGAAAAGCGGGCAGGCCGCGGCAGGCCGTCGAAGCGGAAAAGCGGGCAGGCCGCGGCGGACCGTCGAAGCGGAAAAGCGGGCGGGCCGTCGAAGCGGAATGGATTGCGCGCGGCAACGACAGGGGACGCCTCCATGCGCCGCCTCCATGCGCCGCCTGCATCCGTGGATTCTCCGCTTTCGAGCAACATCGCCTTTACAAAACCGCCCCGGTATCGTAAGATGGATATGCAACAGGGCGCGAACCAGGCCAATATCCGCAGGCAACGGGCCGCAGGCGCGCGCCCGGTTTTTAACAGAACGAAAGGAGCAATCCGTATGGGACTTTTGAAAGCGGCTGCCGGCGCGCTTGGCGGCGTACTGGCGGATCAATGGCGCGAGTATTTTTACTGCGCCACCATGCCGGAACACGTACTGGCCACCCGGGGGGTGAAACGAACCTCATCCCGCAGTTCCAACACCCGCGGCGAAGAAAACATCATTTCCAACGGCTCCGTCATCGCCGTCAACGAGGGCCAGTGCATGATGATCGTCGAGCAGGGCGCCATCGTGGAGTTTTCGGCCGAGCCGGGCGAATTCGTATGGGACAGCTCCACCGAGCCCACGATCTTTTACGGCGGCCTCGGCAAGGGCATCCGCGACAGCTGGCAGACGCTTAAAAAACGGTTTACGGCCGGCGGCGACACCATGAAGGATCAGCGCGTATACTTCTTCAATACCAAAGAGATCGTCGGCAATAAATATGGGACGGCCAATCCCGTGCCCTTCCGGGTGGTGGATCGCAACATCGGACTGGACGTCGATATTGCGATCAAGTGTTTTGGCGAGTACTCCTATAAGCTGACCGATCCCATGCTGTTCTACAAGAATGTCTGCGGCAATATCAGCGCCGACTATACGCGCGACCGCATCGACAGCCAGCTAAAAAGCGAAGTGCTGACGGCGTTGCAACCCGCATTTGCCAAAATCTCGGCCCTGGGCATCCGTTACAGCGCCGTTCCCGGCCATACGGCGGAGCTTGCAGAGGCGCTCAACGAGGCGCTCTCGCAAAAGTGGGGCGCCCTGCGGGGCATCAGCATCGCCTCCATCGGCGTGAGCTCGGTCACGGCCAGCGAAGAGGACGAGGAGATGATCAAGGAGCTGCAGCGCAACGCCGCTCTGCGCGATCCGCGCATGGCCGCCGCGCATCTCGTCGGCGCACAGGCGGAGGCCATGAAATCCGCCGCCGCCAACGAAGGCGGC
>OLXK01001892.1_pt1 | contig 13138 bp, 10 predicted proteins | sample 1674321 | NCBI WGS metagenome assembly OLXK01 (sample SAMEA103958162, study PRJEB25191) | human gut metagenome | reverse complement strand
AGCGCCACCTTGCCAAGGTGGAGGTAGCGAGTTCGAGCCTCGTCGGCCGCTCCAATACGAAGCCATCGTTGATGCAGAAATGCAAAAACGATGGCTTTTTTGTTGTTTCCCGTTACGGCTCCTTCCTGTGAAAAAAGAAAAGCCGGAAAATCCGCAGACTTTTCGGCTTTTATAAATATGAAAATAATGATTCCGCTGATATTGTCGGAGCGCAATCCGTGCGCGGAGACAATTTTAAATCGTTTCTTACAGGATCACGTTTTTAATGAGCAGCGAAATGCTGCCGTCGTCGCTGTGCAGAAATTCCACCTCGTTGTCCGAGTTGAGCAGTTCGGTGGGAATCTTCACCTCAATGCCGTTGGCGGTGTGGATGCTGCGGCTCTCCATGCGGCGGATGCGCGCAGGGGTCACGGTCACGGGCTGTTCAGGCGCTTCCAGCACATCACTCTTTTCCACATAATCATCAAAGGGCACGGCGGCAAGGGGATATTCCTCTTCCAACTGCTGACGCACCTGCTGGATGGATACCTGATTGTCGTTGTCTGCGGCCTGATTGGCGATCAGCATCGCGACCTGAGCCTCTACGTGGGGCTGATCTGCGTAGTTTTCCTGCACGGCCTGCACGGCGGCTTCCTGAATGGCCTGCAGCTTTTTCTTTTCCGGCTGGGCGGTGGTGTACTGGAACACTACCGTGGAAAGGTAAAAATCCTTGTGGCCGTCGATGTCGAACTTTTTTTCCAGCAGCTTCATAGAGTAGTCGGTCAGATTGACAAGGGCACCTTCCTCCACCTTGCCGCTCTGGCTGGGCAGGCAGGCCCGCTGCTGGATGATGGAGTTCACCGGGGCACCCTCCACATTCTCGGTGTAGTGGGTGTAGCCGTTTTTGTAGTTCAACTTCAGGATGCCCAGCCACGGCTCACCATCGCGGGTAAAATCCACCACGGCAAGGTCTGCCCCCGGAATGGTGGTGTGCGCGTGCATGTAGTCGAACAGAACGCCCGCGATGCGGCAGGAGAGGTCCACAAAATCATGGTTGTGCTCCAGCTCGTTTTTAAAGGCGGAATCCGGCAGCGGGCGGCACTGGCGGATATCGTCGCTGGCAAGCAGCTTTTCGATGTGGTACTGGAAATAGGCGGTCTTTTCGGCGGTCATTTCCATGCCGCTGCCGCTGAGTACAGGTGCATCCATGGTGGTGTCCAGCACGTGCAGAATGGCCTGATGAATGATGATCTCCATGGGAGTTACCTCGTTTTTATAAGAATCTCTTTGGCATACAGTATAGCACAGCCCGGCCCAAAAGGCGAGAGCACATCTTGTAAACCGCCTGCAGGAATGCTACAATAAGGGCAGAAAACCACGCAGGAAAGGGGACAAAAACCATGGAATTCCGTGATAAGCCAATGGAAAACCTCATCCGCCTTCAGGAAAAGGACATCTGCAAAAATGCCCGCGCGCTGCTGCTGGACGGTGAGAGCATCGTGGGTGCCTACAAGACGGTGCGCGATCAGGTGATCTTTACCACCCACCGCATCATCATGGTGGATATGCAGGGCGTTACTGGAACCCGGCAGCAGATCTTTGTGCTGCCGTACCGCAAGGTGCTACACTTCGGGATCCAGACGGCAGGCTTTGGCGACCCGATGCAGGCATCGCAGCTGACCGTCTGCTTTGCGGACGCACACGAGGCAAAGTTCGGCTTTATCGGCCAGCAGGAACTGTTTGCGGTCGCCAACGCCATCAGCCGGTGCATCCTGTAAATAACTCCTTTAAAACAGCAGGCTCCCCGCCCGAGACCGGACAGGGAGCCTTTTGCTGTATATGAAATAGGAGAATGGCAGAATTAGCAGCGGCTTGTTTTGCGCACCAGCTGTTCGTGCATGAATACCATGAGCACCAGCAGTGCCAACAGGTAAAAAGGGAACAGTGCCGGAGTGATGTTGTTTGCCAGCAGGCCGAACAGCGGCGGCATGGCCAGATTGCCCAAATAGGCGCTTGCCATCTGGATGCCGATGACCGCCTGCGATCTGTCCGCACCGAAGTGTTCCGGCGTGGAGTGAATGATGCTGGGATAGATGGGCGCACAGCCCAGCCCCACCAGAACAAGACCGCTCAGGGCAAGGATCTGCGGCCCCGGCAGCAGCAGAGCCAGCACCCCTGCGGCCAGAATGCACTGACCCATGCGGATCATCTGCGTATCGTTGAATTTCAGGGTCAAAAAGCCGCAGGCGGCGCGCCCGGCAGTGATGCCGATGTAGAACAGGCTGGCAAAGCTGGCGGCAGTGCCGGCGGCAACGCCTTTCGTCAGCGTGAGGTAGCTGCTGGCCCACAGACCGGCCGTGGTCTCCAATGCACAGTAGCAGAAGAAGCACAGCATCACCTCTCTGGCACCCGGCAGACGGAATACCTGTCCAAGGCTCAACGCCTGCGTCGAAGCAGTTTCGGTGTCGGTGCCTGCAGTACGGCTCTGCCATAGCGGCAAACTGAAAAAGAGCACTGCGCTCAGCAGGATCTGGAACAGGGCAATGTACCGGTAGCCGGATGTCCACGGCCCGCCGCCTGCCAGCACCCGGCCCATGACCATGGGGCTGATCATGGTGCCAATGCCCCACATGCAGTGCAGCCAGCTCATGTGGCGGCTTTTATAATGTAAGGCAACATAGTTGTTCAGGGCCGCGTCCACGCTGCCTGCACCCAGCCCATAGGGCACGGCCCACAGGCAGAGCATCCAGAACTGTGTGGAGACCGAAAAGCCGAACAACGCGGCAGCTGTCATGGCCACACTGAGGGCGGTCACTTTTCCGGTACCCAGCGCACGGGTGAGCCGGTCGCTGTTCAGGCTGGAAACAATGGTGCCAAAGGAGATGATCATGGAGATCAGCCCCGCATAGGACACCGGCACACCGAGCGCCGGATACATGGAGGGCCACGCCGACCCCAGCAGGGAATCCGGCAGGCCCAGACTGATGAACGAGATGTAAATGATCGGAAGCAGAAGCTGTACCATAAATCTTGAGTTCCTCCGGGAAGCGTGTTATACTTGCAATGCATCTTGTACTTTGCTGATGTAATAATATCACACATCGGAGCGGAATATTAGGATAAAAACGCCCGATTGATACAACAAAACCGGCGCGGATGCGGATGTGCACCTTGACGGAAAGGAGATGGCTGATCGTGGCATTTCAGACCAGCTGTGCAGCAGCGGGCGGGCTCAACTGCCTGCCGGATGTTGTGGCGGATGACGAGGGCAGGGAACTGGTGCAGCACGGCAGCGCACTGTTTCCTATTGCCTGCTATGAAGAGGACCTCAAAAGCTACTCGGTAGCATGGCATTGGCATGAAGAGTTTGAATACATCCTTGCCGTAAAAGGCCCGCTGGCGGTGGACGTGAGCAAAGCCCGGCTGGTTTTGCAGACCGGGCAGGGCGTGTTTGTCAATTCCGGAGTGTTCCATGCGGTGGAGCAGGCTGAGACCGGGGATGCCCTGCTGCATTCCGGGGTATTCCATCCGCGCCTGATCGGCGGCATGGATACCATCTTCTGGCAAAAGCTCGTACACCCGCTGCTTCAGCCGGGAGCACCGGCGTTCTTTCTGCTGGACGAGGCAGACGACGGGCAGAAGGCCGTGCTCTGCCATTTGCGGGAAGTCTGGGACGCAGTGGCCCAAGAGGTCTTTGACTATGAGAATCAGGCGCGGTACCATCTTTCGGCGGCGGTGCATCTGCTGGGAATGCAGTGCGAGGGTGGAAAAACAAAGGTCTCTCAGCAGGAGCAGATCGCGGCCCAGCGCATGAAACAGATGCTGCGTTTTGTGGAAGAGCATTATGCTGAGGAACTGAACGTGGAGCGCATTTCCGACTGCGTGGCCCTGAGTGAGAGCGCCTGCCTGCGCAGCTTCCGGCAGCTGCTGGGGATCACACCCATCCAGTATGTCAAGCAGTACCGCATTGAAAAGGCCGCCGAGCTGCTGCTTTCCACCAGCATGAAGATCGGCGAGATCGGTGCCGACTGCGGCTTTTCGGATACCAGCTACTTTACAAAGACCTTCCGGGAGATCAAGCACTGCACGCCCAGAGAGTACCGTCAGAAGTTTGCAGGAAGAGAGCAGTCTCTTTCAAGGCGGGACGGCGGCAGAGCCAGTGCACCGGCTGAAACAGCGTTATAAAAAGGAGAATCGGAAACAATGCAGCGTAGTTTGACCAAAGGCCCCATCACCGGCAGCATTTTGCTGTTTGCTCTGCCGCTGATGCTGGCCTATCTGCTTTCGGCCACGCCGCTGGGCGTTATTGGCATCTGGCTCAGCGTGCCCATCGGCTGGGCGCTGGCAGATGCCATTGGCATTGGATACTATTTAAAAAAGAAGCAGTGACAGCAGGGGGGAGAGAAGATGGTCGACCATATCAGGATCCGCGGCGCGCGGGTGCACAACCTGAAAAACGTGAATGTGGATGTGCCGCTGGGCAAAATCGTGGGTGTGGCGGGTGTGTCCGGTTCGGGCAAGTCCAGCCTTGCGCTGGGCGTGCTTTACGCCGAAGGCTCCCGCCGGTATCTGGACGCACTTTCCACCTATACGCGCCGCCGCATGACGCAGGCGGCAAAGGCATCGGTGGACGAAGTGCTGTATGTTCCGGCTGCACTGGCACTGCATCAGCGGCCCGCTGTGCCGGGCATCCGCAGCACCTTTGGTACCGGCACGGAACTGCTGAACAGTCTGCGCCTGATGTTCTCCCGTCTTTCCAGCTATCCCTGCCCGCAGTGCGGCCGCTGGCTGGAACCCAGCCTTGCCGTGGCGGCAGAAAAGCCGCTGCTCTGCCCGCAGTGCGGTGCCAGCGTGCGCGCGCTTTCCGCTGAAGAATTTGCCTTCAACAGTCAGGGTGCCTGCCGCACCTGCAGCGGTACCGGCATGGTGATGACCGTGGACGAGAGCACCCTTGTGCCGGACGATTCTCTTACGATCGACGAAGGTGCCGTGGCCCCGTGGAAGAGCCTGATGTGGTCGCTGATGGTGGATATCTGCCGGGAGATGGGCGTGCGCACCGATGTGCCCTTCCGCGACCTGACCGACCGGGAAAAGGATATCGTTTTCCATGGCCCGGCGGAGAAAAAGCACATTTTTTATCATAACAAAAATTCCAATCAGGCCGGGGAGCTGGATTTTACCTATTTCAATGCCACCTATACCGTGGAGAACGCCCTCTCCAAGGTCAAGGATGAAAAGGGCATGAAGCGGGTGGAAAAGTTCCTGCGGCAAGGCATCTGCCCGGACTGCGGCGGCACCCGGCTGTGTAATGCGGCTCGTACCCCAAAGCTGCGGGGCATCACGCTGGACAAGGCTTGTCAGATGACTCTTGTGCAGCTTACCGATTGGGTAGCGGGTGTGCCGGACAGTCTGCCGGAAGAGATGCGGCCCATGGCCCGCAATATCTGCGAATCCTTCCAGACGGCAGCGGCACGGCTGCTCTCGCTGGGCCTTGGCTACCTGACGCTGGACCGCTCCGCTTCCACTCTTTCCACCGGTGAGCGCCAGCGGATGCAGCTGGCCCGTGCAGTGCGCAACCGTACCACCGGTGTGCTCTATGTGCTGGACGAGCCGTCCATCGGCCTGCATCCTTCTAACATTGAAGGCTTGACCGATGTGATGCACGACCTTGTGGCCGACGGCAACTCGGTGGTGCTGGTGGATCACGATACCCAAATTTTAAAGGAAGCTGACTGGCTGATCGAGATGGGGCCGGAAGCCGGTGCAAAGGGTGGACATGTGATCGCGCAGGGCAGCATTCCGAAAATTGAACAGAACGCGGCTTCTCAGATCGGCCCGTTTCTTGCAGGCAGGGCGGGGGTGAACGCCCGGCCTCATGTGCCGGAAAATGAACTGTTTGCACAGGGCCGCATCCATCTGGCAACCTCGGCCATCCATACTGTGAAGCCGCTGGAACTGGAACTGCCCAAGGGGCGGCTGACCGTGGTTACGGGTGTGTCCGGCAGCGGCAAGACCACCCTGATTTTGGAAAGCCTGGTCCCGGCCTTGCAGGCAAAGGTGAACGGCACAGCCCTGCCAGCGCATGTGAAAAGCGTGGAGGCCGAGGAAATCGCGCAGGTGAAGCTGATCGATGCAACGCCCATCGGCATCAATGTGCGCTCCACCGTGGCCACCTATGCCAATGTGCACGATGAGCTGCGCAAGCTGTTTGCCAAAACGCAGGATGCCAAAGACCACGGCTATAAGGCGGGCGATTTCTCCTACAACACCGGTAAGCTGCGGTGCCCCACCTGTGACGGCACCGGCGTCATCAGTTTGGATGTGCAGTTTTTGCCGGACGTAGAAGTGCCCTGCCCGGACTGCGGCGGTTCGCGTTACAGCCGGGAAGCGGCGGCAGTGAAGCTGCCCACGGCGAACGGCGAACCAGCCTCCATGGCCGACCTGATGGACATGGATGTGTCCACTGCATTGGAAGCCTGTGCGGACTGCAAGCTTGTGCGCCAGCGCCTGCAGGTACTGAAAGAATTGGGCCTTGGCTACCTGACCCTTGGCGAGGAGACACCCAGCCTTTCCGGCGGCGAAGCCCAGCGCCTGAAGCTTGCCAGCGAGATGGGCAAGGGGCAGGCAGACAGTGTGTTCGTGTTCGATGAACCCACCATCGGCCTGCATCCGCTGGATGTACAGACCCTGCTGGGCGTGTTCCAGAAGCTGATCGGGAACGGTGCCACCGTGGTGGTCATTGAGCATGATCTGGATGTGATCCGCAATGCGGATTACCTTGTGGATATGGGGCCGGGCGGCGGCGATGCCGGCGGACGCATCGTGGCGGCAGGTACGCCGGAACAGGTAAGACAGAACCCGGAGAGCATCACCGGGCGGTATATCTGATAGAAAAAGCAACGCCCGCCGGGGAGACCCGGCGGGCGTTCTCTGTACGGCGATAAAACTTACCGCTTGATATCGTAGTTCATGTTCATCAGGTTGCGGATAGTGCTCACATCATCGGTGATGTTGGCATCGCCGTGGATGGTGTGCTTGATGGCACTGCTTGCCACCGCAAAGTTGATCATATCCATGGCTCTGTAGTTGTGCAGCATGGCGTAGATCAGGCCGCTGGCAAAGGCATCGCCGCCACCCACGCGGTCAAGGATATTAAAGGTGAACAGCTTGCTCTCGAAGGTGTGGCCATCGTACCACATGAAGGCCTTCAGGCTGTTCTCGCTGCCGCTGTGCGCATAACGCACATGGCGGGCAATGCACTTGAGGTTGGGATACCGCTCGATGAAGTGCTGGAAAATCTCGTCCTGCTGCTCATAGCTGGGCTGCAGAGGCACGCCGTCCTTCCAGTCGCCCTTGGAGTGGTCGCTCTCATCCTTCCACAGGTGGTACGGCTCAATGCCAAGCAGCACATCCACATAGGGCAGGCACTCGGTGCAGAAATCGCGGGCTTCTTCCCAGCTCCACAGGGTGGAGCGGAAATTGCCGTCGAAGCTGACGGTCAGGCCCTTGTTTTTGGCGACCTTGAGCATATCCAGAATGAGGGTGCGGCAGTTGGGTGCCAGTGCCGGGGTGATGCCGCTCAGGTGCAGCCAGTCGTAGCCGTCCAGCAAAGCATCCAGATCCACCTGCGAGAAATCGTACTCAGTAATGGCACTGTGCTTGCGGTCATAGATGACCTTGGACGGGCGGATGCCGTAGCCGGTCTCCAGATAATAAGTACCCAGACGGTTGGAAGGAGTCTCGTTCGGCTCGGTCAGGATCATAGGGGTGCAGTGCACGTCGTTGGAACGCAGCCAGCGCACGGCGCTCTTGCCCAGACTGTTGTTGGGCACCACGCTGAAGAAGGTACTGTCCACACCAAGGTTAGCCAGTGCCAGTGCAATGTTGGCCTCGCTGCCGCCGTAGCTGGCCTCAAAGCCGGATGCCATACGGATCTTCTCGTAGTTCGGCGGGGTCAGGCGCAGCATGATCTCACCACAGGTGATGAATTTCTGGCCGGTGGTATCGTTGCCAAGGATCGGGTTGAAATGTTCCATAACGCTCCTCCTGATATTTACAGCTCATCAGAGTTCTGTTAACACATCGTTGTATCCATTATAATCCGGCCCGGATGGGATTGCAAGCATTTCCGCGGGGATGCAAGAGAAAATAATCAGCCTTTTTTGGGAGATTTGACGAATTCATACCCCTGTCAAATCGAAAGAAGGCGTATACTCTTCCTTTGCGCTGCTCTTCTGCTGCATGTAGCCCTGCGCCAGTCCCTTGTCCATGGCATAGTTGACCACCCGGCGGTATTCATAGGTGGTAATGCGCCGTCCGATGCCGTGCTCTGCGGCTTTGTAAAACGGTGTGTACTGGCTCATGACGCTGGGGATGAAGCATCCGGGGTCTGCATCGTTCCACGCGGCCATCTGGTCAAGCACCGCAAAGCTGTCGTCAACATGGCCGGGCAGGGCAAGGTGCCGCAGAATGACCCCCTTTTGCAGGATGCCCTCTGCATTGAACACCGGGTGCCCGGCCTGTGCCATCATGGCTTCAATGGCGGGCTTTGCCTGCGCAAAATAGTCCGGTGCAGAGGAAAGCTCTGCCGAGAGGGCGGAGGAGACGTATTTCAGGTCGGCCAGCCAGATGTCGATGTATCCGCGCCATGCTTCCACGCTTTCCACTGTTTCGTAGCCGCCGGTGTTGCATACGATGGGCAGATGCAGGCCCTTAGCCCGGGCAATATCCAGCGCGGCAATGATCCAGGGCCGCCACTGGCCGGGCGTGACCAGATTGATGTTGTTGGCACCCTGCTCCTGCAGATTCAGGAAAATCTCTGCCAGATGTTCCACGCTGATCTCCTTGCCAAGGCCCTCGGCGCTGATGGGATAGTTCTGGCAGAAGCAGCATTTGAGGGTGCAGCCGGAAAAGAACACCGTGCCGCTGCCCTTTGTGCCGCTGATGCATGGCTCCTCCCAGTAGTGCAGGGCAGCGCGGGCTGCTTTTAAGGCGCCACCCGCGCCGCAGAAACCGGTGCGCCCGGCAGCACGGTCGGCCCCGCACCGGCGCGGGCAGAGGGTGCAGGAAGAGGGAACGGAGACGAAATCGCTTTTCGGCATAATATCCAAAGTCCTTTGCTGAAAGTTTGTCAGCCCCAGTATACCACTTTTCGCCCCGGACGTGCTATACTATAAGATAAGGAAAAAATAATACATATGGAAAGCAACATCTTTGCAAGGTCCGTGTGGCGGACTGCGGCGGAGAGAACGTTGTGATGGAGGAGACCATGCGCACCGAAACCGATGAGATCCGCGATAATCTCAAGTACCTGACCCTGCTCTCGCGGGATTATCCTTCGCAGGCGGCGGCAGCCAGCGAGATCATCAGCACGCAGGCACTGCTCAAGCTGCCCAAGGGTACCGAGCACTTCATGAGCGACCTGCACGGCGAGAATGAAGCTTTTGTGCATATTCTGAATTCCGCTTCCGGTGTCATTCGCGAAAAAGTGGATCAGGTGCTGGGCGATACCGTGCCGAAGCATACCCGCGCCGAGCTGGCAACGCTGATCTATTACCCCAACGAAAAGCTGCCCCAGCTCAAGGCACGCTGTACCAGCGAGGAAGCGCTGGATCAGTGGTACACCGAAACGCTGCTGAGGCTCATTGATATCTGCCGTCTGGTGTCCTCCAAGCATACCCGCGACCATGTGCGCGGATGCCTGCCTGCCAGCTGCGGCTACATTCTGGACGAGCTGCTCCACGCCCATTTTGAGGATCACGACAAGGATCTGTACTACGGCCAGATCGTGGGCAGCATCATTGAAAATGGCCGCGCCGACCGCTTTATCGTGCGGCTGTGCGAGCTGATCAAGCATCTGGCAGTGGACAAGCTGCACATCGTGGGCGACCTGTTCGACCGCGGCCCACGCCCGGATATCATCCTCGATCTGCTCATGCGCCACCACAATGTGGATATCCAGTGGGGCAACCACGATGTAGTATGGATGGGTGCCGCTGCGGGCAGCCCCATCTGCATCTGCACGGTGCTCAAGACCACGCTGGCTTATCATAACCACGGAATGCTGGAGGACTGCTACGGCATCAACCTGCGCCATCTGCAGCGCATGGCCGAGCAGTTCTACGGCAATGATGATCTTTCCATCTGGATGCCTCATACCGATGCGGCCCGCGGCCCCTACACCAGGGGAATGCTGCACCGCTGTGCCGTGATGCACAAGGCCATCAGCATTCTGATGTTCAAGCTGGAGTGCCATGTCATCGACCGCAACCCGGACTTCCAGATGCAGGAGCGAGATTATCTGCGCCGCATCGACTGGGAAAAGCACACGGTAAAGATCGGCGAAAAGGAGTATCCGCTGCGGGATACCTCGTTCCCAACGGTGGACCCCGCCGACCCGGCCGCACTGCACCCGGATGAACAGCTGGTGCTGCGCAAGCTGGTGCAGTCCTTCCGCCAGAGCGAAAAACTGCAGCAGCATGTGGAATTTCTCTATGCAAAGGGCAGCGTGTACCACATTGAGAACGGCAACCTGCTCTACCATGGCGCTGTGCCCATGACCAGCCGCGGCACCTTTGCCATGGAGCGCTTTGAGGGCCGCTACTACTCCGGCCGCGCACTGATGGACTACTGCGATGCCCGCGCCCGCCGGGGCTACTATGCACCGGAAGGCAGCGCTGCCCGCCAGAGCGGACAGGATTTTTTGTGGTATCTGTGGTGCGGCAAGCTTTCGCCGCTGTTTGGCCGCAGTGCCATGACCACCTTTGAGCGGCTCTATGTAGAGGACGCTTCCACCCACACCGAGGTGAAGGACCCCTATTATACATGGTATAACGATGAGGCCGTCTGCCGCCGCATTCTGGCCGAGTTTGGCCTGCCCGGTGCCAGCCACATCGTCAACGGCCACGTGCCGGTGCGGGAAAAGAACGGCGAAAGCCCCATCAAGGGCGGCGGACGGCTGGTGGTGATCGACGGCGGTTTCTGCCGTGCCTACCACGAAAAGACCGGCATTGCGGGCTACACGCTGGTGTATTCCAGCCGCACCATGTCCCTGCGCACCCATCAGCCCTTTGAAAGTGCCGAGAAAGCGGTGAAGGATAATCTGGATATCATTTCCCAGAAAAACATTCTGGAAACCGAAAATCATCGCATTCTCGTGGAGGACACCGACGAGGGCGAGGTGCTGCGGGAGCGTGTGCACGACCTCAAGCAGCTGGTGGCTGCCTATCAGCTGGGCTGGATCACTGAGACTCGGTGCGAAGACCACATCTGGTAAAGAAAGCGCAACAGCAATGTATCTGGTTTTTGTAAAATACCTGAAAAAGAAATCAAAATTTTGGAATATCCTGCGCGAAAATGGGCAAAACAGAAAATAATAAAACAACACCAAGTGGGGCTTTGCTTTTTTGTGAAAGTTGTGTATAATAAGATAGCTGTACGTGTACGGCCTTATGGCCCATGCACATCAGGCAGCTTTTATGGAAAATGCTTTCAGGAACCTTAACAGGCCTGCGGCTGCGGGCCTCCGACAAGGAGATCATAAAATTGGAGAAATTTGTTATTACGGGCGGCAAGCCCCTGCACGGCGAAGTTACCATTTCGGGTGCCAAAAATGCGGCGGTGGGCGTCCTGCCTGCAACCATTCTGGCAGCGGATGTCTGTGTGATCGAGAATCTGCCGGATATCAGTGATGTGGCGGTGAGCCTGAAGATCCTCAGCGTTCTGGGCGCACAGATCAAAATGATCAACCGCAACACCTACGAGATCGACACCACCCATCTGACCGGCACCAACGTCCCGGACGACCTGTCCCGCCAGATGCGCGCCAGCTACTACTTTCTGGGCGCACTGCTGTCCCGTTTTGGCAAGGCTCAGGTGGCCATGCCCGGCGGCTGCAACCTCGGCCCCCGCCCCATTGACCAGCACCTGAAGGGCTTTGCGGCCCTGGGCTGCGATTACAGCCTGGTGGATCATCATACCTTTACCGTTGGCAAAGTCATTGTCAACAACACTCCGGAGCAGACCGGAGAACTCACGACGGAACAACACCGCAGCCTGTTCATGCGCCCGGGCAGTATGGTACTGAAGATTTATAAGCATAGTGTGATCCGGGAGAATCATCTGGATTTTCCGGAACATATTTTTTATGAGGATAATTGTGCAGGACCTTTGTGGAGCCTGTATTTCCGGCATTTTGCGAGAGTGGAGGAGCCACTTTACTATTATTATCAGCACGCGGTATCCACAGTGCATCATATCACGGAAGAAAAATGCAGGGATCGCATGAAGGCGGCGGAGCTTTTATACGCGGAATGTGAGAGAAGAGGGTTCCTTACGGAATATTCACGGGAGATTGAGTATCGTTATACGGAACTGTATTATGCCATTACCCTGTTCTCTTATATGGGAGGGGTAACACATCCTAAGCTGGCTTTTATCAGACAGCTCCGCAAGGGTGTGGAAGAACGTTTCCCTGAATTTGCACAGAATCCCTACTATCTGGAGCGCACCAGCTGCAACAACCCCGCCAATGTGGCCAGGACGAAGGCGGCCATCCGAAAAGCATTCCAGAACCAGCTGGACGGCAAGGGCTTCTCGCTGGTGGAGATCGTCACCAGCTGTCCCACCAACTGGGGACTGGAGCCGCTGGAGGCGCTGGGCTTCCTGGAGGAAAAAATGTTCAAGGAGTTCCCCCTGGGGGTCATCCGGGACAAGGATAAGGAGGGCGCGTGATGGAACGAAATCTGATGGTCGCCGGGTTCGGCGGACAGGGCGTTTTGCTGATGGGCCAGTTGCTGGCCTACGCCGGTATGCTGGAGGGCAAACAGGTATCCTGGATGCCCGCGTACGGCCCCGAAATGCGCGGCGGCGAAGCCAACTGCGCCGTGGTGGTCAGCGACGAGCCCATCGGCAGCCCGCTGGTTACCGAGCCGCCCATTGCCGTGCTCATGAACAAACCCAGCCTGAAAAAGTTTGAGCCCACCATGGAAAAGGGCGGACTGCTCCTGTACAACTCCTCCCTGATTGACGAGGCGCCCACCCGGGACGACGTCACCGTGGTGGCCGTGCCTTGCAACGACATTGCCGAGCAGCTGGGCAACAGCCGCACTGCCAACATGGTCATGCTGGGCGCCATTCAGGCCGCCACCGAAGTGGTCAC
>OLXK01001891.1_pt1 | contig 13144 bp, 10 predicted proteins | sample 1674321 | NCBI WGS metagenome assembly OLXK01 (sample SAMEA103958162, study PRJEB25191) | human gut metagenome | reverse complement strand
CCCTGCCCGCGAATACCTACAATGCGGATATCTCATATATCGGATATGTCTCCCAACGGATGGAGGTACGGCCCGTCAGCGGCAGCGACATGCTGCGGACCGTCCGGCTCCGGACAAGCGACACGCAGATCCGCGAGGTCGTAATCACGGCGACCCAAGTGCGGGGACCGGTCTCGGGCGTGCATATCGGCCGGGACGCGATGAACCACATCCAGCCGTCGAGTTTCGGGGACCTGCTCGAACTGCTGCCCGGCGGACGGGCCTCCGACCCCTCGTTTTCCTCCTCGAACCACATTCATCTGCGCGAGATCGGCACCTCGAACAGCGATTACCAGACTACATCGCTCGGCGTTTCGTTCGTCATGGACGGAATTCCGATGTCGAACGACGCGGGCATGACATACAATTCGGGAACGACCGTCGGCAATAATATTTCATTGAACAGAGGCGTCGACATGCGCACGATGCCGACCGATGAAATAGCTTCGGTAGAGATTCAGCAGGGCATTCCGTCGGTCGAATACGGCGATCTGACCAGCGGACTGATCAAGATCAAGCGCAAGGAGGGAGGCCGCAACCTCGAAGCCCGCTTCAAAGCGGATCTGGGCAGCCAGCTGCTCTATGTCGGCAAAGGATTCGAATGGGGCGCTCCGGCCGACCTGCTGACGATGAACGTCGGCGCGACATGGCTCAACTCCCACGACGACCCGCGCAATACGCGCCAGAACTACCAGCGTGCGACCGGATCGTGGCGCATGAAGAAACGCTGGGAAAGCACCTCGGCCTACCGTTACACGTTGGGCGGATCGCTCGACTACACCGGCTCTTTCGACCGCCAAAAAAGCGACCGGGATATCGACGAAGGCCCGGCGGGCATCCCCCTCGAACGCTACAAATCGAGTTACAACAACGTCGTCGCGGCGGTGAATTTCACCGCCGAATCCAAGGGTGCGAATTTTTTCCGCAGCTTCGATTTTTCCGCTTCCGTCTCTTCCGAATTCGACCTGATCGACCGCTGGCGTTACCGAGCGAACAGCGGCAACGTCCCTATACGCACGGCAGTCGAAGAGGGCGTCTTCGATATGGAAGTGCTGCCGGTCCGCTATGAAGCGACCCTGCAGGTGGACAACAAACCGTTCTACGCCAACGCCAAGGCGGTAGCCCTGCTGGGAGCCGACACCCCGCTGAGCCGCAACACGATCCGCATCGGAGCCGAATGGAACATGTCGAAAAATTACGGCGGCGGTCTGCTTTACGACGTGACGCGCCCATTTACCGACCTGATGAGTTCCCATCCGCGGCGTTACGACGCCCTGCCGGCGCTGCACCGGCTCTCGGCGTTTCTGGAGGACAATACGACGATTACGGCCGGCGAGTGGCGGATCGAGATAATGGCCGGACTGCGTACGACGGCCATGGCCAATCTCGGAAGCCGTTACACCCTGCAGGGCAAATTCCATTTCGATCCGCGTGCCAACCTCTCGGTGACGCTTCCGGCGTTCGACATGGCAGGCGACCCGATGCGCATCACATTCGCGGGCGGCGCGGGATGGCACACCAAAACGCCTACGCTCGACCAGCTCTTCCCCGAACCGGACTACTCCTATTACACGCGGCTCAACTATTTCCCGGCGGACGACGAATCGAAACGCCGTGTCAATGTGGAAGTCTTCAAGCACGACCCCACCAATTACGACCTGAAGGCGGCGCGGAACTTCAAATGGGAGGTGCGCGGCAATGCGGAGTGGAACGGATACGGATTGTCGGTAACCTATTTCCGGGAGAATATGACCTCGGGATTCCGCACCTCGACCGACGTACTCACCCGGACCTACCGCGAATACGACACCGGACCGCTCAAGGATATGGAGTTCACCGGACCGCCGCAGCTCGAATGGCTTCCCTACAAGGACAAAACGGTATTCCAGACCGTCGGCGTCAAGACCAACGGAAGCCGCACATTCAAGCAGGGCATCGAATTCTCGCTCTCCACGCGGCGCATCCGGGCGCTGGCCACGAAACTCATCGTCTCGGGCGCCTATTTCAAAACCCGCTATGAGAACAGCGAACCCCAGTACGTCCTGACGACCGTACAGCTCGCAGAAGGAACGCCCTATCCTTACATCGGGCTTTACGATCAGGACGACAACACGTTTCACGAAGTATGCAACACCAATTTCCTGCTCGACACCCAGATTCCCAAACTGGGGCTGATTTTCTCCACGTCGTTCCAATGCCAGTGGTTTTCCGGCATGAAGGCCGAATGGTGCAATCCTGCGCCGACCAGCTACCTCGACCTGCAGTTACAGGAACATCCGTTTACGGCCGAGTCGGCAGCCGACGGTATTTTGCAGCATATGATCCACGACAACGTATCGAAAGAAGCCTATCTCTACCGTCTCACGCCTTTCAGTATGAACGTCAATCTCAAAATCTCGAAACGGCTTTACCGCGACCGGCTCAACATTGCGATTTTCGTAAACCGGCTGTTCACATACAGTCCTTCGTACAGAAACGAGACCAACGCACTGGTACGCCGCTATTCCAGCCCCTATTTCGGCATGGAACTCAACTTCAAACTGTAATGCGATGATGATGAAATCTACCATACGGACCCTGTTTCTGCTCTCCGCACTGCTGTTTTCGGCCTGCGAAAAAGACGATTCGATTTTCACCGAACTGTCCATCCGGTTCGTGATGCCGGACAGCCGCCCCGTCGAAAAGCTGGAAATACGCACGGACATCTCCTACTTCGACAATATCAACTCCGGAGAGCGGGTGCCATTTCCCGCCGCCGAACAGAACAGCGCGACAATACGGCTCCGCAAAGGGGTTTACACGTTCATCGTCGAAGCCGACGCGACCTATTCGACCGGAGAAAAGAAGATTCTGCGCTGCACGGATTACAATCAGATTCCAGTAGCAATGACTTGGGTAGAGGACAGCGAATCGATCGTGTTGTTACTAAAATCGATCTGACGATGATGAAGGCCCTTTTCCTGTCGATACTGGCGCTGCTGCCCGCCGCCGCTTCCGCCCAGCGCGATACGCTCGGCGTATTGGAGCGTTCTTCCGTTTTCAGCGCGGAGGACGAACGGGCCGTAGCCGGATTTCATACGGAGTCGCCCGCGATGATGCTCTACCGCAGCGAACAGTCGCTTTCGCAGATCTCGCTCCGCATCGACCTGCGCCGTGAGCAGGAGGCGCTGCTGCAGCCGCTGGGCGACGGAGCCTTCGACGGGGGATTTTATGCCGAAAGCTACCGGCGGCTCAGCGAGCGGTCGGCAACGTGGGCAGACGCCCGGTACGTCCGCGGCAACCGCCGCAACGTCTGCTGGAACTCCACGGCCGACTACCTGCTGCTCTATCCCTGCATCACGGCGGATTCCGCCGGAGGAAACCTCTCGACCGAGGAATATGCTTTCGGCGGCGGCTATGTCCACCGGGTAGGACGCTTCGACCTTGCGATCCGGGGCGACTACCGCGCCGGACAGGAATACCGTCAGGTCGATCCGCGGCCCCACAACGTCGTGTCGGATTTCACGATCAAACTCGGCGTAGGCATGCAGTTCCCTCAGTACGTTTTGGGGCTGGACCTGCAGGGGCGGCTCTATAAACAGGATCAGGACATAGACTTTTTCTATCCGCCCGGCGCCAGCTCTTCCGAGCTGTATATGACCGGACTGGGCAGTTATTACACCCGCTATTCACTGAACAGCGAGAGTTTCAACATCGGCTATGACGGAAAGGGTTGTCTGCTGGCGGCACAGCTCATGCCGCGGCACGCGAAAGGCTGGTATGCCCGTGCCGCATTCGAAAGCCTTACGACGGAGCGGCTCAACAAATCCAACAACACGGTCCCCATAACCCGGCTCAAAACCCGTCAGGCGACCCTCTCCGCAGCCTACCGCAGCGGCCGCTGGAGCCTGCGCGCCGGAGGCGGCTATGAACTGCGCCGCAGTATCGAAATGATAGCCGACCGTACGGGACACAGCGTCATCGTCGATGAACAGGCGATGTATAAGAACCGTATCTGGCACGCCGACGCCGAAGCGACCGTCGAATGGCGGCGCGGCACGGTGAATTACATGCTCAGTCCCCGCGCGGAATGGCGGCAGTCCACGGCCACGTACGCCTATCCGGCACGGCGGATGCGGCTTGCGCAGTTCTGCGGAGCGGTACGCGGCAGCGCAGAATGGCTCCGTCCGCAGTGGCGCGTGAAAGCGACGGCAGGAATCGGCTGTTACGTCTCGCCCGACGAGGAGGTTTCGCTCAGCAACGTGCTGAACAACATTTCGGAATACCTGACTTACACGGCGGCGCGGCTGAGCGGCCGGGCCGTCGCCCCCGAGGTGTCCCTGCGGGCCGAACGCCGCCTGAGCCGGAATCTGGCCTGCTTCGCCGAGGCGGGGTGGACGCCCCGGTTTTACAGCGGAGGATTGTCCGAACACGTTCTGACGGCGACGTTCGGCATCCTGTTCTAAACGATCGAACCAATATTTGTCAAACCAATAATAAAAACCAATTATGAAAAAGCTTTTCTTAATTCTCACCACGGCCCTCTTCGCAGCGGGCTTCGCATCCTGCACCGACGATCCCGAAGAAACGGTCAATCCCGTCGTCGTATCCGAAATCTTGCGCGCGCTCGGCGGCAATGTGCTGGTAAACGTGCCCGAGGAAAATTTCGACGTGAATATTCCCGCCGATGCTGCGTCGTGGGTTCAGATCAATGAAGCCGAATCTTCGGGCAAAGCGCTGGTGCTGTCCGTCGATGAGAACGAAACGGGGACGGAACGTTCGACCGTCGTGAACGTGACGCGGAGCGGCAAGAGCACCGTTCTGGCGACCGTAACCATCAAACAGAGCGACATCACGCTGCAAGCCGGCGAATTCGTGATCGAGGAGATCTACTTCACAGGCACGGCGTTTCCCGAAACGGGAAAGCCTGACAGGTGGCTGGGCGACCAGTACATCAAGATCCGTAACAACTCCGACGAAGACCTCTATGCCGACGGCATGATGCTGATCCTTTCGAGCGGACTCAATTCGGGCATGAACAGCGAGATGATCGAAGGCAAGGACTTCCGCAAGGAGTGTTGTGCGGGCAATGCGTTCTACTGCATTCCCGGCAACGGACAGGATGTGCTGGTCAAAGCCGGCGAGTCGCTGATCGTCGTCAACAACGCCCAGAACCACACCATCGGCAACCCGAACTCGTGGGACGCCACGAAAGCCGATTTCGAGTGGTACGACGTTTCGTCGAACGAGAACTATCTGGATATCGACAACCCCGACGTGCCCAACCTCGACAAATGGTACGCTTCGACATTGACGGTCCAAGTGCTCCACAACCGCGGCTTCAACGCCGTGGCTATCGCCATGCCGCCCGTCGGCCTGACTGCAAAGCAGTTCCTCGCCGAATACCCGCTCGAAGACGCCCAGTATATCTTCCACTCCCCGAACGGCTCGGACTACACGATGCCGCTGCGCAACTGCTACCGCGTGCCTAACGAATGGGTGCTCGACGCCGTGAACACGGGCTGCCGCGACGAATACTACATCGCCCCGTGGGACGCTTCGCTCGACGCAGGTTACGCATGGTGCGGTACGGCCGACGGAGATGCCGACCGCTTCGGCAAGTCGGTGATCCGCAAGACCGGTTCCGACGGCAAACTCATCGACTCGAACAACTCGACCAACGACTTCGAGTCCAATACGAAGGCGTCGCTGATCAAGTAAGCCGGAAGAACGACCATTCTTTATGACCGATTCTGTCATCGAATGCCGCAACCTCACCCATTGTTACGGGGAGCGACTGATATACAAAGACCTGAGTTTCGAGGTTCCGCGCGGGCGGATCCTCGGACTTTTGGGTAAAAACGGCACCGGAAAAACCACGACCATCAACATTCTGAGCGGCTATCTCCAACCGCGCGCCGGACAGTGTCTGATCTTCGGCGAGGATATCCGCACGATGCGGCCCGAAACCCGCGCCCGGATCGCCCTGCTGATCGAGGGACACGTGCAGTACGCCTTCATGACCATCGAGCAGATCGAACGGTTCTATGCGCGGTTTTATCCCCGCTGGAACCGCGACGCCTATTACGGACTGATGGAAATGCTGAAGGTGGCGCCCCGGCAGCGCATCTCGCGCATGTCGTGCGGACAGCGTTCGCAGGTGGCCTTAGGGCTGATTCTCGCCCAGAACGCCGATCTGCTCGTGCTTGACGACTTCTCGATGGGACTGGACCCCGGTTACCGCCGCCTGTTCGTAGAATACCTGCGCGACTATGCGCAGAGCGAGGAGAAGACCGTTTTCCTTACCTCGCACATCATTCAGGACATGGAAAAGCTCGTGGACGACTGTATCATCATGGATTACGGAAGCATTCTGGTACAGATGCCCGTCGGCGAACTGCTCGGCACGTTCCGGCGATACACCTTCACGCCGGGCGCCGACGTCACGATCCCCGCCGGCGACGGCCTCTACCACCCGAGCGTCGTGAACGGGCGCGCCGAACTCTATTCGTTCGACTCCCCTGCGACGGTACAGGGCGTGCTGGAGCGCGCGGGCATTGTCTGCAGCGACCTGCGCGGCGAAACGCTGAACCTCGAAGACGCTTTCATCGGACTGACCGGAAAATACTAAACCCGAATTATGATCAAAGCCATATTCTACAAAGAGTGGATCAAAATGCGCTGCTTCTATCCGCTGAGCGCATTGTTCCTCTTCGGAGCCACCGCCTATGCGCTGCTGCGCGTCCAACGGGTGATAACCTTCAAGGGTGCGGCGCACGTCTGGGAGGTGATGCTCGAAAAGGAAGTTGTCTTCATCGACATTCTCCAATACCTGCCGGCCCTGCTGGGCGTATTGCTCGCAGTGGTTCAGTTCGTCCCCGAAATGGCCCAGAAACGGCTGAAGCTGACGCTTCACCTGCCCTTTCCACAGTGGAAGATGATTCTGCTGATGTCAGGCATCGGGCTGGGAGCGCTGGCATTGCTGTTCATCGTGCAAACCGCCGTGCTGTGGGGGTACTTCCACGCCCTGCTGGCGCCCGAACTGGTCGCGCGGATTCTGCTGACGGCGCTGCCGTGGTATCTGGCCGGGCTGACGCTCTACCTGCTGACGGCATGGATCTGTCTCGAACCCACATGGAAACGGCGGCTGGCGAATCTGCTGATCGCCGTGGGCGTCTGCCGGATCTTCTTCCTCTCCGACACCCCGCAGGCCTACGACGGCATGCTGCCGTGGCTGGCGCTGCTGCTGGTATGTTCGCTGTTCTTCCCGCTGCTTTCGGTATACCGTTTCAAGCAGGGATGTCAGGATTAACCCGCAAAACGACAAATCTATGATAAAGAGTATCAAAACCGGAATAATCCTCCTTGCGGCGCTTCTGCTGGCATGGCTGCTGCCGTGGTGCTACGCGTTCGTGTTCGCATCGCCTTCGTGGTCGCCGTTCACGCTCTACAGCTGCGTGACGCACGGATTCGCATCGGTGGATTTCGACCGCGAAAACAACGTCGCCGGACGCGATCTGCAGGGCAACACCTACACCCAGCAGCAGTTCGACAGTATCCTGCCGACGTTCTATTACCGCCAACTCGCCGCCGAAGGGAGGTTTCCGTCCGAAATCGAGGGCGTGGCGGTCGAATCGCGCGACGTGGAGCGCACGAACTTCATGTTCCGCACGTCGCCCGGCGAAATCAACCGCCGCAGACCGACGGTCTATCAACTGCTGGAATCGATGCCCGACCGCATCGATTTAGAACCGGCGACGGACGTGTTCCGCATCACCGGCGAGGGAATCGAGTTCGTCGATATGGAGACCAACACCATCGACCAAAAGAAGAGCGCGGCATTCACCAAAGTCCTGCGGGACAAGGGATTTTCGTTCCCGGCCCGCGTCGTCTCCGGCAACCCCTCGACGCGCAAGCGGTACGACAACGGCTACCTGCTGGTGGACGACGCGCTGCGCGTCTACCACATGAAGCAGGTCCGCGGCCGCCCGTTCGTGCGCCGTACCGACGTTGCGGACTCGCTGCAAATCGGCCAGATTTTCGTCACGGAGTTCGCCGACCGCAAAAGTCTCGGTTTTCTGGTGGACAGCAAAAAGCGTTTCTATACGCTCGGTGCGGAGGATTACAAACTGCACGAGATTCCCGTCGGGAAATTCGGCCCCACACGGGAGAACATGATGATCATCGGCGACATGTTCTACTGGACGGTCACCATCCAAGGCGCCGAATCGAAACGCTATGTCGCCGTGAACGCCCGCGACTATTCACTGGCGGACGAATACCGCCCCGAAGAGAAACCGCAGGCATGGGCCGAGTACGCAAAATACCTGTTTCCCTTCGAACTGTCGTTCACCTCGCCGCTGGACGGCTACGTAAAGCCCCGGATTGCGGAGGTGTCGTTTCAGGCCCTCTGGCTGGGACTCGTGCTCGGCGCGTTCTATGCGCTCATCCGCCGCAGATCGCCCGGCGGACGGCTCTGGCAGACCGTCGGCGTCGTCTTGTTCGGACTCTTCCTCTTCGTCCCGCTGCTGGTATTCGGCACGGCAAAACGATGACAACAAACCCATACGCAAGAGAAGGGCGGACGTTTTCGACGTCCGCCCTTTTATCACACGCAGTTTCCCGGATCAGGTCAGGAAAATAAACAGCAGCGGAATCAGAATCCCCGCGATCAGCTCGACGCCTCCGCGGCCCCGCAATCCTTTCGGGCCGCGCATCATCACCAGCCCGGAAAGCACGATTACGATCAATCCCGCTAAAAAGACATCCGAAAAGACCGTCCACCAGCGCGACGGATTGTAATGCAGCCGGTTCAGACTGCTCAGCACGGGCCGCTTGCGGATCGACTCGTAGACGGCGTGTCCCGACGCCAGATCGACCGTCAGCGAACTGCCGCCCCGGATAAAGACTTTCAACCGGTCCGGTTCGGGAAAGTAATGTTTCAAGTAATTGCCCTCCTCGCCGACGCGCAGGAGCAGTTCCTCGGCCCGCGCACGGGTCCACTCCTGCTCGGCGCGCGGTATCTCCTGTGCGAAGACCAGCTCGGTCCGGCGCACCGAATAATCGGAATTGAAATCGCGTTTGTGGTTGAGCATGAAGCCCGAAACCGCATAAATCAGCAGTACGCCCGAAAAGAAAAAGGAGAGGTCGCGGTGAACGGGCCTGCTCCATTTCCTCACGGCGGACATAAACGACCGTGTCCCCATGACGTGCAAAACTTCTTATTTCAAAACTTCATAACTCCCGCCGTCCACATGGTAGAACGAAAGGTATTCCTTGCCTTCTTTGGCTTTGCGGTCGGCGATACGGGCACGGAAGTCGGCGATACGCTTTTCGGTGCTGCTGGCAACCGATTCGCCGCGGGCCTGATGTTCGGCGCTGCATCCGGCTTCGCCCTCGCCGTGCTGCCGGGCGATCTGGTCCTTGAGCCGCAGCTCCCACTCGGCAAGGTAAGCCTCGTCGATCCGGTCTTCGACCAGCGTGCCCGTCACCCGCACGACGTTGTTCACGCATTCGGGCTTGAAGCTGCCGATCTTCTCTCCGGCTTCAATGCGGATCACCTGCGTATCGTCGGTTCCCATTAGGAAAATCTTGCGGCCCCCGTGGCGGCAGATATGCGTGCAGACGCCCTCGACCGTCACCTTGCCGCCGGTCAACTTCTCAGCATCGGCGAGCAGGTTATCGACCTCCATGACGGAACTCTGCGTTTCTGAGGTTTGAGTCTCCGAAGCGTTCTTTTTATTCGGGTTCCCGCCGCACCCAGCAAGGAAAAATACGGCGGCTGCAAGCGCCGCACAATAAACGAAATGTCTCATAATCGGTTTGAATTTTTTCTTCGTTTTCCGCATTCGGCGCAACGGGCCGTCCCGCAGCGTCTCGGCAGATTTTAGTAATACAAAGAAACGACATTACGCCGGGAACGGCAATACCTAATTTTAGGGGTTTTCAGGAGCCGCAATACCTTTATAGATGGATAGCGGCCGCTCCGAGACCGGGGTTTCAACGCTCCGTGATCTTATAATCTTCGCCCAGCACCCGCTGCAATTCGGCCAGCTCCGGCTCCCGCCCAGTGAATTCGACCGTCGCGGCAGGAGGATCGAGAGTAACAACGGCACGGAGACCTTCGATGCCGTTCAGGGCCTTTTCGACATGCATCCGGCAGTGGTTGCACATCATTCCTTCGATACGATACTCTTTTTTCATGGCTGTTTGTTTTTTGGTTATAAATTCTGTATTTATTTTATGGACGGCTTTCGTGCCGAGCCGTTTTGTACTCAGCTGCAGGCTATTGGCCACAACGCTCACACTACTCAGGGCCATGGCGGCCCCGACGAGCATCGAATTGAGCAGAAACCTGGTCAGCGGATAGAGCACGCCAGCGGCGACAGGCACGCCGATCAGGTTGTAGATAAACGCCCAGAAAAGGTTCTGCCGAACGGTGCGCACGGTCGCGGCCGAAAGGCGGACCGCCGCGGCGATCTTCGTCAGGTCGGACGAAAGAATCGTGACCTTCTCCACGTCGATCGCAATGTCGCTCCCCTGCCCCATGGCAATGCCCAGATCGGCCTGCGCCAGCGCCGCACTGTCGTTGATGCCGTCCCCGACCATTGCGACACAGCGACCATGGCAGCGAATTCTTTTGTCATAAGAAAATTGCAAAAACTATCGGTACAAAAGTATGTTTTGTCGATTCATATGCTTCCCCTGACAGAAAAGGGGCAATTGAAAATCAGAATAAACCATCAGGCAATATATACTGAATGGGGCAGATTTCTTTGTGTTAACGGAAGAGTTTATTAAACAAGTGCAATACAATGAACAGAAGACATCGGGAAAATTAAAATTTTCTTCGTCTAAAAAAGTTCTTTAAACTAATTTCTTAAAATTGCACTCGCCGGTTGACCCTGCCTAATTTGCCCATCTCGAAAATTTTTCGTATCTTGCGATAGGTTATTTGAAATGCGGTATTTGAGCGCAAGAAGCTGAAAACAAACCAATTAATACAAAACAAAGCATTTCGGGCAAGCAACGGATAAGTAATCGAACTTACCGTCAAACCTGCCCGACTTGCTGTCGTATTGCTCCGAACACATGCAGAAAAGAGAGCTAATAGCCTGTAAACAGAACACTTGCTTTTTCCGCACTCTCGTTATCCTACGACACCCCGGCCTGTGCAAGGCCGGGGTGTCGAATAGAACGGAACCGGAACGCACGCCCGCACCGGACATGCGCATCGGTATATCGGGTATGGCTACGTATCGGTCCGTCCAACCCTATCGCCGCACGGCGGCATCAAAACTCGACGAGTGCCTCGCCCGTCATTTCGGCGGGTTGTTCGAGCCCCATGAGTTTCAGCACCGTGGGGGCCACGTCGGCCAGAATGCCGTTGCGCACCGACTTCACGCGGTCCGACACCACCACGATGGGCACGGGGTTGAGCGAATGGGCCGTATTGGGCGTGCGCATTGTCGGCATTGCCGTGGTCGGCGATCATCACCACCTCGTAACCGTTGGCCTTGGCGGCCTCCACGACCTTCTCCACGCAGCCGTCCACGGCCTTCACGGCCTTCACGATGGCGTCGTAAACGCCCGTATGGCCCACCATGTCGCCGTTGGCGAAGTTCAGGCAGATGAAGTCGAATTTCCGCTCGCCGAGGGCGGCGACCAGCTTGTCGGCCACCTCGGGGGCCGACATCTCGGGCTGGAGGTCGTACGTGGCCACCTTGGGCGACGCCACGAGGATACGCTCCTCGCCCTCGAACTTCTCCTCGCGGCCGCCGTTGAGGAAGAACGTCACGTGGGCGTACTTCTCGGTCTCGGCGATGCGCAGTTGGCGGAGCCCCTGCTTCGAGACCCACTCGCCGATGGTGTCGGGCACGTTCTCCTTGTCGAAGAGGATGTGCAGACCCGTGAACTTGGCGTCGTAGGGGGTCATGCAGCAGTAGTAGAGCGGCAACGTGTGCATCCCCTCGGCGGGCATGTCCTCCTGCGTGAGGACGATCGTCAGCTCCTTGGCGCGGTCATTGCGGTAGTTGAAGAAAACGACCAGATCGTTCGGACGAATCAGACCGACAGGCTGTCCCTGCGCATCGACGCGCACAACGGGCTTGATGAACTCGTCGGTGACCTCCGCATCGTAGGATTTCTGAACGGCTCCGGCCATGTCCGTCGCCGCCTCGCCGACGCCCTTGACCAGCGCATCGTAGGCGACCTTCACGCGTTCCCAGCGCTTGTCGCGGTCCATGGCGTAGTAGCGGCCGACGATCGTGGCGATCCGGCCGCCCGTCGAGGCGAGATGCCGTTCGAGCTGCTCGATGAAGCCCTTGCCGCTGCGCGGGTCGGTGTCGCGGCCGTCCATGAAGCAGTGCACGAAGGTCCGCTCCGAAACGCCGTACTCCCGGGCGATGTCGCAGAGTTTGAAAAGATGCTCGAACGAGGAGTGCACGCCGCCGTCCGAAGCGAGACCCATGAAATGTACGTTCGCGCCCTGTGCCCTGGCGTATTCGAACGCCTTGACGATCTCGGGATTCCGCAGGATCGAGTTGTCGCGGCAGGCGCGGTTGATCTTCACGAGGTCCTGATAGACCACGCGGCCGGCGCCGATATTGAGGTGACCGACCTCCGAATTGCCCATCTGACCGTCGGGCAGGCCGACGTTCTCGCCGTCGGTGCGCAGCTCGGCATGGGGATATTTTTCGGTCATGGCCGAAATGTAGGCGGGATGGACCGTAGAAATGACGTCCGCCTTGTCATGACGGCCGTTGCCCCAGCCGTCGAGAATCATAAGAAGAACCTTGTTGTTCATAATCGTATGTCTTTAATATTGTTCCACAATATTCCATTCCGCACTCCCGCTTGAAGCGGGCAAAACGACGCGAGGCCGAACGCCGGGAAACGGGACGGCGCCCGCAAATCCGCGAAGCGGTCCGTTTCCGTGAAGCCGGACATCGTTCCCGTAAAAAACGACATGCGGAGCTTTGGGCCGTACCTTCCGGCAGCGAAAGGCACTAAAACTATTTCACCTGCGCGGCGATCAGCTCCACGGCCTTGTCGATGGCGGCCTGCAACCCGTCGGGGTTCTTGCCGCCCGCCGTGGCGAAGAAGGCCTGACCGCCGCCGCCGCCCT
>OLXK01001884.1_pt1 | contig 13182 bp, 7 predicted proteins | sample 1674321 | NCBI WGS metagenome assembly OLXK01 (sample SAMEA103958162, study PRJEB25191) | human gut metagenome | reverse complement strand
GTCAATCGTGCCGCCGCCCGGTGCTTTGTCCTGATATACGGCGGTAAGAACCATTTCGTCTTTTACCTCAAAGGTATATTCCTTTTGGGTGCTGACGATATTTCCGCTTGCGTCCTGCCAACCAACGAACTCTTTGCCTTCTTTATCTTCTGCCGTTACGGTTACTTCATCGCCTTGTTTATACGTTCCGCCACCCGTTCCGCCGTTTACGGTAATAGTGTACTCGATATCTTCGTAATTTGCGGTTGCGGTTACAGCATTTGCAGGCATATTAAAGGTAAGGCTTGTTTGGGTTGTATCAAGACCGCTTATTCCCTCAATCGTCCAACCCGAAAATTTCTTTCCGGTTGCAGGGGCGTTTGCGGTGATAGTTACGCTTGCGCCTTGAATAAACACACCTTCGCCTGTTCCGCCTATTACGGTAAGATTGTATGAAGAAACGCCGCTTTCAGGAACTTGCACTTCGACAAATGCTCCTGCATTGTAGTTGTCCGTTTCCTTAAACCTTATTTGATATCTACCGGACGAAAGCCCTGTAACATCGCTACCTGTTCCCGAAGTCCAAGCAGAATCGCCTACTTTGCGGTATTCCATTTCGGCTGTTATACCCGTTATCTTGCCGTCCGTTGTGGTCGTTGTAGTAGGAGCAACGGTTGTGAACAACGATGCAGACGGTGCAGATTGTTCTGCTTTTGCGATTGTAAATTTCCACGAAGCGTCGTGAATATCGGTTGCTGAGTTGAAGTTCGCCGTTGCGGTTGTGTCGATATACACTTCATATTCGCCTGCGTCTTTTACCTCTGCAACAATCACTCCGCCTTTTTTGTACTTAACCGTGATGGCAAAGCCTGTTTCGTCACCATAGAAAGCAATCAAACTAACGGTTGCGGTTTTGGCATTGCCGTCATACGTAAGGTTGCTCGGTTCATAGAAGTTAAAATCGCTTACAATAGGGTTTCTCTTACCTATGCTCCAAGAGATTTCCTTGTCGGTTATCGTGCCGTCGTTCCACTTATATCCGCTCTCTAATTTTGCGATTGCGGTATAAGTTTTTGCGTCAACGCCGCTATTTCCTGTTAGCGTATAGCCGACGCCACCTTCCACGCCTATTTGACTTCCTGCCGTATAAGTTAGATTCGTTTTTGCTTTCGGAATGGCAATTTCTGTAAGCGTAGCAACGATATTAAATTTTGCGTCCGAATTGCTTTCGACAGTCAAATTGCTTGCAAGTCCCGTGATATTTGCCTTTGGAATCGTGATTTCTACAAACTGGTCGCTAAGGACAGTAGGCGTACCGCTGACGGTGATTTTTGCCTTGGTGTCGCTTATTCTCTTAACTGTCTGAACAAGCCCTGCGGGAAGATTTGTTATCCAATTTCCCGAAAGAGCGGTCGCAAACGTATATCCCGTAAGTGTAACGGTAATATCCTTGTTTGCAATCGTTTCGCCTTGCTCACCAAAAATAGTTACGCTATCTACGGTTGCTTTCCTTTCGGTGTAGTCAATGGTGAACGGCGCGCTGTATAATGTTTTGTTATTATACTCAACCTCAACCACATATTCGCCGGCAGGAGTTCCATAAACAGTCCCATTATCTTCAAGAGTTGCTTTATAAGTAGTTCCGTCAACAGACACAACGTTACCCTTTGAAATAGTTAAATCGTTTATCGGTCTGATTTTTATCCAATTACTTTGGTTAAATTCATTACTAATAAGAGTAAATGTCACCGTACCTTTTGTACCACTTTCTCTTTCAAAAACAGGTTGCACCGTAAACGCTTTATAATTTGCTCTTACTTCAATATCCTTGTCTTGAACGGTAAGTTTCGCTCCGTTTTGGCTTGTTGCGTTTGTTATAACTGCGTCACTTGTAAACGAAAACCATTTGTCAAACGGTATGTTTGTCGTATCCTCTTCGCTCACTTGCAAAGAAGGCGCATTCAAAGTGATTTCGTCACCCGCAAGGAAATATCCGCTACCTCTATTTGCTTCCTTAGGTACGCCCGGACCTGCAAGTGTGCCGTTTATTGCTGCCACATAGCGCGGTGTGCCATAGCGATAGGACGCAAAGCAATTTCCGCTATCTTCGTTTACGTTTACAGCGTGGGTTGTATTATCTACGTCACCACCGGTAATAGGCCAGCCATTGCGTCCATCTTTCTTGTATTTTATGGTCATATTGCCTGCTTTAGTCATAGTCTTGCCGTTTCGAACACCATAACTATAAGCACTATCGCCACCCGCCACGCTAACGTCAATATCGATATTGCCGTTTGTATTTATAGTTACATTATTTTCTGCAAAAATACCTGCTACCCATTGACTTGCGGTGCTATTGTTTGTGTTTTTGGCTGTAATATTAACGCTTGCATTGTCTTCGATTGTTACGTTCCTTGCATGAATACCATCAACTTGACGGTTTTCTCCATTAGACGTTGCGTTAATTGTGACTTGTGCGTTGCCTCCAATAACAACGTCAGTGGTTTTTACTGAATTCGACGCTCCGCAGGCTATTCCCCATACAGAGTTTGCGCTTGAAGCGTTTATCGTCAATTTTCCGTTTACACTAGACGTAATAGTTACTCGTCCTTCACGTGATGTATCGATAAATACGCCTCGTTGCCCACCGTTAATAGTATTTTCTCCAATAAGGTCAATTTTGTAATATCCTGATGCGGGAGCGCTTGTACCTATGTCCCCGCCGTGATAATTATTAAGAGTCAAAACGCCGTTATTGTATTTGGCAACGTAATCCGACGTAGGGTTGCCTTTTTTTTGAGTGTAAGACTCGTCCAAATACCAACCGCTGTTTAATGCTTCGCTATTTATGTAAATTTTGTCATACGGCGTAAGCGTTTCTCCTTCCGCATAGACCGTACTCGTCGGGCTTGCAGACACAATGCCGAGCATAAGTGCAAGGCACATCGCAAGACCGAGTACAAGCATAAGTATCTTTGATTTGTTTGCCTTTGTTTGTGTCATAATATTATCTCCTTGTTTGGATTTTTGGGGGATATTTTGCATAAAACGCGACTTTACATCGCAAATATGCTGCATTAAGTCGTTTAGTATACGACAAACAAGTCTATGTCCGAAATAGTGCAGAAACCGAAACTCTTTGCCCCGATTGCTTTCATGGAATAGGCAAAACCGATGGCGTCTTTCGTGCCGATAAGTGCGTTTACCGCCGTCGTGCCGATCTGCATGTTCAGGTTTTCGGCAGTACCTATTTTCAGCACGGCGTTCAGGGTGTTGAACAAATCCGCCGTATCATCAGCCGAAAGATTGTTAAGCGTAAGCGATTTGTGCGTTACGGTATAGGCAAAGCCGTCTTCTTCCGTCTTATCTACGCGAACGGTGGACGAAACGTAAAGGTTATCGGGGATATATTTTTTGAAGTATTTATACGGGAAACCGCCCATATCCGCTTTGAACGGTGTAAGGTCGAGTTTTGCAACGACGTTAAAGTCCGCGCTGCCGTTTGCGGCGATTTCCGAAAAGTCAATCTGCACGACGGTTACGGACACTTCCTTATCGCCCAACTTGATTTTGCCTCCCGTTTGCTCGTAAAAGACCGTCTGGGCAATCGCCCCGACATGCTTTTCGGTGAGGAAAATCGGATCCGTCATACTTTTGCCCGCAAGTGAAGCAAAATTGACCGAGTATCCGTTGTAGCCTTTGCCCTTTTCATAGACGATAAGCCCGTCGATTTTATCATTGACTGCGCTTTTCATTTCGACAAAATCCTGCTCGCCGTAGGCATTCGGACAAAGAGCGGATTCGTCAACGTCTTTTGTGAGCGTTTTCAGTTGTCCCGCGCCGTGGAAAAGGTCGATGCCGTACTTGGAGCGAACCGCGACGTACCCGCCGATAATGACAACCCCCAGTATTGCCACTATAACCACAAGAGTTATAATAAGATTTTTTATTGCTTTCATAAATCCTCCGCCGCCGACCGTTCGGACGGCTTATTTTTATTCAGTATATCGTAATAATATTTTTTCCATACTTTACGAGTTTTCTAAAAACTGTAAATCCATTTTACAATCGGGTTTTTCAACGCCGTTTTCTTCCAGCAGAATATAATATCTGTTGCACTTGCTTTCGGAGAATCCGGTATCGAGATTTTCGTCGTAATCGAACTTCAATTTCATATCATATCCCGATTGGACAAATTCACCGCGCCCGTTGAAAACCGTTGCCTTGACGTTGCCGTTGATAAGCAGCCAGTGCGTGGGCTTTCCTTCTTCGATATCGAAGTACCACCAGTAGCGCGGATATCCCGCGTAGGAAGATATTCTGGTGTTTACGGCTTTTTCGGATATTTTGGGAACTCCGTACCGACTTGCCATCAGCTCCCTGTTCAATCTGTGCGAAGTGCCTATCACCGTACGCACGACGTAAACGTCAAGGGCGTCTTTTTCCGAAATCCACCCGCCGTTTTCGTCCGTATAGCCGTCAACGTTTTTAACGGAAACGAACTGTATGTATTCAAGCTTTGGGTGAACCTCGCCGATGAAATTCAAAAAATGACTTTCCGTCCACGCGACCTCTTTGCCGTCATCGTAGGTTTCGTATCTGTAATAACCATAAATTTCATAGCCGTGCCATTTCGCGATCGCGGGCCCGTTCGGCGAGCCTACGCGAAGTTCAGCGCGAAACTCCCAGTCTTCTCCGCCTCTCCCGATAAGATACCCCACGTTATCTCTTGCGCGCGCGTCGTACTTAAAGTTGTCGGGATTATAACAAAGTTTCAATGTCGTGTCTTCTTCGACGGCGTCCGCAATCTTAAACGCGTCGCCCTCTTTTTCAATCATATACGGATCGTTTTGGAAACTACTCGTTTCGTCGACGGGTTCGCCCTGCAACGATTGATACCACACGCCCTTGTAGTTAAGTTTCGTGCGGTGTGCAACCTTGTTTGTCGTGATCACGAAGTATGAAAAACTTGTCGTTTCAAAAGAGATTTTGTCGCCGACGACCGCGGTTTCAAGTTCTTCCACGACGTCGCCTTTGACGTGATAAGTGACGTATTCGTCCGCCTCAAACGGCTTCGGCATGGTGATTTTGACCTTGCCGCTCGGCTGCACCTTTTCGCCGCCCTTGGTAAGGGTGATGTCAAAAATGGCAACCCTTGCGCTGTCGTACGGCTTGTCGATTGCCGAAATTGCAGCCCTGCCTTTCTCGCTGTCGGCTGCGTGGGCTTCTGCTTTAAGTTTGGAGCCGCCTGCAAAAGTCCCGCTTGCCGAAACGCCGCTTTCTGCGGTCAGTTCGTTGACGGTGGTCGCGGTATTTTCACCGCCGCCCTTATTCCCGCACGCGACAAGTATCACGCCCAAAACAAGAACAAGGACAAGCGCAATAAGTTTTAATATCTTTTTCATAAAACACCTTTATTGTGAATAAGCGGGTTTTTACGCCCGCTTATCCGATTTTTCAACAGATAATAACTTTTAAGTTATTTTGCTACGATGGTTGCAGTGTCGCTCAGGTTCCCGAAGCGGGCGTAATATAAACACCAATTCCGATAAATATATCATCGCCTGTAAAAACCCATTCGCCGTTATTACCGGTTAGTTTGGGATCAGATCCAGTGTTTTTATAAAACTCGACGATGAGATATGAACCGACTATTCTTCCGCCAACTTCATTGTATACCCCCTCGCCTGTGCCGGGAGTGCGAGTGTATTTTGCGATGTCCTTTCCGCCATTAATAAATTTTAATTCGATTGTATCGGTGTCTTTGGCGTTTTTAAGCATTTCGCCGAGATCACTTCTGTTCAGGTTGACCGCAAATGTGTTTTCGCCAAGCTCGATAGGCTCAATGACATTGGTGCCGGGGACGCCTAACATAAAACCGCTCCTAACTCTTGTCGCATTAGGAACTGCGGTGACTACGCATTCGGCAATAGTTTTTCCGCTCACCCTAAGTGTGAACCTGCGACCGACAAACGCGGGGACTTTTTTGCCTTGGAAATTAATGGTGACGCCTTCAAGTATTTCACCACCTGAAAGTAACGTCGTGCCTTCCGGGAACGTAACTTCGCCGGTTACTTCACCGAACGTGTCGGCAAAGACAACATTCGGTTTAATTCCCGTCTGAATTGGGGTGTTTTGACCATCCTCGTCTTTTGTGCGCACTCTTATTGTTACCGTGACCTTGCTATAACCGATAATCGTATCGGGCTTGGACAGCATATATCCTCTATTAAGTTCAGCCCTCGTTATGCCTTCGCTAATACGCAAGCCTACTTCTTCACCAGCGGTTGCCGTTTCAACCTCTGTCACCGACGTGCCCGTATCCTTTTCGATTTTATTCACGGTGATTATCTTGCCGATTTCGTTGACTAAAATTTGGTCGCCTTTTTTCACCGTGCCATTAGCGATTATTGTATTGATCATAACATCACTGTTACCAGGAAAGGTGAACACGTCTTTGATTCCGGCATAGAAGGAATCGGGAGCGTTCCAAACGGTAAATCTGACCGTGTCGTATACGCCTTTGTTAAGCTCGAAGTTGTCGTTGTCCACGGTCAGGACGGTGGCGCTGATTGTACGTATGCCAATCGCATAGTATGTTTCGGGAGCGCCAATCGTCACCCATTCTACGACGTTGTTCGTTTCTGCCGCGACGTTTATGCACGTCAAACCGAACTTTCCGCTTTCAAGGTTTTCTCCAAGTTTTCTTTCAAAAACGTCTGCGGGCAAAGTTATCTCGCGTTTGTTGATCATGATAGTCGTGGTGATTTCTCCGCCTTTCCATTCCGCAGTGCCTTTTACGGTTGCTTTCACGGTATATTCGCCGGCGTTAATCGGGGCGGTTTCGGAAAACGCAGTGTCGTTTTCGCCTTTGTAAGTAATGGTGATTTCACCGTCGCCTTTACGATTGACCTTCGCGGGATCAATGATAAACGCCAACCCGTCATAGGTTTTTTCATCAACTAAATCGTTAGCAAACGAAATAGTGTTGTCTTTTGCGCCAAGTGCGGGAATTTCTTGGGTATAACTATATCCGCATACCGTGCAGGTGAATTTCTTTTCGCCGACCACGCCATAGTCCGCCGGTTTGGTTTCTACGCCTTCGTCAAAGGTATGCGCGGCGAAATCGCTCTTCATTACGTCATGCGTGGGAGCCGTTGCGTCACAGGTCGAATCGTGCCAGTGTCCCGACTCGTCTTTTTTCCATTCCTCGCCGTAAGTGTGCGTTGCGGTGCCGGAAATCGTCCTTTCGGTTTCGTATCCGCATTCACATACGCCCTTTTCGACTTTGTCCGTGTGAAAGCCTGCGGGTGTTTTTTCTGTCCACGTGAACACGTGCGGGGTTTTCTCCGTCGTGTCGGTGTGTTTCTTCGTGGTGCATTCGTGCCAGTGAGTTTTTTCGTCATGCTTCCACTCGCTGGAATATTTGTGATTCTTGTTGCATGCCGAGAATATCGACAACGACAACGCCAACACTAATACCAACGCCAGCACTGTTATGATTGATTTTCTTTTCATAGTCTTGCTCCTTTTTAATTTTTGTGATTTATTCCAAATCGCCGAATACTTGCGACTTAAAACCTTTATTATTTGTGTTTGTTCCTTTTACGCCGGTTTATTGGGCAACCTTTAAAATAAATTTATATGTGCCCAAACCCGGTTCAATATTAGTCTGTATAATGGTTGTTTTATCTGCGGACAACTCAAACGTTGAGCCAGCAATCAATCCGTACTTGTGAGCGGGAATTTCTTTTTCCATATCTTCTTGGCTGTCGTAGAACACGATGGCAGTACCTTTGATTTTATACAGCACCACGAAGATGCCTTGACCGCCCACTTCGCCCGGACCTTGATCATAGGTCACCGTCGCGGTATTTTTGTCAGCCGCAAACTCAACTGTGACCTTTGATGATGTAACGAATTGAACATACTCATCCTCCGTCATTTCCATTTCTGCAAGAAGCGCTTGCTTGACGGCTTCGGACTCCCACTCGACGATTGCGTCAACTTTTTTGAATGTCTTGCCCTTAATGTCGGCAGTCGCCCATTTTGCGTAAAGCGTGAAAACTCTTGCCGGCATATATGAAAAACTGAATGCCGTGTCGGAAAGCGTCGTGCCGCCGTCCGTGCTTTCATACCAGCCTGCAAAAACAAAACCGTCTTTGGTGGGAGCGGCAGGAGCCGTGATCGCCGCGCCTGCGCTTGCCTTGATAGATTGCACCGCGCTGCCGCCTTTGCTATCAAAGGTTATCATATACTCTTGTTCGTTGTGTTTTCCGTCCTTGTTGCAGGCAGTGAGCAGAACAATTGCCAGCATCAGCACCATAATTGCGAGAAATGACTTTCTTTTCATAGTCTTACTCCTTTTGATTTAAGTGATTTATTCCAAATCGCCGAAAATCGCGACTTAAAACCGTTGTTAATTCCGCATATTTCGCGTTTTATTGTCTCAAAGGCGGATTGACTTGCGCGCGCATGTTATGCTATAATACAGATAATCACCTTCGAGTGTATAGACAGTATATCAAAATCAGGACGGCTTTTCCCCCACCCAACCCGCCAAAAGGTGGGGAAAAACCCAAAAATAATTTGGTTTTTTTGAAAAATCGGGACAATTTCCCCCGACTGATAATAACGGAAAAACACTATGGAACGTAATGCCAAAAGAATACTCACTTTGTTGATCGCCGCCACGGCGCTTCTTGCAATTCCGTTTACGTTTGTTGCTTGCAACAAAAATAAATCCTTGCTCGATCCCAAAAAACCCACGACTCTTACGATGTGGCACGTTTACGGCGAGCAAGCCAACTCCCCGATGAACGACTTTGTGGAGAAATTCAACGCGACCGTCGGCAAGGAAAAAGGAATCGTCATTGACGTCACACTGATGTCCAACGCCGCCCAGATCGGAAAGAAACTCAAAGACGCGCAGGCGGGGAAAGCGGGCTCCAAGGATATGCCCGACCTGTTCTTCTGTCACTCGGGCGACGCGCAAAGTCTTGGGGCGGACAACCTTCTGAACTGGAAAGATTATTTCACGCCGACCGAACTGGACGCCTTTGTCCCCGATTTTCTGAGCGACGGCATGCTGGGCGACCGCCTTTCGGTTTTCCCCGTTTCCAAATCGACTTATATGCTGTTCATCGCGGGCGGAGTTTTTGAAAGATTCGCCGCCGAAAAAAACGTTTCCGTGTCCGACCTTGAAACGTGGGACGGCTTCTTCACCGTCGCCGAAAAATATCACGAGTGGTCGGGCGGAAAACCCTTCTGCGCCATCGATTATCTCATAAGACTTGCGGAACTTTGTGCAATATCCGACGGCGAAAGCGTTTCTTACAAGGACGGCTGGTACGACGAAAACAACCCGTCGTTTATAAAAGCCTATGAGGCGTTCGCGACGTCGATTGCCAAAGGCCATATCGTTGTGTCCGATATGTACTACAACACGCAGATTATGACCGCGCAAACGTGCGCCGGCATCGGCTCCTCGGCTTCCGTGCTTTACGCCAACGACAAAATCACGTATCCCGACAATACGTCGGAAGATGTGAAACTGCAAGTTTTACCCCTGCCCCAACAGGCGGGAAAACAAAAAGTCGCAACGCAGGCGGGCGTCGGGCTTTGCGCCTATAAAACGACCGACAAAAAAGCCGAGGCGGCAACCGTATTCGCGCGGTGGTTCACCGAGGAACAGCGCAACGTGGACTTCGTCCTGTCAACCGGATATATGCCCGTAAGAACGGGGGCTTTTGCGAAAATCGGCGAAAATTCCTTTAAGTCGGACGCCTTCAAAAACCTTTACGCCGCACTGACGAAAACCGTCGCGACCTGCACTTTCGTGAGAGAACCGAATATCGACGGCTATTATTCCAAAGTACACACGCTGTACGAAGAAATCCGCGAAATCCAGAAAAACCTTGACGCGGCGGGCGACACCACGGAACAAATCGTCGCGAAAATAAAAGCCGCGCTTTATAACGTCGCCTGAACGCGGCGATAAATCCCGAAATATGTTAAGAATCGCCGATTTCAAAAATAGAAAAAAGTCAATGTGGCGCAAGCTTTTGTTGTATATGCTCGCGCTGGTTCTTGCCGTCGGCGTGTTTGTAAGCTGCGGATTGTTTTTCGCCGGGCAGTTCTCGACGACGACCGAAAAATATTCCGACAACCTCACTTTCCAGAACGAGTTTTATACAAGACAAATCGAAAAATACTTTGACGATATCTCGATGATGGGCGAAATGCTTGCCGCCGACTCTTCGGCGATAATCGACGCGTATCTGTCCGAAAACGGGATTTCTTTCAACGCGCTGAACGACTCCCTGTCGCATACCGAAGGCATGCAGAAAGCCCTTTTGCCGAAACTCAGAGAAGAACTGCTGAAAGCCGACGCCTCGGGCGCGTTCATTGTGATGGACGCAACCGTAAACTCCGGTGCTACAAACGCCGACAAATCCAGAACCGGGCTGTACTTCCAGCGCAGTACCCTCGACCGCACGGACGAAACGTTGCTTATGTACAGAGGAAACTCGGATCTCGGCAGGCAAAACGGCATAATGCCGCATCGTAAATGGCGGTTGGAATTCAATACCGAATCGGTGGCGGAAATAAAAGACATCTTCGGCAAATCCGTAAAAGATAAAAGACCGCTGCTGTCCGACGTTTATGCGCTTGACGGCACAAGCGACAGTGCGATGGCTTATATCACCCCGATTTTCGGCGCGGACAACACGAACACGTTTTACGGAATCTGCGGCTTTGAAATCTCCAACACCTACTTCAAGGACTACTTCGCCCAGCCGACAAGGTTGGATCAATTAACCTGCACTTTTTCAAAAACTTCAAAAGACAGCAAAATCGACTGCGAAAATATCTTTTGGACGGGCGTTCTCGGCGGCTATTCCCTGAAACCGAGCGGCACTCTTTCCCCGAAAATAATTAAAAACAACCTTACCGAACTTAGCGGCGAAACAAATTTCGTCGCCGTCACGAAAACGATTTCGATATGCGATACGGCATACTCCCTTGTGGTAATGCAGCCGAAAAGCGGCTTTGACAAAACCATTGCGGTCAACGCAACGAGAATCGTTTTGGTATGCTTCTTGTTGGTGTTCGCCGCCGTCGTGCTTTCGGTTGTCTTCTCACGAAAATTCGTCGCGCCGGTGATAAAAAATCTGGAACAAATCCGCAAGCAGGAGCACGCCGAAAACAACTCCGACATTATCGAAATCGACGACTTGTTCGTCTACCTTGCCGAACAGGATAAACTGCGCGATCTCGAAACGGATAAGCTGAAACGCCAGAACGAGGAACTTGCAAGCGTCACCGAAAACCAGACCGCCGAAATCGACAAGCGACAAGCCGAAATCGAAAGGCTTGCGTATTCCCGCAAAAACGAAATCGATCCGGACAACTACGAGGCGTTCAAAGCCGGGCTGAAAGAACTCACGAAAACGGAAAGAAAGATTTTCGACTTGTATATTGACGGCAAGTCCGCAAACGAAATCGCCGACGTCCTTAATATCCGCGAAAGCACGCTTAAATTCCACAACCACAACATTCTGGAAAAACTCGGCGTGTCCTCTCGCAAACATATGCTGCGCTACGCAACCCTGCTCCGTCAGGAAACGCAGGAGCAGTAATTCGGAACCTCGTTAAAAACAACTTGTTTTCTTGCATAAAAAAGACAACCCGCGGGCTGTCTTTTTTGTTTTTGTTCTGTTCTCGCAATAATATGTTTTATCGCGCGATTTTGACCGATAAACTGCACGTTTCGCCGTTTAAGACTTTCATACAATTATTGTGTTTTTTGTCGTACGGCAGTACTTTGCATGATGTTTTTCGGGCTTTATTACAGCAGCAGCGTTTTATCTTCGCCCATGCCGAGCATTCCGTCAAGGACGTATTTCTTGCCGTCTTCGTCACGGATATACCCTTCGAGTTCGCCGTATGCGACGTAATAATCTATGTTTACGACAAGCGCGTGCATAATCATCGGATTCATATTGTATACCTTGAATTTAAGGTTTACCATATCGTGCTCGTCCTTGACAATCCATTCCGAATAATCCTTAAAGTCCTTGCTTTCGGGGTTTCTCGTGAACGTTATCGGCGGAAGAATGCTTGTTTTCCCTTCAAGCCAAAGTATGTTTTCGTTATACTTTTCCTGATCGATGGATTGATTTCTCGTGAGATTGAACGCAAGCCATTTTTCTGCGCCGTCGACGTTGCATTTACCCATCGTCGTTACCCAGTCGTAATGGGCGCGGCGGGGATAATAGCCCCTGTGATCGTCGACGATTGCCGCAGAATCTTCGTCCGTCAGCATTTCTTCGCCGTTAATGACAAGCCTGCCTTCCGCCTTAAAGAAGTCTTTCTGGCTGTACAGCGGGCGGTTTTTGCCAAAAGGAATGCTTGCTACGCAAGGTTTTGACAAACGCGTCAGCGTGAAGTCGTACTCGATTGTCGCTTCGCCGTAGTTTTCTTTGATTGCCGCGACGATCGTTTTGTCTTTTTGAGGAACGGTGATCAGACATTTGCCCGTATGTTGTCCTTTAAGATGGCATTTGCCGTCCTGGAAGTCGTTGACATATCTGACGTGCGACACGGGTGTTTTCCCTTCTGCAACGGCACCGTTAATAAGGTTCGGCGCGATAACGGTGTCCTTTGATTTTAAGTTGGTATCCCAGCAATAAACCTTTTTCGTGCGTTTGTCGTAAAACACGTTCAGCGTTTTTCCGAATATGCCCATATCGCAAACCACCGCAAGCAGCACACCGTTTTTCAGATGGACTTCCGTCGCTTCCCACAGCGTGAGTTTAAGCCTGTTGAAGCAATTTGGCAAACTTGTGGGTTTTTTCAGTTTCACAAGGTCCATTTTTTCAAATTCCTTGTCGAAAGTTCCGAACGCGCAAATGCCGTTTTCGTCAACCATGCTTTCGGGCGTCGGTACGGCGCGTCTTTTTTCGTCGATAAATTTTGAATAATCTCCCATAATTTTCTCCTTAATCTGTGTTTTGCAAACCGCGGACACTCCCGCGGGTTTTGCCTATATTATTATATCATTGAAAAATCGAGAATTCAACGAATATGAAAAAATTTTCCGACGAATATCGGGTTTTGTATGGTTTTTCCGTCGTGTTTTTAGGATGCCAACAGATAATAATATGAACGTTGCCAAAACGCCGATATTTCAACGCTTTT
>OLXK01001881.1_pt1 | contig 13211 bp, 10 predicted proteins | sample 1674321 | NCBI WGS metagenome assembly OLXK01 (sample SAMEA103958162, study PRJEB25191) | human gut metagenome | reverse complement strand
AAAAATCAAAGCAAGCCCGTGCAATCCCTTTGGTTGTTCCGTCAGATGCAAGGCGGTGAACGGTTCCGTATGGAGCCTCGGAACGCCAGCTTCCATTTTCAATGAGTTGATAGTTCGGCTCGTCTCCGATGATAAGTGTAAAAGTGGCAACGACCTTATCATTTTCTACGCAGACATAACTGTTACCATTCTGGATATCCGGTTCGAGATCTTCGAGAGCCGGATAATTTGCATTCCATTGTGTCGGGTTTCCGGTTGCGTGCATGAACTGGCGGGCGGTGTCAAAAATATTTAAAATCGTGTCTACATCTTCTGGAAGTGTTTTTCTGATTAACATAGTGTTTCGTTACCTTTATCTGTTTTTTGTTGTATATGAAGTATAACATTTGAAATAAAAAAAGAAAAGGTGGAGAAGAAGGGATTTCTGGAAGCGGTAAGGATTTTGCTTTCAGAAAAAAATATGCTGTTTGAGTCTTTGCGTGAGAAGCTGGAAAGCTATCCGGAATTGAACAGTATGCTCTATTCGCTTTTATTTACGGGAAAAGCAATTGTGTAACAATCAGAATTAAAAAATGCCAGGCAGGATACAGCATGCAAAGGAGGAAAAGGGATTGCTGTACCCCGTCTGGCGTTTTCGTATACGGGAAGCTTGGGGGAATTGCCCATATACGATTTACTGAATTTTATCGAATGTAATGTGGGCACTTGGGGAATGCACCACAATCTTATAATCATTTGGATAATATCTTGTAGAGAATACGAATTCTCCGTCATTTACAAATACTTCAACGGAGGAAGTATCTGCAAGGATTTTTACATTTTCCAGAGTGCCGACTTCGGCGTAGCGAAGGCTTCTGCCTGCGGATACGGAAGTTTTACTTTTGGTTGTGAAATGCATCTGGAACCGTCCGTTCTCATAGTCAAGGATCAGTTCATCTGAAAGGACAGCCTGGAAATGATTCTCCTTAATTCCATTTACATTTACTTCATATACCGGGCAGCCGCTCTGGGTAAGTTCATTCTGAACATCCTGAAGCTGTTGTTTTTTTGCATCCAGCTCGCGAACCGGTTTCTGGCAGACTTTGCCATCTTTTATGAAGACTTCTCTTGGAAATGTAAAGCAGTGCTGCCATCCGTCTTTGATGGTCGGATTGGTATATTCTTTGCAATCCGGCATTCCCATCCAGCTGATGTGGATCCTTCTTCCGTCTTCCGTCTCAAAACTCTGCGGGGCATAATAATCAAACCCATAATCCCACAAATGATACTCTGACAACTTGTATTCTCCAAGAATATCTCCTTCTATCTCAAAGTATCCGGACTGATATACATTACGATCCTCCCAGATACCACCTTCCAGTCCCTGAACAGACGTGGAAAGAAGTTTCTTATCTCCGATTTTGAAATAATCCGGGCATTCCCACATATACCCGAATGGCTTTTCGGATTCCACCCGGTTTCTGAACTTCCAGTTTACTTTATCTTCAGATTCAAATACAAGTACCTGACCTACATCTTTGTTCGTTCTTGCACCCTGTACCATATAATAAGTACCATTTTCTTTCCATACCTTTGGATCTCTTACATGACAGGTCAGATCGTCCGGATAATCTGAATTTCTCATCAGTTCTTTTTTCTTTCCGAACGTCTTGCCGTCTTCCGTTATAACCAGAACGGTATTGCCCTCACGTCCGGTGCGGATGTAATCATATTCCCCGTCTTCTAATTTGACATTTCCTGTATAGTACAGATACATTTTTCCATCTTCAATAAATGCGGATCCGGAATATACTCCGTGACAGTCAAATGGCTGATCTGGATAAAGTGCGGTACCCTGATATTCCCACTTAATCATATCCTTGCTGGTATAGTGACCCCACATCTTCACACCGCCTTCTGCATTAAACGGCGAATACTGGAAAAACGCGTGATAGATACCCTGGAACTGGCAGAGTCCATTTGGATCATTCAGCCAGCCGACCGGCGGCATCAGGTGTAGTTTTTCACGAAATTTTCTATCTGATACGGATAACTCTTCTCTTGTTTTCTGGCTTTGTTCTGCTGTCTCTACTAATTTTACAAGATCTCTTGTTAATGCGTTCATAAATCAATCGTCTCCATCTATCTATAAGCATTATTTCTATACACATTATTTTGTAAGTGTCATAACTTTACTTGTTGTCTTAACTTCAGCAGGTTCTGCCTTTGTTACATTTCCGAATTCATCTGTATTTGTCAGAATCATCATTGTTGTCGTCTGATATCCTGCATTCTTGATTTCCTCAAGGTCCGTTTCTACCAGAATATCTCCTGCATGTACTTTATCGCCATCAGAAACTTTCTTTGTAAATCCTTTTCCATCCATTTTTACAGTATCAATACCGATATGGATCAGAAGTTCGCCACCCGCTTCTGTTGTGATACATACGGCATGACCTGTCTCGAAAATATTCGATACTTCTCCGTCGCATGGCGCTACGATTTTTCCATCTGCAGGCTCTACTGCAACGGTAGCTCCGAGCATCTCTGATGCGAATGTCTCATCTGCTACTTCTGCTAACGGAATCTGTGTTCCATTTACCGGGCTTGTTAATGTCTCTTCTGTTGTAGCTGCTGTTGTGTCTGCTGCTGTATCGTCTGTTGCTACTGCGTCTGTTGTTTCCATATTTTCTACTGCTGCTGTCTCTGCTGCATCTGCGGTTGCTGCCTTTGGTTCTGCATCCTTATAGATCAGGAATGAGATCACGAATGCAACACCGACTGCGATCACCATCTCGATCAGGTACTGAAGCGGCTGATTCAGGCAGAGCAGGATACCGAAGATACCTGTCACACCAGTTCCTTTCGCTCCAAGATGTACCAGTGATGCATATAATGCCCCACATCCTCCACCGATACATCCGGCGATGAATGGTTTGAAGAATCTTAAGTTTACACCGAAGATTGCAGGCTCTGTAATTCCCATAAATGCACTGAGTGATGATGGAAGCGCCAGAGATTTGATCTTCTTATCTTTAGACTTAATACCTACTGCAAGTGCTGCAGCTCCCTGTGCTACGTTGGCTGCACTTGCAAGTGGAAGCCAGTATGTAACACCGTATTTTGCAAGCTGTCCGATGTCAATAGCTGTATACATCTGATGAATACCGGTTACTACGGTTGGTGCATATAAACCTCCCATGATCAGACTTCCAATTCCGAGAGGAAGCGTTAGCATCCACTGGATTGCTCCGAGAATTGCATTTTCAGCCCATACGAAGATCGGTCCTACAATTGATAATGTAAGGTAACCTGTTACAAATACGCTGACCAGAGGTGTTACGAACAAGTCAAGAACTTCCGGAACGATCTTATGTAACTTCTTCTCGATCACTGCCAGAATCCATACGGCGATGATAACAGGAATGACGTGTCCCTGATATCCGACCATGTCAATCTTGAACAGTCCGAAGAATACGCTCTGTGTCTGCTGTACACCCTCTGTTGCTACAGTATAAGCGTTCTGCAGTGACGGATGGATCATGATCATACCGATAACTGCACCAAGATACTGGTTCGCACCGAATGCTTTTGCAGCTGAGAATGCGATCAGGATCTGCAGGAATGTGTAAGCAATGTTACTGAACAGATTCGCAAATACATAAATCGAACTGTGTGTATTAATATGGAGGAATCCGTTGCTATTCATAAAATCAAGTGAGTTCATGATTCCCATTAAGAAACCGCTGGCTACGATGGCCGGAATGATCGGTACGAAGATATCACCAAGCAGCTTGATCGCACGCATGAACCAGTTCTGCTTCTCTGCAGCTGCCTCTTTTGCCTCTGCTTTCGAGCTTGCCGTGATACCTGCAATGTCGATGAACTCGGCAAATACTTTATTTACCGTACCGGTTCCGAGGATAATCTGAAGCTGTCCCGATGCTTCGAAGACTCCTTTTACCCCATCTACATTTTCAAGTGCTTCTTTACTTACTTTCTTATTATCTGCAATGACAAGACGAAGTCTCGTTGCACAATGTGCTGCAGATGCAATGTTCTTACTTCCGCCGACATGATCCAGGATGTCCTGTGCGGTCTTTCTGTAATCCATATTAACTCTCCTTCCTCGTTCTATATGTAATCGTTTTCACATTTTGTAATTTTATAATAAGAAAAAAAATGCCATTTGTAAAGATGGCATTTTTACTGATATTTGCTATTCGATTTTGTGCGGTTTGCACGAATTCTGTTGTTTTTGACTGATTCGGAATCTATTTACACATTTTACACACTGATTTTCTGCTCCGGCATCTCTTAGTCTTCTATATTTTCTTCCGGATCATCAATGTTAGCGAGCCGGAATCCAAGTTTGATCTCTACCGGAATGCTTTCATCCCTTTCTATTACATCCAACAGGAGTTCTGCGCCCCGGATTCCACTGGTCTTATAGCCAAAATGCACTGTTGGTATTCCACCTGTTACCGCCTTTAAAAGCTGATTATCGCCAAATCCGGTAACCTGAATCGATGTATTTTCTAATATATAACGGAATCTGGATCCTGTGTCTTCTACATTCTTCGGAATCTGACTTCCGGCATAAGTATGAATCGCTTCGATTGCCCCGGCTGCGATTGTATCAGTGGCGCATGATATGATATCGATGTCATGTTTTTCATTCAATAATTCCAGAACCTTTTCATATCCGGATTCTGTCGTGAACTCCGCCACCTTATAATATCCGTCTTTTAATTCTTTTCCCGACCTTTTCAGACCTTCCCGGAATCCATCTTCTCTGGCCGCTCCAGCTGCTTTATCTTCTCTTGATACTCCGATATATGCAATCTCTTTCCGGCTCTTTGCCGCAACCGCACATCCCATGGCCTCCCCTGCGCCGTAATCATCATGATAAATACAGTTCGCATATTTCGTATGCTGACCAATCACAACCACCGGTACTTTCGATTCTTTCAGAAATCTCCGATGTTCCGCCGTGATCATCGTTCCCACAAGAATAATCCCGTCTACCGGATAATTCTCGAACAGACGCATATACTCTATTTCCTTCGCCGGTGTATTATCCGTTCCGGCAAGCAGCATCTGGTAATTCCGCTCCGAAAGAACCTTTTCGATTCCTGCCGTGATCCGGCTGATGGATTCTGAATTAATCTTTGGTACAACCACCCCTATCAGACACGCTTTCTTGGTTCTAAGCATACGCGCCTGCGCCGATGGCTGATAGCCGGTCTCATCAATTACTTTCTTAATCTGTTCTTTCTTCTCGTCACTGACGTATCCGCCGTTCAGGTATCTCGACACCGCTGCGCTGGATACTCCTGCCAGTTTGGCAATTTCTTTGATCGTCATATACTGTTACTCCCTCTGTTCTTCTTCACTGCAGAATATTATAGCACATTCCTTCTACAGATTTTCTCCATTCTTACTGATTAGTATTTATCTGTATTATAACTGAAAAAGCCCGCCTAAGCGAGCTTTTTGCCAGATTGCGTATTAACCTTCAAACTGACTATGGTATAACTTATGGTAAAATCCACCTTTTTTCAGCAATTCTTCATGATTGCCCTGCTCGATGATCTTACCGTCTTTCATAACTAAGATTAACGAAGCATTCCGTATCGTCGAAAGTCTGTGTGCCACGATAAAGCTTGTTCTTCCTTTCATCAGCTTATCGAATGCTTCCTGTACCTGCAGTTCGGTACGGGTATCGATACTTGATGTCGCCTCATCCAGGATCAACATCGGCGGCAGACAGAGCATGACTCTTGTGATACACAGAAGCTGCTTCTGACCCTGGCTGATACTGTCTTCGTGAAGCACTGTGTCCAGACCTTTTGGAAGTCTCCGGATGAATTCCCAGCTTCTTGCTTCCTTCGCTGCACGAATGATCTCTTCATCGGTTGCATCCGGTTTTCCAAAGCAGATGTTGTCTCTTACGGTTCCGCTCTTGATCCAGGTATCCTGCAACACCATACCAAAGCTGCTTCTAAGGGCATGTCTGGATACCTCCCGGATGTCCTTTCCATCCACCAGGATCTTTCCTTCATCTACATCATAGAAGCGCATCAGCAGGTTGATAAATGTCGTCTTACCGCATCCTGTCGGACCAACGATTGCAATACGCATACCCGGTTTTACATCCAGATTGAAGTTCTCGATCAGTTCTTTTTCTTTATCATAACTAAATGCCACATCGTCGATTGTAACATTGCCATCAACTGTAGCAAATGCGCCTTCCGCATCCAATGTCTCTTCTTTCTGCTCTAACAGATCAAAGATACGGTCCGCACATGCCAGCGCATTCTGCATCTCTGTGACTACCGAACTGATATCGTTGAACGGCTTCATATACTGGTTCGCATACGCTAACAGTACAGAAAGTCCTCCGACCGTCAGCGTGCCGCCCGGTATCAGAAATGCTCCAAGTAAAGCTACTCCAGCGTAAATGATATTATTGACGAATCGTGTGGACGGGTTCGTTAAACTGCTGTAGAACACTGCTTTCTGGCTGTAGTTCTGCAGTTCTTTATTGATTTCATCAAATCTTCTGGATGATTCTTTCTCGTACCCAAATGCTTTTACTACTTTCTGTCCGCCGATCATTTCTTCAATCAGTGCGGTCTGCCGTCCTCTGGTCTCACTCTGCTTCCGGAACATCGTATAAGATCTGGAAGAAATGAATTTCGCCACTACGAAACTAAATGGTGTCAGTACGATCACCAGCAGTGTTACCCACACATTCTTAGAGAACATGAAAATCAGTGTCACAACGATCGTCACGATTCCTGAAAATAACTGTGTAAATCCCAACAACAGACCATCGGATAAGATATCTGTATCTGCAATGACACGGCTTACAATATCTCCGGTGCTGTGCTGATCCAGATAAGACAACGGCAGTACCTGGATATGACGGATTGCCTGTGAACGGATATCCTGCACGATCCGGTAAGTCATCCGGTTGTTCAACAGATTCATGAACCACGTAGCAAATGCTGATATCACGATAAAAATCAGAATCTGCTTCAGATAATACCACATCATATCAAAGTTCACCTGATGTGCCGATACAACTTCATCAATTGCATCACCGAATAAAACCGGCACATATAACTGCAATACTACAGAGATTGCAGCAAAGATTACACTGAATGCAAGGAAAATCTTATACTTTCCTATGAGCTTTAATAATTTCTTCATTACTCTGCCGCTCCTTTCTCTGCCTTCTCTGTCATTTTATCCGCTTTGTCCAAATCTTTTCCGGTTTCCTTTGAAGATTTAACTGCAGCCGGACGTTCTTCCGGGAACTGTGAATAATAGATCTCCTGATAGGTCTCGCAAGTCTCCATCAGTTCTTCATGGGTTCCCTGTCCTGCCAGCTCACCGTCCTCCATAACCAGGATCTTGTCTGCCTGACGGATACCGGAAATTCTCTGAGATACCAGGAAGGTTGTCACATTGCCTTCCAGTTCGCCGATTGCTTTACGAAGCGCTGAGTCTGTCGCAAAATCCAGCGCACTTAAGCTGTCGTCCAGAATCAATATCTCAGGCTTGCTGACCAGTGCACGTGCGATCGTCAGACGCTGCTTCTGTCCGCCGGACAGGTTACGTCCGTTCTGTTCTACTTCAAAATCAAGCTTTCCAGGCTTAGCTTCTACAACATCTTTTGCCTGAGCGATTGTGATTGCTTTCCACAGATCTTCATCTGAAGCCTGATCATTGCCCCACTTCAGATTGTCGCGGATACTTCCTTTGAACAGGATGGAACGTTGCTGTACCACTCCGATCTCACTGCAAAGTTCTCCCTGCGGATAGTCCTTTGCATTGATACCATTTACTTTTACCGTTCCTTCCTGTGGATCATAGAATCTCGGGATCAGGCTGACCAGTGTACTCTTACCACTTCCGGTTCCTCCGATGATTCCGATCGTCTGTCCTTTCTTCGCACGGAAGGTGATGTCCGATAAGCTGGATGCTCCGGCACCTTCGTATGTGAAGGTGACGTGGTTGAATTCAACTGCCAGATTACTGTCGGCCTGATCATTCTCGCCGTCTGTCTCATATTTTCTTTGATCAGCATTTATCTGTTCATTCTTCATCTGCTCAGCCGCCACTTTGTATTCCATGCTGGACTTCACATCCAGAATACCGGCCACACGGTCTGCGCAAGCCATTGATTTGTTCAACGTAATGATCAGGGATGCCAGCTTGATCAGTTCTACGATAATCTGTGCCATATAGTTATACAGCGCTACTACCTGTCCCTGCTGCAGATTCCCGATATTGACCTGCACTCCGGCACGCGCGATCAGTAACACAGTTGCTCCGTTAATCAATACATACGTGAGCGGATTCAGAAGGGCAGAAATTCTTCCTACGAACTCATTCAATCTTGTAAGTTCTCTGTTTCCTTCTTCGAATTCTTCCACCGACTGTTCTTCCCTGCAGAATGCACGGATGACACGGACACCTGTCAGATTCTCTCTCGTAAGTCCTGTCACACGGTCCAGACCTGCCTGTACTTTCTTGAACAGCGGAATACTGATCAGCATAATCGAAAATACAACGACAAACAGGATCGGTACTGTCACTACAAAGATCAGTGCACAGCGCACATTGATGGTAAATGCCATCACCATCGCACCGATTACGACAAACGGACTTCTAAGTAACAGACGCAGTCCCATGTTAATTCCGTTCTGCACCTGGTTCACATCGTCCGTCAGTCTCGTGATCAGTGTGTCTGTTCCGAGCGTATCCAGTTCTGTAAATGACAATCCCTGGATATGGTCGAACATTGCCTGTCTGACGCTGGTCGCAAATCCAACACTTGCCTTTGCGGCAAAGAACTGTGCGGTAAAACTGCACAACAGTCCGACTGCTGCCATGAGCAGTAACACGAAAAACATTTCCACAATATATCCATAGTCATTCTTCGCAACGCCCACATCAATAATCTGAGCTACCACAACCGGAACCATAAGGTCGAACACGACTTCTAATAATTTGAATAGCGGTGCCAGAATACTCTCTCTGCGGTAAGGTCTCAGAAACTTCTCAAGACGCTTCATTTCTTTCACTCCATTCCTTTTTCCGATAACTAATAAGTCATCGCTATCTACTTATTATAATATCCCTTGACTGTTTTATTATAGTCCGTTATCATTGATATGAATAATATTGTTTTTATAGATTTGCAATACAAAAAATATATAAGGCAGGTAATCCAACATGGAACTCAGACAGTTAGAATATTTCCGCGAGATCGCATCCACCGGCAGCATCAACGAAGCTGCAAGACACTTAAATATGTCCCAGCCTCCGCTCAGCTACCAGATCCGTCAGCTGGAAAATGAATTAAATGTAAAACTTTTCGACCGCACCAGCAAGGGCGTTACTCTTACTGAAGCCGGAAAGCTTCTCTACGACCGATCCGGTAATCTGCTGGAATACGCCAGATCTACTGAGCTCGAGGTCTCGAAAACCGGGAAAAAACGGATCCTGCGTATCGGTCTGACTCCCACAACTGTAGATACCATCATGCCTTATATTTCCCAGTTTTCGAAAAAAAATCCCGACGTGAACTTTGAAGTCCACGACGGGATCACTTATTCGCTTTATCAGTATCTTCTGGACGGGATCATCGATATCTCCGTTGCCAGAACACCACTGCGTCTTGACGAGGTGTCTTATATGGAATTGTGTTCTGAGCCGATGATTGCAGTATCAGCACCCAAAAATATGGTTTCAAAGACCGCTGACGTTACCACAGATACACCGCATAATTCTTCGAAACACAATGCGGTTTCTTCCTTAAAGCTCTCCGATCTTTTACATAGACCGCTGATCTTATACCGGAGATACGAAGAACTCATCATGAATACCTTTCATGCCCAGAATATGAATCCGGACATCTTCTGTGTCTGCGATGATCCCAGAGGTGCCATGCTGTGGGCGAAAGAAGATCTTGCAACTGCCATCTTTCCGCAGTCCATGGCCAGCTTGTGTGACGGACTTTGTATACAAGAATTGGATGAGCCTGATCTTATAACTAAGATACTTCTGATCTGGGCGAAGGGAAAGAAACCGGTGCCGCTGGTGCAGGAATTTCTGGATGTGTGTGGTGAGCATTAGCACATTAGAGCTTGCGGCTCACCCACCATATACCAATTATAAGATATACCGCCATCATTCCTAATATGGCAGATGTTGCAACCAGTTGATTCATATTTTCCAAAGCAACTACTAACAGCAGAAGTACAATTTCGCCACACCAATAGGACCAGATACATTTCCTTTTTCCGTAATCAGTAATCCAAGTTTTGGAATCCACGATCCAGAGTAAATTGATGAATATTCCAAAACCAATAGATACAATTAGAGAAGTGGCCGCTTCCGCTGACATATTTATCATTCCATTTTTTACAAATACAATACATAACACCAATAAATCATACGCCAATAACAATATGCCATTTCTTTTCAATGATTTGATACTTTTCTGCATATCCATCTCTCCTCTCCAAATAGAAATCTTAGATAAACCCATCTACTTCTTCCTGCAGATTTACTCCATAAGAGAATACATAGGCTAAACATAAAACAATAATTCCAAAAATGAATCCTCTCACTTCAAAATTGATATCTTTCAGTCCATTCATTTTAATCAATACTCCGCAAATATAAACGACCACATTCTGAATCGTCGGCATTACTATACTGTAAATTCCTATTTTCTTTACTCTTTCTACATTTTCTGCTGTAAACGGTGTGCCCATTTCTGGTTGTTCCTTTGTGCCTTCCAGTGACTTCAGTATTTTATGAACGTTGCGAAAAATCAGGGCCAGTAATATAGATGTTGCTCCCAACAGCAGAAGCCACACGGATACCAGATGCATCCGCATATTTCCCTTTGCATCAATCAGTGTAAAGAACATCCCGTAGGCATTCATCATGGTATCCTGTTTGATGCCGAATATAGCCCCGTTAATGTGCACGCTGTGCATAGGTATAGCCGATCCCGCCCAAAGTAATACGATACCATCGAACCAATGTAAGATTTCCAGAAATCTCATCAGACTGGTCAGTGGTTTCCGGAATTTTTCAAAACTTTTCATCTTCATATTATTCACCCTCCTCTTCATCCAGATTTCCATCAAATTTTAAAATATCACCTACATCACATTGAAGGAAATAACAGATACGATTCATCGTATGCAAACGGATACCTTTGGCTTTTCCGCTTCGGAGTACCGACAGATTGGCCTCGGTAATACCGACTTGTCTGCATAATTCTTTTGAAGTCATTCCCTTCTTTTTCAGGACTTCATCCAAGCATATACGAATTCCCATATTTCCTCCTTTCTGTGTTTGGAAATTATTGTTTTTCGATAATTTATAATTTTATTATAGCAAGGAATTATCGTTTGTCAATAATTTTTACCACGCAATATTCCAACCGTTTTTTTCGTAATTATGTGATTTTTCCAACTTTTCTTATATTTTTAACTCTAAAGAATCTTCTTTCGGCAACTACTTATAAACGCATGGCCCCAAAAAAAGATTATCCGGATAGTTCCCTTTCTCCAGATAATCTTTTCTTCTATGATTCACTATGCTGTTTTATATTCTCGCTTACTCCACTTTCGTCTTCTTCGGCAAAAACAGACTCAAAAGTAACGATACCACAAACACTCCTGCCACTGCATTTCCATTAAACACATCTCCTACCGCACTTGGAAATGCTGTAAAGAAGTTCCCGGATGTCTGTGTCAGACCAACTCCGATACTAAATGACAGTGACACGATAATCATTGTTCTGTCATCGAATTTACATTCTTTCAGCATCTTGATTCCTTCATACATGATCGATCCAAACATCATAACTGTACATCCGCCAAGCACCGCCTGTGGAAGTGAATTGAAGAATGCTCCAAGCGGCGGGAATAAAGATGCAAGTATCAGAATCAGTGCTCCCATCAGAATCGTAAAACGGTTGATCACCTGTGTCATCGTCACAAGTCCGATATTCTGACTGAATGATGTCAGCGGCAGACATCCGAAACATCCGGAGATTGCACTTGAAAATCCATCAACTGCCAGTGAACCGCGAAGTTCTTTCATCTTAAGATCACGTCCAAGTGCTCCCGTACAGACTGCCGTCGTTGCACCTGTCGTCTCTGCTGCCGATACCAGGAATACGATTGCGATCGTAAAAAATGCTCCCAGATTGAATACCGGCTTATGACTGGTCAGGAACACAAGCTTCGGGATACTGAACACACCAACCTCCTGAATCGTCTTATGAATACCGGAAAAGTCAACCATCGGTGCGATTCCCGCTACAGTAAATATAATTGCAAGTGCATAGCCAAATACCAGTCCGACCAGCACATTTAAATTCTTATATACGCCTTTCAGTACTTCTCTGGATACCAGACATACGATCAATGTAAATGCTCCAACGACCAGATGATACCAGGAACCGAAGTCTTTCACTCCACTTCCGCCGCCCCAGGAATCCATACCTACCGGCAGAAGTGATAATCCAATCGCGATAACTACACAAGCCGATACAACCGGAGTCAGATATTTTCTCCAGTACTTGGCACTCAGTCCAACAAAACCTTCAAAAATACCACCCAGAATAACTGCACCAACCATACCTTCATATCCAAGATTCGGATTCGTTGCAATTACCAACAGACTTCCAAGAAACGTAAAACTGACTCCCATAATAATCGGAAGTCCTGATCCGATCACTCCAATCGGATATAACTGTAAACAGGTTCCGATTCCGGCTACAAACATCGCACACTGCAATAACTGTGTAATCTCCGCCGAACTTAAATGCGCCCCATTACTTCTAAGTACTGCCGCACTACACACGATCAGTACCGGAGCCAGATTCGATACGAACATCGCCAGTACATGCTGTAAGCCAAACGGAATGGCTTTTCTAAGTGGAACCCTGCCGTTCAGCTTATAAATATTCTCTTCACTGACCGTCGTTATCTGTTCTTCTTTGTTGCTTTCCATGACATTTCCTCATTCTCTCTGTAAAATTTTATTTATTATAAATTTAACTTATATTTTACGAGAAAGCAACCGTGGAAGTAATAAATCCATTTATTACTTTTAAAAGAAGACTATTGCATCTGCAACAGCCTTCCTGATTTTGCTCAATTTTCTTTTTTTGTTTCTTCTATAATTCG
>OLXK01001878.1_pt1 | contig 13213 bp, 6 predicted proteins | sample 1674321 | NCBI WGS metagenome assembly OLXK01 (sample SAMEA103958162, study PRJEB25191) | human gut metagenome | reverse complement strand
GTTTTCTTATCTGTACCGATAGCGATAACACTTACGTTAGCATCACCGAACTTGCTGGCAATTAGCTCGCGTACTTGTTCCGGTTCAACCGGGTTTTCGAACTGTACCTTGAAGTTACGTCCACCGGTGAAGTCGATACTCTGACTCAAGCCACGGATTGCAAATGAGCTGATACAAACGATAATTACTGCACTGACGATAATAAGGGACTTCTTGTTCGTACCCATAAAATCGAAACGTGTATTGGTCATCAGGTTCTTTGAAATCTTAGTTGTAAATGTCAGCCCCAGCCACTTATCTTTACTCATGAAGTGTTCGTAAACCAGACGAGTCATGAACACAGCTGTAAAGAAGGATACAAGGATACCGATAATCAATGTCGTAGCAAAACCACGAATCGGACCGGTACCGAAGTTGAATAGGATGATACCTGTGATGATAGATGTCAAGTTAGAGTCAAAGATAGCCGAGAATGCGTTGGAATAACCGTCAGCAAGTGCTTTCTTCACTCCCTTACCTGCGCGAAGTTCTTCTTTTGTACGTTCATAGATAAGTACGTTCGCATCCACTGCCATACCCAGTGACAACACCATACCGGCAATACCGGACATTGTCAGCGCAGCCTGGAAGGACGAAAGGATTCCCAGTGTAAAGAAGAAGTTGAGGATCAATGCCCCATTGGCAACCATACCCGGGATGATGCCATACATAGAGCACATATAAATCATCAACAGAATCAAAGCAACAACAAATGAGAAGATACCCGCATTGATAGATTCCTGACCCAGTGACGGACCTACGATATCTTCTTGTACGATGTGAGCCGGAGCCGGCATCTTACCTGATTTCAATACGTTAGCTAAGTCCTTTGCCTGCTCCGGAGTGAAGTGACCTGTAATCCGTGAACGTCCGTCTGTGATCTCAGTGTTTACGTTCGGTGCAGAATATACATAGTTATCAAGAACGATAGCGATAGCACGACCGATATTCTGTTTGGTCAGTTGAGCCCAACGGCGTGCACCGTCAGAATTCATAGACATGCTGACAGCCGGTTTGCTGTACTGGTCGAATTCGTCTTTGGCATCTGTTACTACGTCACCTTCCAACGGAGCTTTGCCGTTGCGTTCGGTAGATTTGATTGCATACAATTCGAAAGTCTGACCTTTTTTGTCAAATTCGGAAGGAGAAACACCCCATTTCAGACGGAGGTCTTTTGGAAGTTCTGCTTTGATTTCCGGCATAGCCAGATATTTGTTAATGTCTGCAGTGTCCTTGTAGTTTGCATATCCGATAACCGGGCCCTGCCCACTAGAGTTTAATTGCAGTATAGACAGCAAAGGATACTGTTTCTTGATCTCTTCCATGTTCGCAGCAGTTGCATCATCTTGTTTGGCGTCTCCTTTCAGAGCGGCAGCAAGGCTGTCGGCAGCACTTACGGCTTTCTTAGTCGGAGTTGCTTCGGTAAGAACAGCAGCTTTTGTAGTGTCTGTTGTAACAGAATCAGTAGTTGTTTCCTGAGTTAACACTGCACGCAATTTAGCGTCTGCTGACTGCATAGCCGGAAGAATTTCTTTGGCGGTATATGTTTCCCAGAATTCCAGGTTAGCCGAACCTTGAAGAAGTTTTCTCACACGTTCCGGTTCTTTGATACCCGGCAATTCTACCATGATACGTCCCATTTTGTCTTCCAGGCTCTGGATGTTCGGTTGAACCACACCAAAGCGGTCGATACGGGTACGAAGTACGTTGAATGAGTTCTCAACAGCCGCTTTTACTTCTTCTCTCAATACTTTTTCAACTTCCGCATCCGTTGATTTCTGGCTAACTTTGTCTTTCAACTGTTGTGTAGCGAATAGTTCGGAAAGTTTCGCGTCCGGAGCAATTCTGTGGTATTCCTTGACAAACAGGGTAATTACATCATCCTGACTGTTGATAGCCTGTTTTGCTGCTGTTGCCAATGCGTTATTGAAAGCTTCGTCCGGCTTGTTGTCAGCCAGTGCTTTAATAACATCAGGTACAGAAACTTCAAGGATAACATTCATACCACCTTTCAGGTCCAAACCTAAACTAATCTCCATTTCACGACATTGTTTCAGCGTCCAGTTACCCAGCCAGACCTTCTCATTGGAGAGAGAGTCAAGGTAGTCTTGTTCTACTTTCATGTCGCCGTTCGCAATTTCTTTCGCCTTGTTGTTATAATGGCGTGTTACGAAGGAGAAGGAGAGGTAGAACACGCATACCAGCGTGAGTAATACCGCAAAAACCTTTACAAATCCTTTGTTTTGCATTTTACTTTTAATTTATGATGATTACTTTTTTAATTTAATTTTCAGTTAAATTCTGTCGTACACAAGTTCTTTTTGCCGCATACAAGGCTGCAAATATAGTTTTTTTTTCACATTCATGTGTAATAAGCCCTCAAATATTTGATGTTTAAGGGCTTTTTTACCGATTTATTTCATTCCTCTGTTTTTCAGCAGTGGCTCCATGCTCGGTTCTGTGCCACGGAAATTTTTGTAGAGAGTCATCGGGTCTTCGCTGTCACCCTTCTCCAACACGTTCCGACGGAACAATTCGGCGGTGTTTTTGTCGAAGATTCCATGCTCTTTGAAAGCTTCAAAGGCGTCGTTATCCAGTACGTTAGCCCACAGGTAACTGTAATAGCCGGCTGCATATCCGCCGATGATGTGATTGAAGTAAGTCACACGGTAACGTGGGGCAATTTCAGAGATAAGATTGAGCTTGTCCATAGCTTCTTTTTCGTACGAAACAGCATCTAAATTCTTTACATCTTTCAGCATGTGCAGGTTCATGTCAAGGATAGCGGCAGCCAGCAGTTCGGTAGTCATGAATCCCTGGTTGAATGTTTTCTGCTGAAGTATTTTTTCGATGATTTCATCGGGGATTACTTTACCGGTAGCATAATGCTTGGCATACATTTTCAACACTTCCGGTTCGGTTGCCCAGTGTTCGTTGATTTGAGAGGGAAGTTCTACAAAATCACGTACAACATTGGTGCCGGAAGTTCCTTTGTATTTGCATTGGGTGAGCAAGCCGTGCAGTGCATGTCCGAACTCGTGAAACAGTGTTTCCACTTCATCCATTGTGAGTAGAGAAGGGGTGTCACCTATCGGTTTGGTAAAGCTGCAAACATTGCATACTAGCGGACGGATTGGCCCACTTTGTTCGCGGTAGTTGCTCATCCATGCTCCGCCGCTTTTTCCAGGACGTGGAAAGTAGTCTACATAGAAGATACCGAGCTGGGAACCATCGGCGTCTTTTACTTCAAACACTTCTACATCAGGGTGATAAGTAGGGATATCTTCTAGCTTGCTTAGGGTGATACCATATAGTTTATTAGCTACGGCAAAAGCACCTTCGCGGACATTTTCCAATTTGAAGTAAGGTTTCGTGTCTTCTTCGGACAGGTTGTATTTCTCTTTTCTGAGTTTTTCGGTGTAGTACCACCAGTCCCATGCTTCCAGTTTTTCACCTTTGCCTTCCTTGTCCATAAGTTGCTGAAGTTCTGCGGCCTCCGATTTCGCTTTTGGCAGGGCGTAGCTCCATAGATTATTCAGGAGGTCCATTACGTTATTAGCATTTTTAGCCATGGTTTCGTCTAACACGAAGTTGGCATAGCAATCGAAGCCGAATAAGTTCGCCTTTTCCAGACGGAGGGAAATGATTTTGCTGATTACTTCTTTATTGTCGTTCTTATCGTTATTATTTCCACGGTTGATATATGCTTTATACATCTTCTCACGGAGTGGGCGGTTTTCTGAATACTGCAGGAAGGGCAGGCGGCTGGCGTTATGTAGAGTAAACAACCATTTTCCCGGTTGTCCGGCAGCTTTAGCCTCTTCGGCGGCACTTTGGCAGAACCATTCCGGCAGGCCGGCAAGGTCTTCCTGCTTGTCAACGAAAAGTTGGAAAGCATTATTCTCGTTCAATACATTGTTGCTGAAGGTGATACCGAGTGTAGAAAGTTCCTTGTTGATTTCACGGAGGCGGGCTTGTTGTTTTGTGTCGAGGTTGGCTCCGGAGCGGACAAAGCTTTTATAGGTCTTGTCTAGCAGTCGTTGTTGTTCTATTGTCAGGTTCAATGAGTCTTTTTGTTGATAGACATCGTTTATCCGTTTGAAAAGTGCCTGGTTCAAGGAAATATTATCTTCGTGTTCCGAAAGAACCGGAGCCAGTTTAATAGACAACTCGGTCAGCGAATCGGTCGTTTCTGCGTCTGTCATATTGAAAAAGATAGCACTGACACGGTCTAAAATGGGAGCACTGTTGTCCAGTGCTACGATTGTATTTTCAAATGTTGGAACTTCCGGGCTCTCGATGATAGCCTCGATGTTCTGATTTTGTTCTTCGATGCCTTTCAGGAAGGCGGGTTCGTAATGTTCCAGTTTAATCTTATCGAAAGAAGGAACACCATACTCTGTTTGAAACTCTGTAAAGAAAGGATTACTTTCTGTTTTTGTAGTACAGGAGTACATCATGCAACTTGCAGCTAAAATGGTTAGTGTTTTTTTTATCATCATAAGTGTTTTATATTAGAGTTTACAGTTCTTATCGCTTGCTGATATGGCACCAGATAGGGTAGTGGTCCGAAGCCTTTATAGATCGGTCTACGGTGCAGTTATAAGCTTTCAGGTTAGGGCTTATCAGGATATTGTCGATACGGAAATAGAATTTGTTCTGATTATACGAGATTCCTAATCCTTTGCCGGATTGGGTAAATGCGTCGTCCAATTTTTGAGTCAGGATACGGTGAGTATACGAGATAGAGCCGTCGTTGAAATCACCACACGCTATAATAGTCGGATATTTGCTTTCTGTAATGGCTTTGTTTACGGAGTCTGCCTGCGAAGCGCGGATGGCTGACGCTTCCGCTAATTTTTTGACCAGTTGCCGAAGTCCGGTTTTGACCTTCTTGGCGTTCGGGTCCTTAATCATATCCTCATACATTCCCCGGTCTTCCTTGGTAAGTTTGTTGGACTCCAAATGGTTGTTAATCAGAGTGACTGTGTCATTATTCACTGCCAGCACATATTGGACGGAACCATTGTATGTACTTTCATAATCAATGGGAGATACTGAAAGTATGGGATATTTAGAAAAACAGGCAAGCTGTACGTCGCTTCTGTTTTGTCGGCGAACGGAATAATAGGGATATGCTTTCAATGCTTTTTTGATGTCTGCTTCTGTCAGATATTTCTTATTCTGCGCTGCATTATATTCTTGCAAACAGATAATATCTGCTTTGCTGTTAACCAGGTATGATAAGATTGGATTCTTTCCGTCTTTCTTTTCCAAATTGCTGAAATTCATTACATTATAAGAAAGAATTTTGATACTTCCTTCCGGGATTGTCTTGGTAGTGGAATTGAAAGGAATATAGGTCCTTATCTGCGGAAAGCAAACCAAAAAACCGATTAGCGGTACTAAAGCATACCGGTAATTGATGAATACCCAGAAAATGATAAAAGCGATATTGATTACCAAAAATAGTGGAAATGCAAGCCCCAGTCCGGAGGAAAGCGGATTCAATTTCGGATTAAGATAAGGACTGTAAGCGCTCAATATCAGCGTTCCTACGAAGAAAGCGTTGATAGCTAATATCAGATATGCGACAATTTTGCCAATATGTTCCATCTTATTATCTTTTGCTTGCATCGAACAAGCTTTTCTTTTCCTCCGTCGTCAGACTGTCGTAACCGGATTTTTTCAATTTATCCAGAATGCGGTCTATTTCGTCGGACTGTGCTTTTTTATGGGCGTTGTAATCATAATCTTTTTCACGACTGGTCGTGCCTCCTCCGTAATGTACTTTCATTTTGGGTTTGTGTTTCCATGTCTTTTTCTGGAATAGAGAGATAAAAGCGTCCAGAAGCCAGTTGATCCATGCGGTCAGATCCGCCCCTTTGCTTAGGCTGGCGGCAAACCAAAGTCCGGCAAGAGCACCGCCCAAGTGAGCGATATGTCCTCCGGCATTGCTTGACGTGATAGATAATACGTCAATTCCTATAACAACGAGTGCCAGATATTTGAGACGGATTGCGCCGAAAAGAAAGAGTTGTACCCGGTAATTGGGCTCACGGTAAGCAGTGGCAGCCACAATCGCCAAGACGGAAGCCGAAGCTCCTACTAGTGTAGAAACTGCTACTTCCTGATTGAACAAAGGAAATACATTGTAAGCAACCATATATAATAAACCTCCGAGGATACCTCCCAATATGTACAAACCTCTTAAATGCTTTGCTGAAAAAAAGTGTAGAAACAAGCTTCCGAACCAATACAACCAGAGCATATTGAATAGGATATGCAGAAGACCGGCGTGCATGAACATATAAGTGATAATCGACCATGGTTGATGAAAGAACCGAATAAAGGAAGCCGGTAAAGCGAATATGCCGAATATATCGGGTATACTGTGCTGAAATAGTTGCAAGAAAACATTGATTAACGTGCCAATGATAAAAATGCTTACGTTAATGTAAATCAGCTGGATAAATATATTCCCTCTTCTGAATGTCTCTTTTAAATCAGTTATAATATGTCCCATTGTTTTTACTTTTTTTTCTCCAATACAAAATCAGAATAAGCCCGAATAGCATTCCACCCAAGTGAGCAAAATGAGCTACATTATCTCCGGCACTGTTGGCTAGTCCTGCCCATAACTCAATCGCAGCATATCCGATAACGAAGAATTTAGCCTTGATAGGGAAAGGCAGCGGGAAGATAAACAGTTGGTTGTTGGGATACAACATTCCGAATGCCAGCAAAATGGCGTAAACGGCTCCTGAAGCACCTACGGTAGTCATCATGTTGAGATACTGGTCCATAGAAATGATGCCGTAACCTATTAAGTTCACTTCCGTGTGTTGGCTCAGTTCCGTTATGTACTGAATATATTGAACCCCTTCCTGAATGAGTCCTGCACCGATACCGCAAAGGATATAGTAAAACAGGAAACGTTTGGGACCCCAGGTTTGTTCGAGAATCGGTCCGAACATGAAAACGGCAAACATATTAAAAAATATATGGCTGAACCCGCCATGCATAAACATGTACGTGATGAGCTGTGCCGGATTGAAATCACTTGCGAGGAAAAAATGTAATCCTAGATAATTAGCTAAATCTATACCGTAACGTTGGGCTACAAGCGTTCCGAAAAATACTAATACATTGATAATTATCAGGTTTTTAGTTACAGTTGGCATCATTTTAAATTCTGAATATTTAGATACTAGATGCAAAAGTACGAATAAATTCTGTTTTAAAGCATGAAAAAGACTTCCTATTAGCTCTTTTTCAATAAATTGCTGCGTTTTTTTTATGTTTTTATTTGATATGTTGTTTTGTTCGGCTATATTTGTAGAGTCAATCCCTTGTAGGATAATCTTTTGTGTAACATATATATTAATTAATCATTTTACGTATTATGAATAAGTCTGAACTTATTAGCGCAATGGCTGCTGAATCTCAAATGAGCAAAGCCGATGCAAAAAAAGCACTTGATGCTTTTATCACTTCAGTTACTAATGCTATGAAAGCTGGCGACAAAGTATCTCTCGTTGGTTTTGGTACTTTCTCTGTAAGCGAAAGAGCTGAAAGAACTGGTATTAACCCTTCTACAAAGGCAACTATTACTATTCCTGCAAAGAAAGTAGCTAAGTTTAAAGCTGGTGCTGAATTGTCTGCAGCTGTTGAATAAGATATCATAGTTGAAAGAAATTAGAAAGAGGAGACGTATACGTCTCCTTTTTTTGTATCTTTGCGCGCAAGAAACAACTTGATTATGAAGATAGAAGATAAACTTGTAGCGTCCGTCATTAGCGGACTGAAAGCACTCTACAGTCAGGAAGTCCCTGAAAAAATGGTGCAAATTCAAAAGACCAAAAAAGAATTTGAAGGACATCTGACGCTGGTCGTGTTCCCTTTTCTGAAAATGTCAAGAAAAGGACCGGAACAGACGGCGCAGGAAATCGGTGAATATCTGAAGGTGAACGAACCGGCAGTAGCAGCTTTTAATGTGATAAAAGGTTTCCTGAACTTGACTATCGCATCGGCTACGTGGATCGATTTGCTGAATGAAATTCAGGCTGACGAACAATATGGTCTGGTGAAAGCTACCGAAACTTCGCCATTGGTGATGATTGAGTATTCTTCTCCGAATACAAACAAACCTCTTCATTTAGGTCATGTGCGTAATAACCTTTTAGGTAATGCATTGGCTAACATTGTGGCGGCAAATGGTAATAAGGTAGTAAAAACAAATATCGTAAACGATCGTGGTATCCATATCTGTAAATCCATGCTGGCATGGAAGAAATATGGAAACGGTGAAACCCCGGAAACTTCCGGCAAGAAAGGTGACCACCTCGTTGGCGATTATTATGTATCTTTCGATAAGCATTATAAAGCAGAGGTAAAGGAACTTATGACTGAGTTTACGGCACAGGGAATGAGTGAGGATGAAGCTAAGGCGAAAGCGGAAGCTGCTTCTCCCTTGATGCAGGAAGCTCGTGAAATGTTGGTGAAGTGGGAAGCCGGCGACCCGGAAATACGCGGATTGTGGGAAATGATGAATAACTGGGTGTATGCTGGATTTGATGAGACTTACCGGAAAATGGGTGTCAGCTTCGACAAGATATATTATGAATCCAACACTTATCTCGAAGGGAAGGAGAAGGTTATGGAAGGGCTGGAAAAAGGTTTCTTTTTCAAAAAAGAGGACGGATCTGTTTGGGCGGATCTGACTGCTGAAGGTTTGGATCATAAGTTGCTTCTTCGTGGCGATGGTACATCTGTTTATATGACGCAAGATATCGGTACAGCTAAACTTCGCTTTGCAGACTATCCTATTGATAAGATGATTTATGTAGTAGGTAATGAGCAAAACTATCATTTTCAGGTGCTTTCTATTCTGCTTGACAAACTCGGTTTTGAGTGGGGCAAGAGCCTGGTTCACTTCTCTTATGGAATGGTAGAGTTGCCGGAGGGCAAGATGAAATCTCGTGAAGGTACGGTGGTGGACGCTGATGACCTAATGGAAGAAATGATTGCCACTGCTAAAGAAACTTCACAGGAACTTGGCAAATTGGATGGTTTGACACAGGAAGAAGCTGATGATATTGCCCGTATCGTCGGTCTGGGTGCATTGAAATATTTCATTTTGAAAGTAGATGCGCGTAAAAATATGACGTTTAATCCGAAAGAGTCTATCGACTTCAATGGTAATACAGGCCCGTTTATTCAATATACTTATGCTCGTATTCAGTCTGTGCTTCGTAAAGCTGCCGAATCGGGTATTGTGGTTCCCGGACAGATTCCTGCTGGTATTGAATTGAGCGAAAAAGAAGAGGGGCTGATTCAAATGGTTGCCGACTTTGCTGCTGTTGTCAAGCAGGCAGGGGAAGATTACAGCCCGTCTATTATTGCGAATTATACTTATGATTTGGTGAAAGAATACAACCAGTTCTACCATGACTTCAGTATTTTGCGCGAAGAGAACGAAGCGGTGAAAGTGTTCCGTATCGCTCTGTCGGCTAATGTGGCCAAAGTCGTGCGTTTGGGTATGAGTTTACTGGGTATTGAAGTACCTTCCAGAATGTAAGACATTCTCTGAACAAAATATCTTTCTACGGGGTTTCTTCATTATGTATATAATGAAAGGAATCCCGTTAGATCATTTTATAAATATGTTGCGTGTCATATGATTCCCCTCTCTCTTTGTTTGATAGAGTGTATACCGATAGGGGATTTAAGGTAGGATAAAGTAAAAAAGAAAGGCAGACAAAGTTCAAGCCTTGCCTGCCCGATTCTGTTTCTTATGCTGATAATTGTTATTTCTTAGGATACTTATACCAGTCTTTAGCTTGTGCACCATTAGATTTAACCCATGTCGCAAACTTCGGATACGATTCGTCTATTCTTATACCTTCCTCGGGGATCGGGAATTCACTAACCGGCATATTGAGTGCAAACGGCATCAGATCTATTGAAACATAATATAAATCTTCTTCTGGCCTGGATACGTCTTTTCCTGTTCCTAATAATGAAAGATCGGCTTTATCAGTAGGAGGATATTTTACCAAGTGCACTTCTCTACCTCTGGCTTGGCCAGATCCTACGAAGATAAACGGATTGTAAGGTGGCAATATACTTTTCGAAGTAACATCATTTACTTGGATAGTTACAGTGTATTTCCTGGCTTTTTCTTCTTTATTATCAAATATTGCCATATTATCAAATAGCAAGATTGTAGGATGTGATTGACTAGCCTCTGTTTCTCCGGGCATATATTGGGATTTGGGCGCATACGAAGGGCTTTCAATAGTAACTTTGCTAATATCGCTATTAGTAATGTTATGCAATTGATAACCAAAACCATTCACTAAATAACCTCCACGATGTAATGGAGTGAACTCGTCAACAACCTTATAGATACGATTAGTCAGTATTGATTTATATACTTTACTGGTATATCGTATCATTACGTCATTCATATCGTAATCTCCCTGCTCCGGCCATAAGTCTTCGAATGTCAATATCCCGGAATAAGAAGTATAGTTGTCTTCATCAGTTGGACCTTCCGGATCTGTTGGTAACTCGGGAATTACACCTTCATCAATAGCATCTTTTTCGGCTATGTGAACATAGAAAATTGCATCACAGTAATCGAGGTCTATGTTGTCCTCAAATCCGATAGCAACAATCTGATTAGATTTACTGTCCCGTAACGATATGGTTCTTTGTCTTTGTACGCCATCCTTTCCCGGTTCATTCAAAATTGTGGTGGAGTATCGAGGGCCCATCCCTTTTACGAGATCGCCTTGTGAATCTCCGTTTGAAGGTGTGCTTCTGAATCCCATACCTTGCAGATACCAGCCAATAGTGACGCCCTTAGGAAATTTGTCTTCAAATTTTCCCGTGTCTTCATTCCAGTATTTTAGTTTAACTTCATCACCACAGACTAAAGCTCCTACTCCGGCTGTTTTATAAATAGGAGAAGCATTTGGGAATGCTAATATCCTTTTGATGTTTTCTATGGTCGGTATTTCGCTGGTCGGATAAGTGTAATACCCTACTGTATTATACCATGCGGCACTACTGTTAACAAATACTAGACTAACTTCTGTATCTTTAGTGATAGGGATATCTGATATCATATCACCATTAAAGAACTCAGGATAGTTATCATGAATGTTCCTTCCTCCCGCTTTGTCGAAGATGCTTTTTATATTATAAAGTACATCAGCAGGAGGAATATTCTTTTCTTTTGATAAGTTATTGGGACGTCCGTTGTCATCCCAGTCCATACCAGGCAGCAGTGTCCAGACATCCAAATATTTGTGCTGATTGGCTGTTGCCCCTCTGCTTATCGGGGTTGATGCTTTTTCAAGCAGGGACTTAACATAGTCATTTTGGTTGAAAGAAATACGATGATCGGCGTTAATTGTTAGTTTTACCGGAGATGCTGTACCTAGATAGTCGGATGATAGCCATACTTCTGAGATATCAGCCGGTATACTTATTCCATCTTCACTAAATTTACCATGTTTGTCAGTTGCAGCCCGATAAAAGGGTTCTACTTCTTTTTTCTTCCAACTACCATCTTTGTCATTTACTTCGATCGGATCTTGGTCATAAATCTCAAAAAGAACCGTATATTCTTCCTTAAAGCCATAGTCAATATCTAAGGCTAAACTTTGATTCATGTCGAAATCAAAGAACTGTTCTTTGGGAATCTTCTCGGGTTCTTGAAATAAATCACGTTCATTGTCTACACAACTACATATCAATGGGATACAAAATATGCCCATTAATGTCTTTACAAATATTGTTTGTTTCATATGTTAATGAAATATAAAGATATTAATGGGCAAATATAGAAATAAACCGAAAGCTTTCCAAAAGATATTTACTTCTTTTTTGCAAATTTCTTTTTTGGTGCTGAGGTAACACCTTTCTCGTCCTGTATCCTGATTAATTCCATGCAACTATGCAGGCTTAAATCTTGTGGGACAATATCTTTAGGAATCTTATAGTTATTACCTTTATATGCTATATATGGTCCGTAACGACCATTCAGAATTTCCAATTCTGGTTCTTCTGCGAACTTCTTGATGTGGCGTTCGGCTTCCTTTGTGCGTTTCTCTAGAATCAGTTGTTCCGCCTCTTCTAAAGTAATTTCCATGGGATCCATCGTTTTCGGGAGCGATACATACACCTTATTATGTAGTACATACGGACCGAAACGACCAATACCTACACTGACTGTCTTTCCTTCATATTCGCCTAACGTACGGGGCAGCTTGAACAATTCCAGCACTTCTTCCAATGTGATCGTTTCTATGGACTGACCTTTTTTCATTTGTGCAAAACGTGGCTTTTCTTCATCTTCCGCCGTACCGATTTGCGCCATAGGACCAAAACGTCCGATTTTTACCGAAACAGGTTTACCTGTTTCCGGTTCCTCACCCAAAATACGTTCGCCTACTTTATGTTCAGTCTTTATTGCCAAAGTGTTTTCTACTGACGGGTGGAATTGGTCGTAGAAGGTTTTCAGAATTGAAGTCCATTTCACTTCTCCTTCGGCAATTTCATCGAACTCTTTTTCTACACTAGCTGTAAAGTTATAATCCAGAATATCAGGGAAATATTCGGTGAGGAAATCATTTACTACCGTTCCGGTATCCGTAGGGAATAACTTGGCCTTTTCTGTTCCGGTAATTTCAGTATGATTTTCGTCTTTGACTTGTTGGTCTTTTAATGTCAGCACATTGAACATCCGTTCTTCTCCGTCTTTATTGCCTTTTTCCACATATTCGCGATTCTGAATCGTGGAAATGGTAGGCGCATACGTAGATGGGCGACCGATTCCCAGCTCCTCCAATTTACGTACAAGACTTGCTTCGGTATAGCGCGGTGGGCGTTGGGTAAAACGTTCGGTTGCAACGATAGGACCGTGTTCCAGTTTCTGACCTTTTTTCAGAGGAGGCAACAGATTACTTTCATCCTCTTGTTCATTTTCATCGTCATAAGATTCACGGTATACACGCAAGAATCCATCGAATTTAATAACTTCACCGATAGCTGTAAAGACTTCACTACTACTGCTAATTGATATTGTAACAGTTGTCTTTTCCAGTTCCGCATCTGCCATTTGTGAGGCAATGGTACGTTTCCATATCAAGTCGTACAGTTT
>OLXK01001867.1_pt1 | contig 13285 bp, 16 predicted proteins | sample 1674321 | NCBI WGS metagenome assembly OLXK01 (sample SAMEA103958162, study PRJEB25191) | human gut metagenome | reverse complement strand
TATTTATTATATATTAGTTTTACTTTATGTCTCTATATTTTGTAGTTTTATATGCAATAAATCCCGCTACAACTGCAAATGCTAATATTAAAGTAATTATTGTAGCACTAACACCTGTTTGTGGAATTTTCCCAGTTGCTATTGTATTATCTTTTACATTATTTTTATTATTACCTGTATTTATATTAGTTTCGTCATCATCACTAACACTATATATAAAGTCTCTATCTGTATGATTTAATAATTTTACATTATTTCCACTAATAGATGCTTGATACAATTCAACATCTTCCACTGGATAATATTTTCCATTCTCGTCTTCTAGTTCAAGGTAGACAAAATAGTATTCTTTATCTTTTATGCCTATATTTTCTGGAACATGTGGACTTGTCCCTAAAGTATATGTGCTTTCAAATATTGCATCTGCTTTTTTAGCATAATTTAGCAAGTTTTCCATGGCATTAGCCTTATTATTTTTTATATCTTTTAATATCGTACTATCTGTCATTTTTCCTAACTTTATATTTACTTTTCTTTGAATATCTGTAGGTTCATAACAGAATATTCCTCCGGCAAGTGAATCTCCAAAATATAATACAATTCTTTTAGTTAATGGCAATTGTTCTAATCTATTAACTTTTTTAGCATTTAACACTATTTTTTGCTCTCTATTTTGTACTTCTGCAACCCAAATATAGATGTCCCCATTTGTTTCTAAATATTTATTTAAAACTGCTGAACTTATCTTTCCATCTGATTTAATTATATTCCAATATCCATTATTAGCATCTAGTATTGTATTTAAATCTGGTATTTCATTTTTATCATGTGATATATGAACATAATAATAGTGATTCTCTTTATTTAAGTCTACATTCTGAATAGTTAAAGTTGGATATCCATGGTCTGTTTCTGTATAGTCTCCCCATTTAAAAGTGGCTTTACTAAAATCTGTCCATGTGGATGTACTTCCTTCTTCATCTCCTGTTACTTTATCACTATTTGCTATTATATTCTTATCTAAAGTTATATTATTTAAATTTGAGCTAACCACTCCATTTGATGTTGTCTGCTGTTCTCTTAATATATTTAATTCCCCAATATCATTATCTTTTATTGTATAAGTATATTGTATTTCTTGTAATGTTCCTGGTTCGGTATTCGCTTCTAATTCTATTTCTGCTCCGCTTCCAAATTGAATTATTAATTCTGGTGGGTCTGTTATTTCAACTTCTCCATCTGTGTTTTTTAGTATTATCGTAAGCACAGTTCCTGTCTCATATGTACTTGTTGTACTTTTAATTTCGATTTCATTTACTATAAAAAAATCCACACTTTCTTCAGTAGCTTGAACCGTATTTCCTAAAAAAACGAATAAAATTATTAGTAAAATTGTAAAAATAAAACTTACCTTTTTCATGTTATCCCCTCATTTTTTCTATATTAATTGAGCTCCTAAATATACCGCTATAAATAATAATCCCAAAATTGTAAAAATAATTCCCACTATCATGCTAGTATTTCCTTTTCCATCATAAAATTCGTTTGGATTACTCGCATTATAATGTATTTCTACTTCCTCTCCAATTCCATATTCAGGTGAAGAAGAACCTGTACTAGATTTTCTTACATATTTAACACCATCTACATTATATTCAAATAAAGGGTAAAATGAAGTAGAGTTATATGGTGCATTGTTTCCTATCGCCATATTCATATTTCCTACAGATATATTTACACCACTTCCAGCACCTCTTGACGAATAATTTTTTCTTACCTCTCTTATAAGGTCTACAACTTTTGCTGTTGTTACACTTGTACAACGAACCTTTTTTCCATGTGTTACTAGCATTAAGATAACTCCAATTACTGCAAAAATAACTCCTGCTACTATAAATATTATCATAATTTTTCTCCTTTGATTTGTTATTAATTTTTATATTCCTATTTTATCAATATGAATTTTTTTAGTCAATAGTTTATATAATATTATATTTTAGGATTTTGCATAACCGTCACAAAGGATTTTAATATAGGTAAATTTGTACCTTCTTCAACTTTCATATTTGTATAGTTAAATGTCCATGGACCATTTTCATCAAACTTCCAGTTAGACTTTGTCTCATACTGAATTTGCGTTTTAGCTTCCTCTGTTGTAATATCCGCACCATTGCTACTATTTGTATCTGTTGATGTCACAGTTTCACCGTTAAGAGTCATATCCTTGTTTGCATAATTATTTTTCCCAGCAGTATTAGCAACAATTCTTCCTGTTCCTTTTCCTGAAATGCTTGTATTTAGTGCATAACAGTTCTTAATGTTATCTTGGTATTCATTATATCCCATTATTCCGCCTACATAAAATCCTTTTCCATTAATTATAGATGTAGAATAACAATTTTCTATAAATCCTTCACTATTTCCCCATGCTGAATAACTTGCAATTCCTCCTGTGCTTGCCCATAATCCGCCTTCTGTTTCAACATTAAAATTACATGTTGTGTAGCAATTTCTTATTATACTGTCATTTAGTAAACCAGATGTTATTCCTCCTCCGTATGAAAAAATATCAAAATTTCCAGATGTAAAACAATTTTCTACTACCGCACCGTTAGTCATACTGCTTGTTATGGCACCAACATTTCTATAAGCTGTTAAATTAACATTTGTTAAAGCCAGATTTTTAACTACTCCTCCATTTAATTCAAGAAATAATCCCATATTATAGGCTTCTGGTTGATTTATAGTCATACCATTAATAGAATAATTATTTCCATCAAATGTTCCTGTGAATGATGGTAATGGTTCCCATTCTTCCCCGCTTAAGTCAATATCATTCATTAGTCTATAATTTCCATTTGGTATTATATTTTTTAATTCATCTGCCGTTTTTATTTCCTTTATTTCTGATACATCATACGTTTTGCTTATAATAAATTCTTTTCCTGTATCTTTGTGTATAATAGTATTTATTCCATCAAATTCAAAATCATCTGTTAAGCAATTTTCTATACTACTTATAAATTTGTCAGGCTCTAAGTTACTGTTTTCAAGTCTTGCTGCAAGTACAATTAACTGAGCTTGTTCTTCTATACTCGTATTTTTTGTTACCTCTTTTGCTTCTTTTGCCTTTTCTATTATTCCATTTTCACTAAATACTAAACTTATTGTTACTCCTGCCAATATTAAAAGAACTACAATTGTTACAACTAGTGCTATTTACGCTAATTTACTCTTTTAATCGTAAAAACAGTAATAAATAAACCTTGCTATAAGCAATATAGCAAGGTTTATTTATTATTTTCATATTAAATTATTTACTTTCTTTTTCTTCTTTCTTTTCTTTAGAAGGTGTTTCTTTTACAGTTTCAACTTTTTCTTCTTTAACTGTATCTACAACTTCTTCAACAACTGGAGTTTCTTCTTTTATTGCTGGCGCTTCTTCTTTGCTATCTTCTACTGCTGTTGTAGCTTCTTCAGAAACAGGTACTACTTCTTCTAAATTTTCTTTTACAGTAATTTCGTTAGTTTCAATTCTAGCTCCTATATTTTCTTTTGTCTTAGCAGCTTTACCAACTCTATCTCTTAAATAGTATAGTTTTGCTCTTCTAGCTTTACCAACTCTTACTACTTCTACTTTTTCTACTAATGGTGAGTGTACTAAAAATGTTTTTTCAACACCAACACCATAAGCTATTTTTCTTACTGTAAATGTAGCGTTTAATCCTCCACCTTGTTTTTTTATAATAATTCCTTCGAAAACTTGAATTCTTTCTCTGTTACCTTCTTTAATTTTTTGGTGTACTCTTACTGTATCACCAACTTTCAAATCTGGTATCTTATCTTTTAGTTGTTCATGTTCTATTGATTTTATGATATCCATTATTGAATATCCTCCTTTCCTTTTAATAAATTTGGTCTTTTCTGAAGAGTATTTTTAAGTGATTGCTCTTCCCTCCACTTTTTTATATTCTCATGGTGCCCCGATAGTAAGACTTCTGGCACTTTAATTCCGTGAAATGTTTCTGGTCTAGTATATTGTGGATATTCTAGTAGATTATTTGTAAATGATTCCTCTTTTATAGATTCTTCACTTAAAACTCCTTCTACATACCTGCTTACACTATCAATTAATACCATTGCAGGTAGTTCGCCACCTGTTAAAACATAGTCTCCAATTGATATTTCTTCATCAACTATTTCATCAATAACTCTTTGGTCTATTCCTTCATAATGTCCACATAATAGAATAAGATGTTTTTCTTTAGCAAGACTTTTTACTTTTTCTTGATTTAATGTTTTTCCTTGTGGTGATAAAAAGATAACTTTTGCATTTTCTTTTTCTATAGAACTATATGCATCATAGACAACATCTGCTTTCATAACCATTCCAGCTCCACCACCATATGGTGTGTCATCTACTTTTTTATGCTTGTCTTTAGAAAAGTTTCTTATATTTATTAAATTAAGTTCTACCTTTTTATCTTCTATTGCTTTTCCTATAATGCTTTCTTTAATGGGTGTAAACATTTCTGGAAAAAGTGTAAGAACATCAAACCTCATCTTGTCTCCTTATATTAATCCATCTATTAAATGAACTATTATTTTTTCATTATCAACATCAACTTGTTTTATAACATCTTTAATCCCTGGCAAAAGTATTTGTTTTCCTAGCTCATCTTTTACTACATAAATATCTGCTGAACCAGAATTATAAATATCATCTACTTTTCCAAGTAGATTTCCTTCATCTGTATAGACTTGCATGCCTATTAAATCTGCTATAAAGTAAGTATTTTCTGGAAGCTTTTTAGCTTTTTCTCTTGGAAGTTTTATATAACACCCTTTTAACTTCTCTGCTTCGTTTATATCATTTATTCCTTTTAATTTAAGTAATACTTGATTTTTGTGAAGTTTTGCTTCTTCTACTTCAAGTTCTACTAACTTTTTGTTTTTTTCTACTAAGACTGTTTTAAAACTTTCAAATGCTAGCGGGTCTTGTGTAAAAGAATTTACTTTTAATATTCCTTTTATTCCAAAGGTGTTTACTATTTGTCCAATTTCAAAATATGCTTGCTTCATAATACTCCTTATTTTTCTGAAAACTCTATACTTACAGTTTTCTTTTCTTTTGATGCTAGTGATTTCATAAGTGTTCTAATTGATTTTGCTATTTTTCCTTGTCTTCCAATAATTTTTCCCATATCTGTAGCAGCAACTTTTACATTAAAATCTATATGATTTTCTTTTTGTGTTTCTACTATTTCTATAGCATCTTTATTGTCTGCAAGGTTGTTTAAAATAATATTTAAAATTTCTTTCATTTTCTTGCCTTTCTTTCAAACACTATTATTTTGCTCTTTCTATTAAAGCTTTTACTGAGTCTGTTGGTTTTGCACCGTTTTTAATCCATTGTTCTACTTTTTCTTTGTCAAGAACTATAGTAGAAGGGTTTGTCATTGGATCATATGTTCCAATCTTTTCAATTATTTTTCCATCTCTAGATGTTCTAGAATCTGCAACAACGATATGATAAAATGGAGCTTTTTTTGCACCTTGTCTTTGTAGTCTTATTTTTACCATTCAAGTTCACCTCCCTAAAAATACTATCTATATAAAACTAAAAAATTAAAATCTAATTAATAAACTGCTTATTTTAACATTCCTTTTAAATCTTCTGGGTTAATTCCCTTCATTAACTTTTTCATACTACCTTTATCTGTTTGCAACTTTTTCATCATTTTTTGTGTTGTTTCAAAAGTCTGCATAAACTTGTTTATTTCTTGTACTGTTGTTCCACTACCTTTTGCAATTCTTAGTCTTCTACTTCCATTTAAAAGTTTTGGGTTTCTTCTTTCTTTTGCAGTCATAGAACATATAATTGCTTCTATTCTGTTAAACTCGTTATCGTCTACTTTTAAGTTTTTTATTTGTCCCATTCCTGGTATCATTTTTAATATAGACGAAAATGAACCCATTTTCTTTACTTGCCTTAATTGTGTTAAGTAGTCGTCTAAGTCAAATTCTCTCTTTTTAAGCTGTTTTTCTATTTTTTCAGCCTCTTCTAAGTCAAATGCCTCTTCTGCTTTTTCTATTATTGAAAGTACATCACCCATTCCTAGTATTCTACTAGCCATTCTTTCTGGATGGAATACTTCTATATCACTTAATTTTTCTCCAGTTGCTGCAAACTTTATTGGCTTCCCTGTAACACTTTTTACAGAAAGTGCTGCACCACCACGAGTATCCCCATCTAATTTTGTAAGTACAACTCCATCTATGCCTAAGTTTTCATTAAATGCTGTTGCTACATTTACAGCGTCTTGACCTGTCATACTATCTACAACTAATAAAATTTCATGTGGTTTTACAGATGTTTTTACATTTTTTAGTTCGTTCATAAGCTCTTCATCTATATGAAGTCTACCTGCTGTATCTAGTATAACTACATCATTTAATTTGCTTATAGCTGCATTTATTGCTTGCTTTGCAATATGTACAACATCTTTTGAATTTTCGTTTGCAAATATTGGTATATTTAGTTGACTTCCAACTACTTGTAACTGCTTAATAGCTGCTGGTCTATAAACGTCACATGCAACAAGTAATGGTTTTTTTCCTTCTTTTCTAAATAAATTAGCAAGTTTTCCTGCTGTTGTTGTTTTACCAGATCCTTGAAGACCTACTAACATAATTATTGTTGGAGGATTTGGTGTAAAGTTTACTTTACTTTCTACTCCACCTAACAAGTTTACTAACTCGTCTTTAACTATTTTAACTACTTGTTGTCCTGGCGTTAAAGATTTAAGTACATCTTGCCCTAATGCTTTTTCTTGAATTGAAGCTATAAAATCTTTTACAATTTTATAGTTAACATCTGCCTCTAATAATGCAAGTTTTACTTCTCTTAAAATTTCTTTTAAATCTGATTCTGTAATTCTTGCCTTGCCTCTTAGTTTTCTTGTAACTTCTTGAAGCTTAGCAGATAATCCTTCAAAAGCCATAACTTTTTCCTCCTAATATGTTAATTTAAACTAAACAACTTAATTCTTTACTAACATGTTCTAATATCTTTGCAATTTTTTTGTCTGATGATGTATTTTCTATTTTGCTTAATTCTGTTAGTATTTCTTGAATCTGTTTTTCTTGTATCATTGTCTTTTCCATAAATGCAAGCTTTTCTTCTAACTCGAAAAGTTTCTTTTCCCCTTTCATAATTATATCTCTTACTGCCTGTCTAGTAATACTATTATTTTCTGCTATTTCAGATAGTGATAAGTCGTTATTACAATAATCATTTATTATTTCGTATTGTTTTTTAGTTAACATTTTACCATATATTTGGCATAACATGCTTAATTTTAGCTTTTCTTCCACTTTTATCACTTCCTTAGTGCATAAAAATATTAGCACTACTTTTGTAATGCTAATATACTTTACAACATTTTTATTAATTTGTCAAGTATTTTTGTGTAAATTGCACAAAAATGGCACCCGCTTAAAAGCGGGTACCATTTTTTTCATAATACGAAGCAATTATGCCATCATGTATGCTTCCCATATCTGCCCATGTTACTAACATTAAAATATATTTTAGGCTGTCCAAAAGTTTAGTTATAATGAACTTGAACATAAATGGAAAGCTTAGCACATCGCAAATGAAACACAGGAATTTAGTAATTGCAAATGTGGATAGTTTTATTAGTACAAACATACCTACAGTAGCTATTACAAGAGTCACTATTGAGAACAAGTTGGTGGTATAGTATTTTGGAATTTTTTCCATGGTGCTCCACAGCATGATACCATTTTTCTCGTTCTTGCTAAACTCTACTAATATCACTACTAACAGAGCTATTGCAAATATAGTAGTTTTTGATACGAAAACAGTTTTGTTCAAAGTAAAGTATATACAGGATAACGTTATATATAATATTGCCATGCACAAGTTAGATTTCCGACCTCCTAAACGTTGGTAAAATGATTCGCTCATCTTTAAAAGTGAATCCACTGCAAATACTGTTGTGAACACAAGCGAAAAGGGTTTAGCGTCCAATAAATCGCATAACATCATATCCAAAAAGCCACTATCCCATAAAAAACTCCCTTCTAAAACATTGGTGATTACTGGGTTTAATACTGCAACTGCCAGTCCTGCCAACATACTTATTACTGTAACATAAGTCATAGCTACTAGCCACGTGAACCCCAGCATGTGTACAAAACTTCCTAACCGTTCTTTTTGCATAATTCTATCTTCCTTTCAAAATAATGTAGAGTGTATACTCATATATCTATTATATCATTAAATTGTCTGGAATTCAACTTGGCTGTAGGCTTTCATTTTTTATGAGATATATTTTATTTCGTTATTTGGAAAATATTTATGCATAAATTCTAGTATCTCTTTTTCTGCTTCACTTCTAACATCTGGTCTATAGCAATACTTTCCTTTGCCTCTTCCTGTCATTATATCTGGATTATATAAATTTATAAGCGATGGAAATGCTTCACTATTTATCATGCGATGTACATAACTATATGTCATGAATATTATTTCAAAAAATACTTTTTCCTTTGTTTTTTTGCTTAAATTATTTTCTAAAAATTTAAAAAGTTCTTCGTATTGCACTTTCCAATTTTCAACAAGTATTACTGGAGCTATTAATATTCCAATTTTATAATTTGCTTCCGCAAGTTTATTTATTGCCTCAACTCTTTTTTCTAATGGTGATGTGCCTATTTCTATTGTTCTTATTATTTCTTTTGGGTTTACACTCATTCTAGCAATTACTTTCCCTTTATGGTCTAGTGGTAAAATAGGGTCTACCATGTCAAATTTGGTAGGAAATGTTAACATTCCTTTTGGATTGTTTTTAAATTCTTCTATTGTCCATACTAAATTATTAGTAATTGTATTTTCTAAAATTAAGTCACTATTGCTCCCTATTTCAAATACTAGGTTATTGCCTTCTTTATTTGCAACCTTCTTTATTTTATCTAGCATCTCTTCTCTATTTACAAACAATCTTAAATATGAGCATTTATTGTAATTGCAAACTAGATAGCAATATAAACACATTGCTGTGCAACCAGAAGATGTATATGGCACTAAATAGTTTGACACCTTATGGTTAGGTACAAATTTATGTGTTTTCCTAATTCCTATAATTAAATTTCTTTTTAAATTTTTAAACTCTTTATTTTCTTTTGTTCGTAATTCTTCTATGTTATTATGGTTTTCTATTTCTATAAATTTAATATTCTTTTCGTTATATTTATTAAAAAGTTCTTGCCCTAAAGGATAATTTAATGCGTCTTTTTCATAATAAATTAAGTTTGGTATAAACATTTTATTCACCCATTGTTAGTTTTTCTATTTTTTATAAATTTATACCTTATAAAAAATTTTTCTTACAGTTTCTAAGCATATAAAACTTTTTTAATTTTTTTATAAAAAAGCTATTGACAATGCGAACATTTTTTTGTATTATAATTACAGTTTTAGAACAGTCGTTCGCAAATAGTATGTTTGGAGGTATTAATATGAATTTATTAAAAGTTAAATCAGCTACAAAGTCAAAAAACGTTGCCACTTCTATCAAAAGCAGTGTTTGTGCATCTTTTATAAATAATGCTATTTTTATAAACAATCCTGTTAATTACAATGTTCGTACTATTAAAATTCTAGGTGTAAAACATAATATAAATTTATATTATAAAAGTGTAAAAACTCCTACAATGAATTTAATAAATAACTCTTTGGAAATTATACTTCCAAACAAATATAAAAAATTTGAGGAAGAACAAATTTTAAAAGTGTTAACTCAAAAATTGTATGATAAAATTGCAGAAACAGAAATAGAAAAAATTATGGAAAAAGTTCGTATAGAAACTGGCTTAGCACCAGAAGATTATGAAATAAAAAGATTAAAAAAATCTTTAGCAAACTGCAATGTAGAAAATAGTTTTATAACAATTAACCCAGATATAGTTGCATATGATGAAAAAACTATAGAGTATGTTATTTTACATGAATTCTGCCATTTAAAATATAAAATTCGTACAAAAAACTTTTGGAAAATGATTGGTACATATATGCCAAACTATGAACAATATGCAGTTGCTTTGGGTAATATAGCTATTTAAGATGTAAAAAAACTAGTCAATTTTTGCTGTGCACCCTAAATGTTATACAGAACAATTAATATATGGGGTCAGTCCAGAACTTTGACTAGTTTTATTATATTATAGTTTGCCATTAATTTTTATATATTTAATAAAGTCAAACTTTCAGCTTTATTCTACTTTCTTTCGTAATTTATGTACTCATAATTATATGGATTATTTTCATCTTGTAATCCTTGCTCTTTAGAAACAACTTTCCATTCTTCTTCCTTTATTTCTGGGAAATATACATCACCTTCAAAACCTTCGTTTATTTTTGTTAAATATAGTTTCTCTGCCTTTGGTAAAAGTAATTTATATATTGTTGCTCCACCTATTACAAAGTTTTCTTCTTCACTTTCTATATATTTGTCTAGCATATTAACATCTGTTAGTACTTCTACGTTTTCATTTTCTATATTTAGGTTAGCATCATTACATAATACCACATGTTTTCTATTGGGTAGTACTCTTCCTAAAGATTCAAAGGTTTTTCTTCCCATTATAATTGTGTGTCCTGTTGTTAACCTTTTAAATCTTTTTAAGTCTTCTGGCAAGTGCCATATTAGCTTATTGTCTTTTCCAATTACATTATCATTTGCTACTGCTACTATTATACTTAACACTAGTTTAGTCTCCTTTACTATTATTACTTTAAGTTGTTTTAATATACACTATTATTGTCCTTTTACCCGTTTTCTAATATATTTTTATTTTAAATATCCTATATAGCTACTGGGAATTTTCCTATTTTTACTTCTTTGTTATAGTCATATCCTTCAACTTCAAAGTCTTCTATCTTAAACTCATAGAAGTTCTTTGTTGGATTTTTAATTATTAGTTTTGGTGTTACATCCATTGTCTTTGCTTCTAATAATTTTTTAACTAATGGTATGTGTCTGTCATATATGTGACAGTCCCCTATATTATGTGTTAAAGTTCCTACTTTTAATCCAGCACATTGTGCAAACATATGCATTAATGCTGCATATTGCATTGTGTTCCAGCCATTTGCAGCTAGCATATCTTGTGAACGTTGATTTAATATTAAATGTAATTTTCCCTCTTTTACTAACCATTGTGTTCCATATGCACATGGCTCTAAGTTCATATCTTTTAATTCTTCATGGTTAAATAGGTTTGTCATTATACGCCTACTTGCTTGGTCATGTGTTAATAAGTATAAAACATAATCAACTTGATCCATTTCTTGTATTCCTTCTTTTGTTTTAAATTGATATTTCTTTCCAAGCTGATACCCATATGTTTTTCCTAGTGAACCATCTTCATCTGCCCATTGGTCCCATATGTGTGAATTCAAGTCATGTATATTATTAGATTTTTTTTGCCATATCCATAATATCTCATCAATTGCATTTATAACTGTTTTTGTATTATTTCTAAGTGTAATCATAGGAAATTCTTTTTCTACGTCATATTTGTTTGTAACTCCTACAATAGAAAGATAGTTAGCTTCTGTTCCATCTTGCCATCTTGTTCTTACACACGTTCCTTCTGAAGAATAACCATGTTCAATTATTTCTTTACATGTATCAATAAAATTCTTATCCGCTTGTGTCATATCTTTTCCTCCATTTATTATTTCATTTAATTTCTTTATTAATTTATCATAAGTAAATTTTATTTTCAACATCTTTAGCTGTTTATTTTTTATTCTGCTATCTAAAAGTCTGGAACATATTCTTCTTCATGCTCTCCCAGCTCTTGCATATAACCATTTTCTAAACATAATGTGTATAAAAAATTTTCTATTTCTCTATATTCTTTTTTGGTAAGTTTCCTATTTATTAAATTATCTTCATTTGCTCTATAAGTTGGAAAGTATTGTGCCATTACACTAACATATGTATCTTCTGGCATATTTTCTTTTATCCATTTTAATATATTCTTACTATTTTGCAAATGATTTGGTAAGACCAAATGTCTTATTATTAACCCTCTTTGTATTATTCCTTCTTCGTTAAATATAGGTGTTCCAACTTGCCTATACATTTCCTTAATCGCTTGTGTTGCATATTTAAAATAATTGTCTACTTTAGAATATTTTTTAGATAGTTCATCTGAGTAGTATTTTAAATCTGGCAAGTATACATCTATAAATCCCTCCAAATTTTGTATAGTTTTTAAATTTTCATAACCATTTGTGTTATATACAATTGGAATATTTAATCCGTTTTTTCTTGCTATTTTTATTGCTTCAATTATTTGATAAACATACATTGTTGGTGTAACTAAGTTTATATTATTTACGCCTTTTTCTTGTTGTTTTATCATAATATTTGCCAATTCTTCCACAGTTAGTTCATAACCTTTTCCTAGCTGACTTATTTTATAATTTTGGCAATATATACAGCTTAAATTGCAATTACTGAAAAATATTGTTCCAGAGCCATTTTTTCCACTAATACATGGTTCTTCATAATTATGTATAGATGCTAGTGCAATTTTTATATTTCTTCCGCTTCTGCACCTTCCTACATCTCCGTTATTTCTATTTATTCTACAATTGTGTGGGCATATTTGACAGCTATTCAATTCTTCCATATTTTATATCTCCATTATTTTTTATATTGCAACGTTATTATACTACCAAATAATATTCAAATCAATTTGTATTTTTTATATTTTTGTGCTATAATTTGCTTCGTAAAATATGGAAAGAAGGTTTTAAAATGTCATTTTTTGAAATGGATTATACTGTAAATGTAGCTCATGTGGCACCTAATGGATTTATTACTAATATGGGAATTCTTAGTATGCTAGAAAATACTGCTTGTAAGCATTCTGATGTTGCTGGATACGGTTTCAGCGATATTTATAAAACTGGTCTTTCTTGGATTCTTTTGGCTTGGAAAGTAAAAGTTGTGAAAAGAGTAAAATATTCAGATATTGTTAAGGTTCGTACTTGGGCAAGACCTTCTAAAAAATTTACTACACTTCGTGATTTTGAAATGCTTGATAAAGATGGTAATATAGTTTGTATCGCTACAACTAAGTGGACTTTAGTAGATATAAAGAAAGAAACAATTACAGTTATAACAGATGAAATAATAAATAAATACTTTCCAGAAGAAAAGAGTGTTTTTTCAAGTAATGA
>OLXK01001857.1_pt1 | contig 13376 bp, 14 predicted proteins | sample 1674321 | NCBI WGS metagenome assembly OLXK01 (sample SAMEA103958162, study PRJEB25191) | human gut metagenome | reverse complement strand
CCCCTTGACGCGGCGTAGCGGAGGTGCCACCCGGCCGCGGAGCCGTGGCCATACGCCGGCGCACGCCGTGTCGCGGCAGCAAAAAGGCCCGTTGCCGGCGGGCCCGAAGGAAAGGAGTTGTTTTTCAGGTGCGCCGGAAACACCGGGCACGAACCGAGTGCCGTTTATCCGACCGGATTCTTTATCTCCATCGAGTCGAAGGCCCAGACCCACCAGCGGACCGTATCCGCCCGGTCTCGCCCAACCGACCTTTCGAGATACATGGCAGTCTTCCACCGGCCGAACCTCACCGTGTACGACTGGCTGCTGCTTCCGTTCAGCACCGGACCGGGAGGCGCGACCTCAAGGATCTCGTCGACGAGGAACTTCCTGCCGTCGGGCCAGAGGACCGCGAACGGGCGAACCTCGCCCGAACTCGATGTCCTCACCATGACGTCGACGTACTGTTTGTGGGCGCGACGGCTGTGATCGGGCCCAACCGACCGGGAGGTGCACTCGCCGGTGAAGACGTCCCTCATATGGCCGTCGCCGCCATGCCGGAACCCTTGGCAACGAACCATCTGCCGTTTTCCCACCAGACCGTCTTTCGCTGCTTGGCAATACAGACGTCTATCCCGACGCAAAGGTTGCCAAATATCGCGCGGCCGTACTCTCGGCGGGCGTAAATGCTCTCCACCGTCCACGATCGCCCGTCGGCCCAATGGATAACCCAGGGGTCGGCCGGTCCATGGTTGGGGCCGACGGAACCCTTGGCATCGACATCAACGTAGATTCGCCGCTCCTCGACCGGTATTCCGCATGTGCCCGCCAGGCTGTGCTTATGGAACAAGGCCGCTCCTCCCCATTAGTACGAACATTTGTTCCATTATGACATACTGAAGGGACACTCTAATGATGGGAGACACACCATGACCGATGAAGAACAGGGACAGCTCTACGATGTCGTATACGAGATGCGCGGGTTTGCCGCCACGCTCCTCGCGGCATCGCGCGGTGACCTTCAGGAGCCCGACAAAATCATCGAGTACGCCGCGTCGCAAATCGAGCATCTCGCTGATCGCCTCACCGTCGGCATCACGGGACAAACGGATAGAGACCGAAATGAGAGCGACTAACGCCGTGTAATTCAATTGCTGGAAACTGATTGGGAGATCACCCGCGGTCAATCCGTAGGAAAGCCGCGGGATATACTCCACGAGTGACCGGCCGCGCCGGCCCTCTTACCCAACCGTTACTCGACGTCCGCCAAAGACGGAACGCCGCGATAGGGCCTAAAAGGGGCTATCAATCGAGCCCGATTTACTCGCAACAGCTGTTGCTGCCAGCTGTTATACCCGAACAATCGAGCAAACACGACCTTGCTTTCACGAACACATGTTCAACATAGTTTACCGACCGGCGACGACGAGAAAATCAATCCCGCAGATGTCAGTCGTCGCCCTTCTTGAGATTGCAGTCGCGGCAAAGCATCTGGCAGTTATCGGCAGTCGTTGTGCCACCCTTGCTCCAGGGCACGATATGGTCGGCATGCATCTCGGGGAGTTCAAAATGCTCCCCGCAGTACGGGCAGACTCCGCCCTGCCGCTCATAGGACGCACGCTTCATACGGTCATCGAACGCGCGAATGGAGAGGCAGCGTTCCTTACCCGTGAGCAGGTACTCGTAGACGCCGCCCTTCTTAGTCACGTCTTCGTCGGCCATGAGGCGCGACACCTCGGCTTCGAGCACCGCGGGATCGAGGTCTGTGCGGTCCTTGTTCTCGTTGAAGAAAAGGCCCCACGGCAGACCTTTCATCTCTTTACGACGCTTCGGGAAGATAGCCTGCACCCAGTCGATAACGGACCGGAAGTAGTTCCAGAGTGAAACCGCACTCGGGTCGTGCTGATGCTTAGCCATGTAAGCCTCAATGGTCTCGTCTTCGGCAGCGGCAGCCCAAGAGATGGCCGTCTCAAGGTACTCCTGCCTGATTGATGCTCCCTTAAGGTAGTCACCCGCGAGGGACGATGCAGCGCAACCGGTCTTCGAAAAATAGCGTTTAGCATCCGATGTCCATGAACCGGCATAAACTGCATTCCTCAGCTCCTGATCGGACAGCTGCTCACCGGCAATGTTGATGATGCGGAACCAGTCCAGCTTCTCGGAGTCGGTGCCGTCGCAGACATAAACGAACAGTTGGTAGTCAAGTATTTTTCTCTTCTGATCATCGGGTAGATTGTAGAAGTACTTGTCATCAACCGAGAAGGATCCGTCGACATACTCGCACAGCGAGATAGTGCGCTGTTGCCCATCGAGGACCTCGTAGGAGTCCTCCCCCGTCTTACACCAATAGATGACGTTGAGGGGAAGGCCCTTCATGACGGTCCTGATTACCTCGTCGCGCTGCCTGTCCTTGTAGACGAACTCGCGCTGGTAGCGAGGACGAATGTCCAAGCGCTCGCTGTAGCCGACGACGCCCTCCTCGGCGTCGTTGAAGTAGCCGTCGCAAACCTCACCAACCGTTACCTTGCGTTCCTCAATCTGCATGGCTAGAGCTCCTTCGGCTGTTCGGGATTGAGATTTCTGATCACGATACGGGCGTAGGGTCGCTTGAAAGCGCCATTTTCATCAACAATCTCAAGGTCGCTTCTCCCGCGATGGTTTCTCTGGACACCAATCTCTTTTGCAAGGTCGCCCTCGCCGAGTCCAACTATCTCGAATTGATCAGGACTGAAGTGATCCATAAAGCTAATCGGAACACCCATATTTCCTGAGTAGTCACATGGAATATCAGTTGCCTTAGCCACATCAATCCCATCGAAATTCGTATACGACGGGTAACGACCAGGGTCGTATCTACGGAAAAGAACAATCTCCTCGTGACGCTTCTTGATATCCAGGTTCGTAAACCACATCACGCCGGGGACATTCAGAATCGTCTCTCCCCTCTCGTTTACCTTCGACTTTGTGCTCTTGACCTCAACGCCCCGGGGAATGATCATCCATCGCCCACCGTTAAGTGTGGTGGCACCAGGCCAAAGTAAACCATCCCTAATGAGCGGAAAGGTCTCTTTGTACTTGAGAGCATTCTTATTTCCCATAACGATGAATTTCTTTCCATGTTCAAGGAGAGTTGTTATGTACTCCCTGAAAAGTGAAAAGGGCGGATTAGTCACAACTATGTCCGCCTCGTCCAGAAGCTCAAGACATTCGGCGCTGTCGTAGCTGCCGTTTCCATCAAGCCGATCAATGGAGTTCTCGCCGTTCCTAAACAGCTCGGCCACATCCTCCATCTCGATACCGCCGTTACCGGTTGCGTCGTGAACCGACGTAACGACGGCTTTGTAAGGAGTGCGTCGCTCTTCCTCAGTGGCATCTCCGAAGAGCGATAGCTGCGTCCCTGCAATGGGTGAGCCGGAATAGCAAGTCGCCACGAGTTTTTTGAGGCCGAGGCGATTGAAGTTGAGGGCAAAGTACTTGAAGAAGTTCGACTCAAATGGATCGTCGCAGTTGCAGAGAACGGTCTTGTCTCTGAAATGCCTGCGGTAGTGCCTTAGCTCGTCCTCGATATCGGAAAGCTGCGTGTAAAACTCGTCGTTCTTTATGTCTTTCGCCTTGGCGAGATTTCTGTTTCCTGCCACTATTGCCCCTTAATGTATATACACTCTATATACGTTCTATATAGAGTGTATATACTTTCTATATAGCTATTCTCGATTCATCCTCATCTCTAGCCCCTCGATAATGAGGCGCGAGACTGTCGTGTTGTGCTCTGCGGCATAGGTCGAAATCTCCGCCTTCTGCTCGTCGGTAACCCAAAAGGTAATGCACTTGCCCTTCTTGCGGGTATTGGTCGAATCCCCTTTGTGCCGCGTGTCCTGATTGGCCATGAGGGTCGGAGCAGCCTCTTCAGGCACCGTCATGCGGCGAACAGGTCTCTTAGCCGGCATAGTGAATCTCCTCATCGTTGCGCAGGATTTCCTTTAGCTCTTCCCAGATCTCCTCATAGCCGAAGAGGTCGTCGCCGAATGAGTTGCCGAAGAAGTTTCGCAGACCCTCGCGGCGGCGGACCTGATGGTCGAAATAGCTCAAGTCGTTGTCTTCGATTTCGCTTTGGGCCTTCGCGAATGAAAGGGTGTTGGCGGCGACCTGCGTGAGGAGCACTCCGTAGAAGACGCCGCGCGTGGTGAGCGTGCGAGCGGTCTCGATTGTCTTCACGACGTCGGCCGCCCCGGGACCCGTCGGAATCACGACAAAATCCGATGCCTCGGCCGCCTCGTCCATGATGTTGCCGTTCGGCGGGCAATCGATAAAGATCCACTTGTCTGGGTCCTTACGGTACTTAATGCCGGCGCGCCGCACCGTCGCCAGGTTCGCCGACAACACGGGAAACGGCAGTGCATCATCGTTCTGGTCAGCAAGAAGCGCCCAGAAGCTGGCGCTCGATTGCGGATCGCAATCGTACACCTCGACGTCTTTGCCATCGCGCTCGGCGGCCGTCGCCAAAGACATCGCGGTCGTTGTTTTGCCGACGCCTCCCTTTAGATTCATCGCAGAGATAATCATGGGCATCTCCTCAAGAACGCCGTTGCATCTAACAGTTATGTTATATAAAAAGTATATACAGTCTATATAGACTGTATATACTTCTCCTTCAATTCAGCAAGATCGTCGGCAGAAAGTGCCCGGCCCGCACTCCTCGCGGCGCGCAATTCCGCGAACAGGTCGGGCGCCTCATGCCTCGCCCACTCAATTGCGGCGTGGACGCCGAGCGCGCGGGCTTTCATCAGGTCGGAGCGCCTCCCCATGAGATCGGCAGCCGTCAACGCGTCGAAGTAATCATCGGTCTCGGCATCCCACGATCGACGCTTTTCGTCGATGCCGAGCTTGATTTGGTTAAGCAGCTCACTATTCTCGCGAACTATCCTCTCGACCTCGGCAGCGCCGGACAAACCGAAAAAGACGGACGTCTGCTCGGCCGGCTCCCACGGATGCGATGCGACGTGCCGGAGGACATGTTGCACGAGTCCTGAACGGTCGTTTTCGTATTTCTTCCTGAGCAGATCGGCCTGTTCCAGAATGGCCCGTCTCGGCTTGCGTTGTCCGATATCGGCGACACGTTCACGATTCTTGGCCGCTTTGTATTCGTCTTGCCATCCGGGCCTGAGCCACTTGTACACGGTTGGCCGTGACACCCCCGCTTTGCGGGACAGGGCGGTAACGCTCAGTCCCGGATTCTCGTCGGCTGCCTTCCAAACCTGCATGGCCTTCTTCGGTGCACCTTCTTCGTTCCACCAGTTGGTGCCGGCCGCCTTTTGGTTCAGGTCCCGCGTCATTCGGGCCTTCGCAAGTGAGAGGTCCTTCGGAAGTCTTTTCTCCGGCGGGTTGTTCCCATGCCCCATCTTCTCGCCATACGAGACCGCGGCCTTACGCTCGCAGAAGGCCTGCGAATACCGGCGGGACCTTCCGGCGGCCGAGCCGCCATCGAAGGCCTCGAGGGCCGCAGCGACGTCGTTTGCCGTGAACCTGTTATCAGGTTCCACGGACAGGGCGTCGAATCGCTCCAGGAGGCCGTAAGCGTCATCTTCGAGCTCGTCATAGGGCACCCCGCATTTGTTGGCCATGACGGCCAGGTAGAAAATGCACCAGTAGCGATGGTTGACCGACACCTGCTCCCTGATGACACTGAGAATCCGGTCGTAAGCGGCGCGCCCGTACGTCCACCCGCCTCGCGGCTTGCCCTCGACGACGTGCTTCTCATACCACTCGGGCCACAGTTCCTTGGCTTCGGCCAAAGGGGTCTTCCTGCGTACCTCCTGAGTGAGCTCCTGCAATGCGTCCAAACCTGCCAGATCTTCCTTGTCTCTAAGGGACGGGATGAAGGAGAGCAGGTATGAGATGGTCGCCGGCGGGGTCGCGTCGTGCGAAAAACACTCGGCGACATAGGGCTGTTTATATTTTGGGTTACCGATGTCGCCGTTGAGCTTCGTGGCGCTGCCGACCATTCGGAATCCCTGAAAGATGCCCTGCGTCTGCTTCTTGTCGGGATCGCTGGCACTCGTGTTGGCATTCCAGACGCGGTCGGTGAGCTCGCGCTTGAGGACCTGCAGGCCGGCAACGTAGCGCGTCATGAGCGGAACGGGCTTGTCGAGCTTGTAGACGACATGAAGGCCGGTGCCGGAGCTGACGAGATAGTTCGCGTACGGAATCACGCCCCTGTCCATCTGACGAAGGAGGTTCGCAAGCTCCCTCTCACCGACATAGTCGAGGTCGATCATGATGGCATGCAGGTACCGAGCATTGCGGCTGTTGCGGGACTTGCCGTAATAGCTCACGGGGGCGAGGAACATGAACGTGTTCTGCTCGATTGACTGCCTCCGCAGGCCCTCTAGCTCCTCAAGACCATCGTGCACGGTATAACGATGCATGATTCGCTTGACGAGCTTGTTGCCCTTGGAATCGGTCCCCTGATCAATCTCCTTGCCGGTGTCCTCCAGAACAATCAGGTTGGGCATGCCGTCGGAGTCGGCTCCCTTTTTCTGAAGGGTCCCCTCAGGGAACAGCGACAAGTAGAAATCGTCGGGAAAACAGTAGTACCACCCGGGAGTGTCGAACAGCGTCTGGTTCCTGGTCTGGTTGGCGTGTCTCTCGTCCTCATACCATCTGCCGTCATGCGAACCTGGCTGCCCGCCACCAGACTGTTTGCGCTTCCTCGAAACCGGCAAAACGACCTCCAAAATGAACAACGAACAACGCAAGGCAACACGTACTAGAACCCATAGCAGAGGCGACCCCGAGGGGCTGCCCTACTGGGCATACAGGACGTATTTGAAGGGTAAAGTTATTTTACACTCGACAAGTTCGGGTCTGTATATACTTTTTATATACAGACCCGAACTTCGCTTAGCCTTGGTGGACAATCTCGTCAGGTTCCCCGTCTCCGTTTACGTGGGTCGGCGGGACCCATTTGAGGATAAGCTCATCACCGAACCTGCCGTCGTCGCGGCCCTTGCGCTTACCGGTCCAGAAATGCTGCCAGTGGGCGCAGCGCACATGGGGGCGAACCGTCCTCGACGCCTCAGCCTTTGACGGTGCGCCCGATACGTACCGCCTCCTCTGGGCACCGAGGGCTCTGCCAATCTTTGCGCCGACCGTCCGGACGGTCTCGCCGTTCCGCTTCCTCCCATAGCCCCTGCCTCCGTTCACGGGGGCGTAGACGACCTCGACATCCTCTTCCTCTGAGATTACGTACATGAGCGAATTCAGGATCGTCGACAGGGCGGCCTTCATCTCATCGAAGCCGTCGGTTTCCTCGACCTCGGCGTCGCTGGGGTTCTCGGCCGGCGTCACCGAGCCCGGAAGGACCGTGACGCCCCTAATCAGGCTGCGCACCGTGACGCCGCGCTTGATGGGGACGGCGAAGAACACGCGGCCCCCGCTCTCGCTGATGGCGTCGATGGCAAGGAGCCTGCAGTCACTATCCGGGTGGGGACTGTCCTCTATATGGGCCAGGTAGCCGTCACCGCGGAACAGCTCGCCTCCCGTGAGCACCATCGTGAACTTGATGCTCACGTAGACGATCGGATACGGCAGCCTTTCGAAGATCTCGGTCGGTATCTCGTCGTCGATGTCGGTCTCGGGCATCTCGTCGGCGACGGCGCGGTCGAGCCTGTACACCTGGCGGCACGTCCTCCACCGCGACGCCCAGACGAGGTCGTCCGGCGCGAACTGGTCCGGAAACCTCGATGCGGCGAGGTAGATGGCCGGCCCGCGCTTGGCCGGGTCCGAGACGCCAATCTCCGCCATGTCGTCCATTAGGTCAGCTGTGAACTCGCGGACGATCTCGTCCCTGAACCCGACGGTGCCGAGCTCGGCGACGTCCGCCATGTACTCCGGTTCTTCCTCGCAGATGGCGTTGAAGGCTTTTGTTGCCCTTGAAATCGGATATCCCTTGCCCATTGTTCTCCTCCTTGGTCTGAACGGCGATCACATGCCGTTGTCGTTCCCGTCGTCCATGGCGCGCTCGGCCATGCGGTACATGGCCATGCCGGTGCCAAGGGCATGCTGGATGCCGCCGATACTGAAGCCGCGCCCGAGCCTGTGCCCGCGGATGGCGGCGACCCTTATCCGCTCGCCACGCCCGTCCCTGCGGTCGTAGGTCGGACGGTACTCGAAAACGACGTCCTTCTTCTTCGCCTTGGTATCCCGGCTCAGCCGCATGTGGACGCCCCTCTTCTCAAGGGTCTCGTTGAGGGCGCGCATTTTGTTCTTGGCGTCGGACGCCGCGACCTCACGGACGCTCTCGCGGACGACACGCCGTACATGGTCCTGATCGGTCTCGAATCCGGCGGATCTCGCGAAGCCTGCCTCGCGGGCCATCTGCTCCCCGCGCGACTCCTGGCGAGCATGGGATCTGCTGTTGCGCTGTCCGCGCTTGAGCTGCGAGAGTCCCCAGCGGGCGTCCATCTCGCGCATCCTCGACGCATGGAGGGTCTTCTGGCGGCTCGCGCGGCCCTCGTCGAGCCTGCGGCCGTTCTCGAGGTCGGTGCGGTTGATGGCGATATGCACGGCGTAGCGGTCCGCTCCGTCCTTCGAATGCTCGAGATGGAGCGCCCAGGCGGCCTCCTGGTTGGGGTAGTAGCGCTCCACCCACTCCCGGGCGAACCCCATGCACCCGGCCTTGGTGAGCTTGCCGCCATTGACGTCGCACTCGTCCGGGTTGAACGCGATTATCTGGTGGTAGCAGTAGGTCGTCTTGCAGCCGGCGCGGCCCGGGTCGTTGTGCCCGTAGGCCTCGCGCGTGCGGTCCATCTCCCGGGCCCAGCCGTCGGGGTCGTTGAGGTTCTGCGAGTCGAGGTCGAGCGCATCATGCTTCGCGCTCGACCTGTCGAGGTACCCGGCCAAGCTCTTCATATGCTGGGCCGACGTGACGGCGACCTGCTTTATGGCCGTCATCGCCCGCCGCCCTCCCGGGCGTCGAGCTGAGCGCGCAGTCGATCATTCTCGCGACGGGCCTCGTCGAGCTGGCGTCGCAGGTCGTCGGCCTGCGAGCTCAGGAACGCCACGTTGCCGCGCCCGTGCTCGGCATCAGCCCGGGCGGCTTCGAGCTGCGTTGCCAGATTCTCAGTCCGCGCGGCGAACTCGACCTCGGCGATCTTCGCGGAGTTCTCGGCATCGGCGAGACGCGCCCTGAGGCCGGAGGCCTCCTCCTCGGCCGCGGCCCGCGCCTCGACGGCGGCCGTCAGCCTCTCCTGCAGCTCGGCGGCCTTCGCCTTCGCTGCGCTCTCCCCGGCCCTGGCGGAATCCGACGTCGACGCCGCCTTCCTGACGTCGGATTCCGCTTCGTCGAGCCTGGATTGGAGGCGGTCGCGCTCGCCCTCGACGCCCTCCAGGCGCTTGGCGTCGGCGACGGCTTTGGCGAGCGCGTCGCGGAGGTCGGAGACGTCGGCCGAGTGCGCCGCACGCTCACGGTCGAGGAGGTCGGCGGCCTCCGCGACCCTCTCGTCGGCCGCGTCGCGGGCGGCCGAGAGCTCGCCGGCGGCAACGTCGGCCACGCCCTCGACCATCTCGCAAAGCTTTGCCGCCTGCGCCTCGATGAGGCGCACGGCGGCCTCGGCCGCGCTCTGGCCGGCGGTCTGGCCCCGGCGCCGCCTGTAGTCGGCGACGATCTCGGCGAGGGCGTCCGCCTGCTTGCGCCCGTCGCCCTTGATTGAGTTCACGAACTCGACGTCCTCGGCGTACGCACCGACAGTCGTCGCCTTCTTCGTATTGGTGTCCTCCATGATGTTCTCCTCACTCTGGATGTCGTCTATTTGTGCTTATATCGCCTTATACGGACATATATCTGCATATAGCCCGGATATTGCCTATTACCTGCTGTTTCACTCGTCCCATGCGGCCCACTCATCCTCGAACGCAGCGTTGTCCTCGTCGGCTTTGAATACGTCGTCGGGCGCGATCTCATCGTCATCGTCCGTCTCGTCATCGACGTCGAACTCGGGGCACCACGGTCCCGGGACCTCATATACTTCGTCCCGCGCGGAGGCCTTGGCGCGGGCGTAGTAGGCGGAGCGCTTCTGGCGCTCCGCCTCCTCGTCGCCGAGCCCGAAGAAGGGACCCGCCGGGGTACGGTTGGCATAGTCGAGTGGGAACTCGAACACGCCCTCGCGGCCCGGTTTCGAGTTCTCGCCGCCTTTTATCGCGATGAGGCCGTCTCGGATGGGGATGCGCTGCTGCCACTCCCATTCGTTTATCAGTGGGACGGCGGTCTCGCTGTAGCTCGTGCCGGACGACGACCGCCCCGAGCCGTTCTGGCTCGATGTGCCCATGGAGCGCACCGTCCGCTTTCCGGCGAGCGCCGTGAAGAACTTGAAGTCTTCGGGCTCGGAGAGGGACAGGGCGACCTTGGTGCCGATGGAGCCGACCAACTTGTCTCGCCCGGCCCCTCCGTCGCCTGGTTCGTTATAGGCATTCAACTGTTTCAGGTTCTGGACGAACAGGTACTCATGGATCTTCATGCTCCGCCCGAGCGTGGCGATAGCGGGCAGACACGCGACCCTGACATTCAGGTTGCCGATCTCGTCGAGCACGAGTGCCGTCTCGCGCGGTACGCGGCCTCCGCTCTCCTTGCACACCTGCTGGGCCACCTGCCACCACTGGTTCAAAAAGCACGTGTAGACGACGCTGTACGGATCGCCTTCGTCGAGCATCTCGATATAGAGAACCGTCTTCCCCTTGATAAGGTCACGAATCGATAAGGCGCTCTCGGATGTGACCGCACGGAGCGCGCCGTCCGAGAAGATGCTCAACGCCTCTTTGAGCGTCGAGACGACGTTCTTGCCGGCGGTCGTCGCGCCGCCGTCCCCGAGGAGGTCGGATGCCGGCGAGAATGCCGGGTGCGTCGGTCCGAGGCCGCGGATGTAGTCCTTGAGAGGGGCCGACGGGTCCTTCGGGTCCTCGCCGGCGGTCCCGCGGTCGACGAGCGCGGCGACGCTCGCGAGGTTCTTCTGGTTGCGGGGAATATCGGCCGTGCAGACGACGAGTATGCAGGCGGCGAGCATGTTGCGGGCGGCCTTGGGGAAGTACGTGTTCTTCTCGCCACCGAGCGGTATTAGGTCGACGGCCACCTGGCGGGCCGTCCTCACGGCCGCATCGGTATCGCCCGCCTCGACGGCGTCGGCGACGAGCCCGATGGGGTTGTACCGGCTGGCGCCGGGGTATCCCGTCAGGTCGAGGACGACGGTCTCGTAACCGAGCTCTCTCGCTTTGTCGGCGGTGAGCTCAAGGACTTCGGGCTTGCCCGTGGAGACGACGTTCCAACCGGCCGCCATCGCCAGATGCATGGTCTCCAGGACCTGCAGCTGGGTTTTACCAGACCCCGTCTTTCCGCAGGTCAAAGCATACGGTACGGATGAATCGAACCAGTAGCCCCTTACGTCCGCGCCGAGCACAAGGCCGGCCCTCTCCGGCATCCCGGTTCCGTCCCAGAAGTCGTTCCGGCGGTTGAGCTCCGCCGCGCCCCGGATGACGCGAGCGTCGCCGTAGATGCCCCGGTCGACCTCGCGCGTGCGCTCCCCCTCCTTGGCCACCGAGTAGCCGAACAGGACCAGGAACGTCAAAGCGAACCCGGCGAGCATGAACGGGACGTGACCGAACCATTCGCCTGAGGTCCAGAATGCCGCCCAGAGGTCGAACCCCATCGCATCGAGCCAGCCCATCCAGTCGAAAGCGGCCCCCGCGACCATGCAAGAGGTCGCAGGGGCCACTATCGGGTAGCAGACTATATCGATGACGGCGGCGAACGCCGCCGCGAGGATCGCGGTGCCGCGGTATCGGCCCACGTCACTCACCGCCCCGAGCGTCGGAAATGGACCATAGACAGGCCTTCAGGTCCTCGCGCGAGCGCGCCGTCTCCGGCCACACGTCGGCGAGGTCGACAACGTCCATGAGGGACCGGTATGTGTAGGTGAAGCCGCCAAGAACGGACCAGTTGCGCAGAGCTATATCGAAGAACGCCCTGACCTCGATGCCTCTGTTCCCGTTCTTGAGGGCGCGGGCGAGGTCGCGCGCGACCCCCTCATCGATTGCGGCCGACAGGGCCTCGCGGCTACCGGGGTCGGACTCGCAGACGTGGTGCAGCCGGCTGCACACGGACGCCCAGCAGGTTGCAAGGTGGTAGACGGGCTGGGATCCGTCGGCCTCCTCCTTCGAGGCATCGATCAGCGCGCCGAGCGACTGCTGCGCCGCAAGCTCGACGAGCGGTCTGAGGTCGGACGTATCGGAGTCCCAGTCGTAGACGGCCGCGGCGTCGCTGAACGCGCCCGCGACCTCGTCGCGCACCCCGGTCTGGCCGTAGTAGATGCGCGTCATGGCGCGCTCGGCGAGCCCGCCATCGTGCGGGACGAGGGCGTCGATGAGGATACCCTCAATCTCCTGGCTCATGTTCGTACGGTTGACCTCGCAACGGTCCGCGAGGGCGGCCTCTAGGGCGCGCCTGGTGTCATCGGATGAATATACGAAAGTCCGTTTCGGCTTGAGTGTGGGCATGGCTGTTCCAATCGGGGTAGTTGTCGCTTAATGGTATTCTACCCCTGTTCCAACCCTGTTACACCCCTGCACCAACCCTTCACGATCGACGCCTACGGCCGCGCGGCCTCCATCGCGTCGGCGACCTCCTGGGCGGCGCGCTCGACCTCAGCCACGGCGCGGGCGACGTCGGCCGCGGCCGGGGCGGGGTGGCCGCGGCGCTCGCGCGGATCGAAGCCCGCACGCTCGTCGTGGGCATTACGACCGACATCATCTTCACCCCCGGCGAAATGCGCGAGCTGCACGGCATGATCCCCGGCAGCCGCTACCGCGAGATCGACTCTCCGTTCGGCCACGACGGCTTTCTGGTGGAGCACGAACAGCTCGACGGACTGCTCTCGCCCTTCATGGAGAACTGACGGCGGCCGGACAGCGCATCCCGAAACACGTCGGACAAAAGAGAGAGACAACAACAGAAAAAATCACAGTATATGAGCAAAATCAAAATCGGACTGTTCGGATTCGGCGTCGTCGGACAGGGCATCTACGAAGTGGTGCGCAAAGCGAAGAACGCCAACGCCGAGATCGTGAAGATCTGTGTCCGCGATCCGGAGAAACCCCGCAAGATACAGGCGGACAAGCGGCTCTTCACCACCTCGGTCGAGGAGATTCTCGACAGCCCGAACATCAACCTCGTCGTCGAAGTCATCAACGATCCCGACGCCGCCTACGACATCGTAAAACGTTCCATGCTCCGCGGCATTCCCGTCGTTTCGGGCAGCAAGACGATGCTGGCCCGCCACCTGCCCGAACTGATCGAACTGCAGAAGACGCGCCACGTCGCGCTGCTGTACGACGCCTCGTCGTGCGGCTCG
>OLXK01001852.1_pt1 | contig 13393 bp, 9 predicted proteins | sample 1674321 | NCBI WGS metagenome assembly OLXK01 (sample SAMEA103958162, study PRJEB25191) | human gut metagenome | reverse complement strand
CGGTCCGAGCCGCATGAGCGCAGCAGGAGAAAGCCGAGAAAGGCAAGCAGCAGTAGCCACAAAACGCCGAGCAGCCGGCGGCGGGAATATTTCATCGTGCAGATAAACACAGCGTCACACCCTTTCACAAAAGGCTATTCCCAAACGGGGCAAAGTATGATAGGATGGGCGCAGAAATGAAAGTGAAAGCAGAGGAGAACGGGTATGGCGAAGGAACGGCTGGACAAGCTCATCGCCTCGACGGGACGCTGGTCGCGCCGCGAGGTCAAGACGCTCGTGCGCGAGGGCCGCGTGCTGGTGGACGGGAGGATCGCCGGCAGCGCGGAGGAAAAGTATGACGCGGAGAGCTGCCGCATCGCGGTCAACGGGGAGGAGCTGCTGCTCCGAAGGTACACCTACGTCATGCTGCATAAGCCTGCGGGCGTGCTGAGCGCGACCGAGGACGGGCGGGGCAGAACGGTGCTGGACCTGCTCACGCCGGAGCTGCGCAAGATCGGCGTTTTTCCGGTCGGACGGCTCGACAAGGACACCGAAGGGCTGCTGCTGATTACGAACGACGGAGCCCTTTCCCACCGGCTGCTCTCTCCGAAATCGCATGTCTCGAAAGTGTATGAGGCCGTGATTGACGGAAAAGTGACAGAAGAAGATCGGCAGGCATTTGCCGAAGGGCTCGACATTGGGGACGACAAACCGACACTTCCGGCCGAGCTTACCATTCTGGAAACGACTGAAAAAGAGCCTGGCATTTTTGAAAGCCGGATCCGCATTACCATCTGTGAGGGCCGCTTCCACCAGATCAAGCGCATGTTTGAGAAGGTCGGAAAAACGGTCGTCTATTTGAAACGGCTGTCGATGGGGAGCCTGGAACTTGATCCGGCGCTGCCAAAGGGCAGTGCCCGTCTCCTGACGCAGAAAGAAAAAGCGGCGCTTGGCATAGCGGACGCCGAAACACAGAAAGGAAAGTAAAGCATGCCTTTTTTACCAATTACAAGAGAAGAGATGAAGGAACGGGGAATCGAACAGTTTGACTTTGTCTATGTCATCGGAGATGCCTACGTGGACCATTCCTCGTTCGGACCGGCAATCATCAGCCGTGTGCTCGAGGCGAACGGCTATTCCGTCGGCATCATCTCACAGCCGGACTGGAAGGACGAGAACAGCATTTCGATTTTCGGTGAACCGCGTCTTGGCTTTCTTGTCTCTTCCGGAAATATGGATTCCATGGTCAACCATTATACCGTGGCGAAAAAGCACCGAAAAACAGATGCCTTTACGCCGGGCGGTGTCATGGGAAAACGGCCGGACCGCGCGGTTACCGTGTACGGCAATCTGATTCGGAGAACGTATAAACATACACCGATGATCCTCGGCGGCATCGAGGCATCGCTCCGGCGCCTTTCGCATTACGATTACTGGTCTGACCAGGTGCGCCGCTCCGTCCTTCTCGATTCCGGTGCGGATCTGATTTCGTACGGAATGGGAGAACTTTCGATCGTAGCGATTGCAGATGCACTTGCGGCTGGCATTGACGTTCATGATGTCACCTTTATTCCGGGAACCGTTTATCGGAGCAAAACGCTGGATCACCTGATTGACCCGGTGGTGCTGCCGTCATTCGAGGAGGTGCGGGAGAGCAAGCGGACGTATGCGGAGAGCTTTGCGATTCAGTATAAAAATACCGATGCCATCAATGCGAAGCCGATGGCAGAGCCGTATGAGGGCCAGGGCTACATTGTACAGAATCCGCCTTCCCGTCCTTTGACAGAGCAGGAGATGGATGATGTCTATGCGCTTCCATACATGCGCGCCTATCACCCAAGCTATGAAAAAGACGGCGGTGTGCCGGCGCTTGGGGAAATCAAATACAGTCTGACGAGCAACCGCGGCTGCTTTGGGTCCTGCAGTTTCTGCGCGCTGACGTTCCACGAGGGACGCGTTGTGCAGACAAGAAGCCACGAATCCATTCTGGCGGAAGCGCGGCAGATGGTTCAGGAAAAAGAATTTAAAGGCTATATTCACGATGTCGGCGGCCCGACGGCGGATTTCCGCGGTCCGGCATGCAAAAAGCAGCTCACCAAAGGCGCCTGCCCGAACCGGAACTGTCTCTTCCCGGAGCCGTGTAAAAATATGGTGGCAGATCACAGAGATTATGTGAAGCTGCTGCGGGAATTAAAAGACATTCCGGGCGTGAAGAAAGTCTTTATCCGCTCCGGCATCCGTTTTGACTATGTCCTGGCCGATAAAGACCAGACGTTCCTTTCCGAGCTGGTAAAGGATCACGTCAGCGGTCAGCTCCGCGTTGCGCCGGAGCACGTTTCGAACCGTGTGCTTTCCTATATGGGAAAACCGCGCCACGAAGTATATCAGGAATTTATCCGCCGCTTCGATGCGTGCAACAAAAAGACGGGGAAGCAGCAGTACGCACTTCCGTATTTTATGTCGTCCCATCCGGGGTGTGACTTGGAGGATGCGGTGGAGCTTGCCGAGTACATCCGCGATATGGGATTTATCCCGGAGCAGGCACAGGACTTCTATCCGACGCCTTCCACACTTTCCACCTGTATGTACTATACCGGTCTTGACCCGCGGACGATGGATCCGGTTTACGTGCCGAAATCGCCGCATGAGAAGGCGATGCAGCGTGCGCTGATTCAGTACCGGAATCCGGAGAACTATGAGCTCGTCTGCGAGGCACTGCGCCGGACACACCGGGAGGATCTGATCGGATTCGGACCGAAATGTCTCGTACGGCCGAGAAAGATGGCCGGGGAGGCAGGAAAACCGTCAAGAGGAAAAGGGTCCAACGGAAAAGGCTTTGGCCAGAAGACGGCGAATGACCGTTCCGGACAGGGAAAAGCCAAAACAGGCGGACGGCCGAAAAAGACGCTCCGCAACGTGCACAAAAAGAAATAAACACGCAGAAGATGAGCGGGGATCTTATCGAAGAAGGGAAATGACAGAAGAATGAAGATCAGAAAAGGGGATTACGGCTATATCCGCCGGGAAAAGAAAAAAAGACTGCTTGTGACACTGGGACTGTTCGTCCTTCCGGCCATCGTTTTTATTGTCGGGTTTGTGCTTGCAGACGGAAACAAGAGCAACATTTTTACGGTTGTCGCCGTAGTAGGCTGTCTGCCGGGCTGCCGCGCCGCCGTCGGTTTTATCATGATGGTTATGCAAAAGCCAGTGGACAAAGCAGTGTACGATGCCATTGAGGCAAAAAAAGGAAAACTGCTGATGGGATATGAAATGTATATCACACAGGAAAAATCGAGTCTGATGATCGAAGCAGCGGCGTTCTGCGGTGAGGAGATCGCCTGCTACACCACGCGCGCCAAAGACCAGAAACAGATCGAGGACTGCACTACGTATCTGAACAAGATCATCCGTGCCAACGGCTACAAATGCCATGTGAAGATTTTTGATCGGGAAAAAGCATTTCTGGAGCGCCTCGATTCCCTGAACCGCAACTACGATGAGCTGGAAAAGAGCGCCAGTGAAAACTTCAAACCGGATGAGCGGTACCCGGATCTGTCCCGCACGGAACTGGTGAAACACACGATGCTGGCGCTGGCACTGTAGGAGACCATTGCTATGAGAGAACTGACCGTGACAGAAAAAGACTGCGCGCAGCAGCTCATCAAATATCTGTCCAAATATATGGAGGAGGCGCCAAAGAGTTTCTTCTATAAAATGCTGCGAAAGAAAAACATTGTGCTGAACCAGAAAAAGGCGGACGGCAGTGAAAAGCTGAAAACAGGCGATACGATCCGGATGTATCTGGCGGAAGAGACCATCGAAAAATTTCGGAAAACACCGGAAAAACCGGCGGCTGGAAAACAGGTAAAGTATCCGAAGCTGGATATCGTCTATGAAGACGAAAAAGTAATTTTCCTGAACAAGCCGGCAGGTGTCCTCTCACAGAAGGCGAAAGAGACGGATGTGAGCCTTACCGAAGCGCTCGGCGCCTATCTTTCGGAAAAAAATGCCGGGGAGGAGACCATGTTCCGCGCCGGACTCTGCAATCGTCTGGACCGGAATACCAGCGGTCTGATTCTTGCCGGAAAAACCGTTGCGGCGACGCAGCAGCTTTCAGAACTGATCGCAGAGCGGGCTGTTGGAAAATACTATCTGACGGTTGTAAAAGGAACCGTGACAGAGACAGAGCGGATCCGCGGATACCTCACAAAAAATGAGAGGACAAACCGTGTTTCGATTCAGAGAGAGCAGCAGGGAGATGCTGTTTACATAGAAACCGCATACCGGCCGCTCTGTGCCGGAAGAGGCTGTACGCTGCTGGAGGTTGAGCTGGTGACCGGAAAGAGCCATCAGATCCGCAGCCATCTCGCGAGCATCGGTCATCCGCTTGCGGGAGATACGAAATACGGGGATGCGGAGTTTAACCGCCGCTTCCGGGAAAAATACGGACTGAAATACCAACTTCTCCATTCGTGGAAGGCGGTATTTCCAGAGCTTACGGGCACCTTATCGGATCTGTCCGGAAAAACCTTTACAGCGCCCCTGCCATCATCCGTGCGCCGGATTTTACAGGGAGAACATTTGACGGGAGAAGGATTATGAGCCGAAAAGACAACGAAAAGAAAGAAACAAAACCAAGAAAAACGGAGGAGACGAGCATCGGACGGGAAATCTGGGAATATGTAAAAATGATCGCCATTGTCGTGGCAGTCGTTGTTTTTGTGGAGCAGGTCATTGTCATCAACGCAAGAATCCCATCTCCTTCCATGGAAAACACGATTATGACCGGAGACCAGATCTTCGGTAACCGCCTTGCTTATGTAAAGAGCGATCCGCAGCGGTATGACATCGTTATTTTCTATTATCCGGACGACGAGAAGCAGAAGTTTATCAAGCGCGTCATCGGACTGCCGGGAGAGACGGTTACGATCCGCGACGGAAAGGTGTATATCAACGATTCCACCGAGCCGCTGTGCGATGATTTCTGCCCGGAAACACCGGTCGGCGATTTCGGACCGTATGAGGTGCCGGAGGGCTGCTACTTTATGCTCGGCGACAACCGGAACGTATCAAAGGATTCCCGCTACTGGCTGAATCCGTACGTAGAGAAAGACAAGATCATCGGCAAGGCCTTTCTGCGCTACTGGCCGCTGAACAAAATTTCTCTGATTGAATAAGAACAGAACGAAGACGAGGACAGGAATTATGGCATGGACATCGAGGGGACTCCGCGGATCAACGTTGGAGGAAATGATCAACCGCACAAACGAGCAGTACCGTGACAAGCATCTGGCACTGATCCAGAAGGTGCCGACGCCGATCACCCCGATCAAAATAGATAAGGAGAGCAGACACATCACGCTGGCTTATTTTGAAAAGAAGAGTACCGTTGATTACATCGGCGCTGTACAGGGCATTCCCGTCTGCTTCGATGCCAAAGAGTGCAAAACGGATTCCTTTCCGCTCGCAAACATCCACGAGCACCAGGTCACGTTTATGAAAGATTTCGAGCAGCAGGGGGGGATTTCCTTCCTGCTGCTGTATTTTACGGCGCGGGACGAATATTATTACCTGCGGTATGAGACGATGAAAACCTTCTGGGACCGCGGACAGAACGGCGGAAAGAAGCATTTTTCCTACACCGAGCTTGAAACGTCATTCTTCCTTCCCAGAACGGGAAGCAGCGTTCTCGTCCCGTACCTGAACGGAATCCAGAAGGATCTGGAGATACGGGATTCGAAAGCGGATTAAAATTTTGAGTTGACAGGGAAAATGTTTTCCGATATACTAACCATAGTTTTAAATTCAATATGGTAATATGGTAGTGAACTAAAGCGAAAAAGTGAGGACAACAAAACATGGATCGATTAATTCATACCCCGGAAGGCGTCCGGGATGTCTACAATCAGGAATGTACGAAAAAATTATACCTGGAGAATCAGATTGAGCAGGTATTTCATGCGTTTGGATATCAGGATATTGAAACACCGACGTTCGAGTTTTTTGATGTATTCGGAAGAGAAGTGGGAACAACACCGTCCCGCGAGCTCTACAAATTCTTTGACCGCGACGGCAACACCCTTGTGCTCCGTCCGGACTTTACCCCGTCGATTGCACGCGCAGCCTCCATGTATTTCATGGAAGAGACGATGCCGATCCGCCTTTGCTACAGAGGAAGCAGCTTCGTCAACAGCAGCAGCTATCAGGGCCGCTTAAAAGAGTCCACCCAGATGGGCGTCGAGCTCTTAAACGATGATTCCGCAATGGCAGACGCAGAGATCATTGCGATGACCGTAAAAGTTATGCTGGATGCCGGTCTTACCGATTTCCAGATCAGCATCGGCCACGTAGGTTTCTTCCAGGCGCTCTCCGAGGAAGCTGCGCTCGCCGAGGATGTTCTGAACGAATTAAAAGAACTGATTTCCATTAAAAATCATTTTGGCGCCGAGGAGCTGCTGGCAAAACAGAACCTTCGAAGTGATCTGTTTGAAGCACTCCGTGATGTTCCGCAGCTGTTCGGAAATGCAGAGATTCTCGAAAAGGCAAAAGGCCTTACAAGAAATCCGGCGGCAAGAGAGGCACTCGATCGTCTGGCTACGATCTATGAGATCGTTAAAGATTACGGCTATGAAAAATACGTCTTCTTCGATCTCGGCCTTTTAAGCAAATTCCATTACTACACCGGTATTATTTTCCAGGCCTACACCTACGGCACCGGCGAGCCGATCGTAAAAGGCGGCCGCTACGATGCACTGCTGCAGCACTTCGGAAAGAAAGCGCCGGCGATCGGATTCTGTACTGTCATGGAATCTCTGATGAATGCACTGGAGCGCCAGAAAATTTCTCTTCCGATTGCCAATACGAAAACGATGCTACTCTACCCGGATTTTCTTCAGCCGCTGGCCGTAAAACTTGCTAACGAGCACAGAAGCAAGGGCATGGATGTCGCGCTGGTCTGCTTTGCAAGGGACAAGGTTCTTGCAGATTATGAAGAATACGGCAGAAAGAACCAGTTCGGCGGCATTGTCTATATTCAGAAGAGCGATTCGGTGCTTGCTATCGATTTGTCGACAGGAGAAGTACAGCCGGTGGAGCTGTAGGAGAGGAAGGGTACGAAAAAGATGAGATATTTGACCATTGCACTGACAAAAGGACGCCTGGCGTACCAGACGCTGGAGCTGCTGGAAAAAGTCGGCATCACCTGCGATGAAATGAAAAATAAAGATACGAGAAAGCTGATTTTCACGGACGAAGAGCATAAGCTCCGTTTCTTCCTCGCCAAAGGTCCGGATGTGCCGACCTATGTGGAGTACGGCGCAGCGGATATCGGAATCGTCGGAAAGGACACGATTCTGGAGGAAGGAAGACGCCTCTACGAGGTATTGGACCTTGGCTACGGCAAGTGCCGCATGTGTGTCTGCGGACCGGAATCCGCGCGTGAGCTGCTGCAGCACAACCAGCAGATCCGTGTGGCAACGAAGTACCCAAACATTGCCAAGGATTACTTCTACAACCGCAAGCACCAGACCGTTGAGATGATCAAGCTGAACGGCTCGATCGAGCTGGCACCGATTGTCGGACTTTCCGAAGTGATTGTGGATATTGTAGAGACAGGAAGCACTTTACGGGAAAACGGCCTGACCGTTCTCGAGGAGGTCTGCCCGCTGTCTGCGCGCATGGTTGTCAACCAGGTGAGCATGCGGATGGAAAATGAGAGAATTACTAAATTAATTCAGGATCTGAAAGGAGCACTGGTATGAGAATCGTAAAACTGACAAAAGAGACTACAGAAAATATTCTGGAGAATATGCTGAAACGAAGCCCGACACAGTACGGAACGTACGAGGCTTCCGTGCAGGAGATCATTGAGAATGTAAAAACAAGAAAAGACGCAGCCGTTTTCGAATATACCGAGAAATTCGACCACGCGGTACTCGATGCTTCTACCGTAGAAGTAACACAGGAAGAGATTGATGAAGCGTACAACATCGTAGATCCAGAGCTGATCGGTGTCATCCGCAGATCCATGAAAAATATCCGTGAGTTCCACGAAAAACAGAAACAGAACAGCTGGTTCACCTCTACCGAGAACGGAACGATGCTTGGCCAGAAGCTGACCGCCCTGAACCGTGTCGGCGTATACGTTCCGGGAGGAAAGGCAGCGTATCCGTCCTCCGTTCTGATGAACATTCTTCCGGCAAAAGTGGCAGGAGTCAAAGAAATCTGCATGACAACGCCGTGCGGCAGAGACGGAAAAGTCAACCCGGTTGTCCTTGCGGCAGCAAAAGAAGCCGGTGCGGACCGCGTCTTTAAAATCGGCGGTGCACAGGCAATTGCAGCCCTTGCTTACGGAACCGAGAGCATTCCGAAAGTCGATAAAATCGTAGGACCTGGAAACATCTACGTTGCCCTTGCAAAGAAAGCCGTATACGGAAATGTCAGCATCGACTCCATCGCAGGCCCAAGTGAGATTCTTGTCCTTGCTGATGAGACTGCAAATCCGCGGTTCGTGGCAGCCGATCTCTTAAGCCAGGCTGAGCATGATGAGCTTGCAAGTGCGATCCTCATTACCACCTCCCAGGAACTGGCAGAGAAGGTAAGTGAAGAGGTAGACGGTTTCTTAAAAGTCCTCTCCAGAAGCGACATCATCTCCAAATCACTGGACAACTTCGGCTACATCCTTGTCACCGATTCGCATCAGGAAGCGATCGACACCGTAGATGCCATCGCACCGGAGCACCTCGAGATCGTGACGAAGAACCCGTTTGAGGATATGATGAAGGTACATAACGCCGGTGCTATTTTCCTCGGCGAGAACTCCAGCGAGCCTCTCGGTGACTATTTTGCCGGCCCGAACCATATCCTGCCGACGAACGGAACCGCAAAATTCTTCTCACCGCTGTCCGTAGACGATTTCGTGAAGAAATCCAGCATCATCTATTATTCCAGAGAAGCCCTTTCCGAGATCCACGAGGATATCGAGAGCTTTGCAAAATCAGAGAGCTTGACGGCACACGCCAATTCGATTGCCGTCCGTTTTGAGGGGGAAGAGTAAGTGGAGAACAGAACAGCCAGCGTAGAACGCGTGACAAAAGAAACAAAGATCCGCATGACATTAAATCTGGATGGAACGGGAAAGAGCGACATCCACACCGGCATCGGCTTTTTTGACCATATGCTCGACGGCTTTGCCCGCCACGGTCTTTTCGACCTTTCCGTTTCTGTAGACGGAGATCTTGATGTAGACGGCCACCACACGATCGAGGACACCGGTATCGTGCTCGGAACTGCAATCCGCGAGGCAGTCGGCGACAAACAGGGCATCCGCCGCTACGGCGACAGAATCCTTCCGATGGACGAGACACTGGTGCTCTCGGCCGTTGACCTCTGCGGCAGACCGTATCTCTCTTTCCAGGCAGAATTTACACGGGAGAAAGTAGGAGAGATGGAGACCGAGATGGTAAAAGAATTCTTTTACGCCGTTTCCTATGCGGCGCAGATGAATCTGCATATCAAAGTGCTTGACGGCGGAAATAACCACCACATCATCGAGGCGATGTTCAAAGCATTTGCGAAGGCACTCGATGAGGCAACTTCCTTCGATCCGAGAATTGCCGGCGTGCTCTCGACCAAGGGCAGCCTGTAAGAGCAGAAAAAGAGGAGAACAAGAGATGAAACAAGCATTAAAATGTGATTTTACCTGGGCGGATTTTAAGACAAACAGCGACGGCATGGTTCCGGTTGTTGTACAGGATGCGGAAAATGACGAAGTGCTGATGCTCGCCTACATGAATGAAGAAGCGTTTGAGACGACACTGCGCCTTGGAAAAATGACGTACTGGAGCAGAAGCCGCAATGAGCTCTGGACGAAGGGACTGAGCTCCGGCCATGTGCAGTATGTAAAACAGCTTCTGATCGACTGCGACAACGATACAATCCTTGCCAAAGTAGAACAGGTCGGCGCAGCGTGCCACACCGGAAACCGCACCTGCTTTTACCGGACCCTGGCAGAATAAAAATTTTTGATTCAGAGCATAAAAAGAGCTCCTGTTTCACAGAATAAAATCTGTGGGACAGGAGCCTTTTTATGCGGTTCTGTATCGTTAAAAAGCCATTACAGAAGAAGGTATTTTAAGATAAACAGAACAGCCAGGATGTACATGATCACGCTGATCTTTTTTTCTTTTGCTTTTCCGCTCAGGATCTGGATTGCAACGTAGGAGATAACTCCCATGGCAATACCTTCGGAAATGCTGTAGAAGAACGGCATAGCTCCGATGCAGATGTAGCACGGAATCGCCTCGGAAAGATCACTGAAATCAATGTTGACTACGTTGGTCAGCATGTAGAAGCCTACCACGATCAGTGCCGGAGCCGTTGCAAAGGACGGGATGGCAAGGAAGATCGGGGAGAGGAACAGAGCGAGGCCGAAGAGGATTGCAGTGGTAACAGCGGTAAGACCGGTACGGCCGCCTTCGGAAACGCCGGAAGCACTCTCAACGAAAGTTGTTGTGGTAGAAGTACCAAGAACAGCACCTGCGCAGGTAGCAACAGCATCTGCCATCAGCGCACCCTTGATGCGCGGAAGTTTTCCGTTTTTGTCGAGCATGTTTGCCTTGGAAGATACACCGATCAGAGTTCCGATGGTATCAAACATATCGACAAACAGGAATGCAAACATGATCACGAAGAACTCGCCTGTTTTCAGAATGGAGAAATCCAGTTTTCCGAAAATCGGGGCAAGGCTTGGAATGGAAAGTCCGTTGGAAAAATCCGGGAACAGGCTGTAGAAGCCGTTTGCCGGGTTCGGAACGTAGAGACCGCATGCCTGGCAGATCATGCCGAGGATCCAGGTTGCAAGAATTCCCCAGAGGATGTTTCCCTTTACATTGCGTACGACAAGAACGGCGGTGAGGATAACACCGATGACTGCGAGCAGAACGGTGATTCCGACATCGTTAAACGTTCCTGCCACATACTCTGTTCCGTTTAATGTGGCTGCAGACTGCAGGTTGGCATTGTAGGAAGACAGGGAATAGAGGCCTGCCACGGTTGAAGAGTTCGGCAGTACAATTTTTGCATTCTGAAGTCCGATGAATGCGATGAACAGACCGATGCCGACGCTGACTGCAGATTTCAGGCTGACCGGAATGGAGTTGAAGATCGCCTCACGGACGTTGGTCAGAGAAAGTACAATAAAGATGATACCTTCTGCAAAAACGGCGGTCAGGGCTGCCTGCCAGCTATATCCGTAGCCGAGAACAACGGTGTAGGCAAAATAGGCGTTGAGGCCCATTCCTGGTGCCAGAGCGAATGGATAATTGGCGAAAAGTGCCATGAGCAGGGTGCCAAGGAAGGCTGCCAGAGCCGTTGCGGTAAAGACAGCGCCGTGGTCCATGCCGGTGGAGGAAAGGATGTTCGGGTTGACGGCAAGAATGTACGCCATCGTCATGAACGTGGTGACACCGGCGATGATCTCGGTTTTGACCGTTGTTCCATTTTCCCGCAGCTTGAATGTGTTTTCCATCAGCTTGCTAAACTTTTCCATAGTTTTCTCTCCTTTTGAATTTTGTAGGCGGAAATGTCGCCTCATAATATGGAAACATCCTAAATGTTACAATATTATCAAGTAGAATGCAAGAAAGAAACGAAAAGAATCTGAAAATTTCTTGTCGAAATTTTTAATTTTTCTATAGACAAATGTCATGATTTCTTTTATGATAAAAAAGGTGTCTTGTAAAATCTGCGTTAAGGAAATGTAAAATATCGAGATAAAAAATGCGAAACTACTTGGCGGAGATTTGGAAAGAGACATCAGAAAAAGACAAGGAAGAAAAAAGAATATGAGTGTAATAGTGTCTTTGATGGGCGGTCTGGGCTTCTTCTTATATGGAATGAAGCTGATGAGTGAAGGACTGCAGAAGGTTGCCGGATCCAAGATGAGAAGCATTCTGGAGGTATTTACGAAGAACCGTGTGATCGGTCTTCTGGTCGGTATTTTCTTTACCGCGCTGATTCAGTCCTCCAACGCTACAACCGTTATGGTGGTCAGCTTCGTAAACTCCGGTCTGATGAAACTGGCACAGGCTCCTGGAATTATCCTCGGAGCAAACATCGGTACGACAGTTACCGGACAGCTGATTGCGTTTGACCTTGCGGATATCGCGCCGCTGTTTGTCATCATCGGTGTTCTGATGGTTATGTTCGTAAAGAACAATCTGACGATCAGCCGTCTCGGCGAGGTTATCTTGGGATTTGGTATTCTGTTTATGGGTATCTCCGGTATCTCAGGAGCCCTGAACGAAGCAAAAGAGATCCCGGCAGTCGTTAACGCCCTCGGATCCCTGACGAATCCGTTTCTTGCGTTCTTAGTCGGCTGGGTGGCTACCGCGATTCTGCAGAGTAACTCTGCAACGGTCGGAATCATCATGCTTCTTGCAAGAGAGGGCTTGATGGGACTTCCAATCTGTCTGTTTATGATGCTTGGATGCAACATCGGATGTACGATGTCCGCGATTCTTGCCAGCTTCGGCTGCAAAAAAGATGCAAAACGTGCGGCATGTGTCCACCTGCTGTTCAACATCTCCGGAACGATTGTCTGCTCCATTATTTTCCTGCTGTTTGGAAAACAGGTAGTTGACTTCTTTATGGGTATTTCCGGAAACGAAGCAGGCCGTATGATCGCAAATGCAAACTCGATCATCAAAGTATGCCAGGTACTCCTGATGCTGCCGTTTACCCCGCTTCTGGTGAAGGCAACGTACTTTATCATCCGCGGAAATGACGAGGAAGACAAAAAGTTCGAGCTTGCCTACATCAGCTCGAAACATGCGATGTCCCCGACGACTGCAGTTCTGCAGGCTGTCCGTGAGATGGAGCGTATGGCACAGATGGCAGAGACCAACCTGATTCGCGCGATGAATACGCTGGTGACCCGCGATCAGAAAGAAATCGACGAGGTCTACCGTGTCGAGGAAAATATTAATTTCCTGAACAAAGAGATTACGAACTATCTGGTTCACTTAAATCAGGCATCGCTGCCGACATCAGACGTTATGCGCATCGGTGCGCTGTTCCATGTGGTCAATGATATCGAGCGGATTGGTGATCATGCCGAAAATGTCGCAGATTCTGCTGTGCAGATGACGAATGACAATGTGACCTTCAGCAAACAGGGCGAACTGGATCTTTCCGAGATGCTGGATATGGTATTAAAAATTCTCGATGAGTCGATCGAAATGTTTGCAAAGAATGATCTGCAGCACCTGCAGGAGATCATTGATATTGAAAATTCCATTGATCAGGAGGAGCGGGATCTGCAGCAGAAGCATGTAGAGCGTCTGACCCGCAACGAATGTACGCCGGAAGCCGGCATGATCTTCTCCGATCTTGTATCCGGACTCGAGCGTGTCGC
>OLXK01001845.1_pt1 | contig 13425 bp, 12 predicted proteins | sample 1674321 | NCBI WGS metagenome assembly OLXK01 (sample SAMEA103958162, study PRJEB25191) | human gut metagenome | reverse complement strand
GTCTTTTCAAAGCCCGTGATCTCGATTCTCGCATCGGGATAGAGCTGCCGCGCCATGCGTCCCGTGATGCTGTCCAGCTCCACACCGTACAGCCGGCTTTGGCTCATGCTTTCCGGCAGCATACCGAAGAAGTTGCCCACGCCGCAGGCGGGTTCAAGCACGTTTCCGTCCTGAAAGCCCATGTTGCCCAGGGCTTCATACATTGCTCGGATAACCATCGGGCTGGTATAGTGGGCGTTCAGGGTAGAGCCGCGCGCCGCCGCATATTCCTCATCTGTCAATAGACTTTTGAGCTGCTGGTATTCTTCCGACCATTGCGCGTTATTCCCGTCATAGGCTTGCGGGATGCCGCCCCATCCGACGTACCCGGATAAGATTTCCTGCTCCTGCGGTGTTGCCTGCCTTTCCTCGGCTTCGATCTGTTTGAGTGTCTGGATGGCAGCGATGTTGAACGCATATTTCGTTTTTGCGCCGCCTTCGCCCAGATGGTCATCCGTGATGTGGAAGTTCTGCGCTTTATATGAATGGTTTTCTTCCAACGGCTGTTGCCGCGGTTCTTCTGCGTCCAATTCAGATACAGCGGTTTCAAAGAACGGCATTTCTTCCCGCTCATAGAACAACGCATCGTTCCGTGTGTCCTCGGCAAGCATCTGCTCAAACGTGTCCCGCCGCTCCACCCTTGAAATCGGATAAAGCAGCGTCGGGTCGCGCAAATTTACGTGCGTATCTGTGATTTCTTCGATAAGGAACGCCGTATTGCCCAGATAGACCGTATCGCCCACCTGATAGGACGGCTCATCCCGCCTGCCGTCCAGCTCCTTGACGACTTCATATCCGCCTTGTTCGGCAGGCTCGGCAAAATAGATGCCGTGTCCGTTTTCCGTCAACGCTTTTGCCGCAACGCTCCACCGTCCGAAGGGCATCCCCGTAACCGATACCGCGCCCATGCCGGGGATATTTCGTTCAAATAATCGGGTATCCATCAGTGGTGCGGCAATTTTAGCGTCATCTCCGTAAAAGAGCAATGTATCGTCCACTCTTACGCCGACCAGCCGCCGGGGATGTTCATCCTTCAGCCTTTTATACGCTTCCACATCCGGCATAAAGCTGATTTCCGGCTCTTTTCGGTCTGGCGCGTCAGATTTCAGATAATGCCCATCGTGAATGAGTCTGTCAATCCGTTCGGCAACCTGATTCCATTTCAACAGCACATCGGGACAGTTGCTTTTCCTGAGCTGTATCCCCTTTGCGTCGTGACTTTCCGAACTCCCATGTTCACCCGATACGCCGGGCATTTTTCCGCCTATCCCGTACTCGTTTTTCAGAAATTCCAGCTTTTCATTGGTGCTGTGAGGTTCTGAAAAGAACTGGTAAATTCGACTGCCCGCACCCGCGATCGGAGCGTTTTGGGTCAGCACCGCGTCGATTTCATCCTGCGTCATAAAGCCGCGAACATCGGGCCGCAGCATCTCGCCTTCGGGCAGCTCCTTCCGCGCCAATGCCAAATCCCTGAGATGGGGGAGAATGTCCTTCGGCAGAAGAAAACGAAAGCGCATCAGATCGGGCTGCATCGTGACCGCATCCGCAAAGACCTCCATCTGCCGGATCAACCCGTGCAGAAATTCGGGCTGCTCCATTTTCTCGGAAAGATGATTGACGCAATCCGGGAAAATCAGCGGCGTATCTGTCATCAGGGAGAGATACCCGTTTTCTCTTGCGGCGCTGTCGCGGTACATATAGATCAGCCGCTCGGCGACCTTCCGTCGAATGGTTCCGGGAGCTTCCACATTTTCGAGCTGTGTGCCGAATTGCCCGGCTTCAATCAGCGCGCCGACGCGCTTTGCGGCATCCGTCCACGATATGACCTGCGCATTGTTGGCATACCGCGCACGATCTCCGGCGGCCATTTGGATTCCGCTTGGGTCGAACCAGACCGAAAAACGCCGCCCGTCCAATTCAAAGCCGCTGCCGTCGTGGTAAAGGGTCTTCATTCGCAGCGCGATTTCCTCGTTCGTTTTGCCGATCATCGCGTCAAACGCCAGCTCCATGCGGGTATCCTCGCCATTGCCGCCGAACCGCAGTGCCGTATCAAGCGCTTTGGATATAAAAGAAGGAGCGGAAACCGCTCGGTCATCCGCTCCCTCGCCATATTCGGTTATCGTTTCAAAAAGGCTCGTCTGTCCCGGATTTAAGCGTACACCAGCTCGGTCAGTACGATTTCCTCTGCCTGCGCTTTCAGGCTGTTCATCGCGCCGACCCACGCCATCGGGTCGCGTTCCTTCAGCGCTTCGTTCACGCCCTGCGCCGCCGCCATCTCGCTGACCATGCGGTTCACCCGCTCGCCCGCCGTCCGGTCGATTTCCGCCAGATGCGCCGTCAGTTCGCCCGTCAGCAGCAGGCTGTTGAACGTCATCTTTCTGTGCGCCTTCAGATACGCCTTGCGCATCCTGCCGTATCTGCCCAGCGTCGCCTGCCCGTCCGGGATTTTCAGGTCGGGAATCTGATAACCGTTCACCGTTTTGTAATTCAGCATATGGCCTGCTCCTTTCAACGCTCCGCGCTTCCCGCTCGATGCTTCTCAATACTTCCTCGGAGATTTCGCTGACCGCCGTTCCGAGTGCCGTCAACGCCTGCGGCGTGTTCCATTCAAGGATGGTCGTGAAATCTTCCGGCTCGAACCGATGTTCTTCCGCCAGTCCGCAGCGGCTGAAGAGCATATACTGAACGCCCGTCGTCGCCGTATTTCGGAAAGCCAGTTCGAGGTTGAGTTCATCATACTCCATGAGGAGTGAACCGTCAACGATGTCGCGCAGCTCGTCCTGATGCTCCTGCCAGTAATCCATCGCTTTCTGCATGGCGATTTCTTCGAGCTGTCCCGCAAGCCCGCGATTGGCAGAAATGCCGTATTCCTTTTCCAGCATGGCGGCGATGGGCATGCTGTTTTCTTCGCGAATCGCCCAAGTAAAAGGCGTTCGGGCGTTTTGCCGAGTGCCGGTATCCGATATGTCAAAAACGTAGCGGTAGCGGGGCACGTCGCCGGTCATATCCAGCAGCGCGATGCCTTTTGCGCCGCGTCGGACATACCGACGCATGGTGTTTGTCCACAGCTCAAACGACGCGCAGGCGGTCGCGTCCGGGCGCTGGGCGTAGATCATCATCTGGTCGTAAAAACTATATTTGTACAGGGTGGAAGCCGTTTGCAGAAACGAGCGCCACGTTTCCCCGTCGGCGGCGATCTCGTGCGCGGTCTGCGCGGCAAGCTGTACATAATCGTCAATTTTGGGCATTTCATCGCTCCTGTATGTCTTTCCGTTTCGTCGCCGTCATCGTATCTCGTTCATGTTTGGCTTTGAGCCTGTCCGCAATCCGCAAACGCTCTGAATGGAAATACGAGTTTCTCCATAAGCGCAGCGGAATATCCGTCGGTTTCATCAGGTTACCGTGATTCTGCGGAAAGACCCGCACCGCGTCTACGCCGATTTCCTTCACGATCCTTTCGATCATCGCCAGCGCAACGCAGTTCGTATTCGCAAAGCTGCTTCGCGTGAAATCGTCGCACAGCACGTTTTTTCCGTGCCGCACATGCAGCACGTCCAGATCAAACCCGCCGACCCAGCCGACGCCCATCGTCAGATGCGGCTTATCGGTGATGTCGTCGTTTTCCTGCCGGCCTCGCAGTTCGCAAAAGCGCTGCTTCGCCTGATCGAACCGGTCAAAGCGTTCCAGCGGGCTGGGATTTTCCGAACCTCGAATCCACGAAGATAAATCCTCGATGACGTAATAATTCCACTTGCCCGGATCGCGGCGCTGCGTCACATAGTCCACGCACTCGCCGCGCCGAAAGCTCTCAAAAACCACCTGATCTGCGCCGAAACGTTCGCTGTCCGATACAACTGCAAACCTTCCGGCGCCCAATTCCCGGATTCGGAAGTTATACTCCCTATCCGGATTTCGTTCCGCCGTCCATTCCAAAGACATCCCTCCTTTTCTTTTTGGGAAAACCGTTTTTCGCCAGTTATCCCCAATCCGCCAACAGGTTTCGCCGGGTTTTCAACATGGATGTCCACAGCTTATCCACACGAATCCCGTTTGGACATAGAAGAAGGCGGACGCTCGCGCATCCGCCCCTCGGCACATCTCCGTTTCTTCCTTTCGTCGTCCTCATATTCCCGCCATGCCGCATCCGCCGCCTTGCTCTGTCCGCACGGCTTTTCCATCATCAGCCGCTCGAACGGACTGTTCGTAAAGTATCGCAATTCATCCCCCTTTTCAGGCGCAAAAAAAGCAGCCCTTTTTCAGACTACTTACTTCTCAAAAGCAACTCGGTGTATATCGAACAGTTACGATTAACACCCTTTTATTTTCTTCCTCGACGCGATAAACAATCGTGTAGTTTTTGACAAACAGTTGTCGATATTCCCTGTCTGTAAAAACACCTGTTCGGCGCACAGAACCCCGCTTAGGCGTATCTTCAAGGCTCAAAATCGCTTGTTCAATACGATCAATCAGGTTTTCTGCTGCCGTCGGCGCAGACAATTCGCTGACAATATAAGCATATATCTCGTCAAGATCCTGCAATGCTCGATTCATCAACTGCACGCTGTATTTATCCAAGGTGCTTCCTCCTCAACTGTTTCAGCGCGCTCCGAGCCTCGTGCGTTTCACCACTTAAAGCAAATTCCATTTCAGCATCATAAATCGCACCATTCATCGCCATGCGTTCTACCATTTCCTCATAGGCTTCGATACTCATCACAACGAGATCACCATACCCATTTTTTGTGATAAACACCGGTTCTCGCTTAGCGTGACAAATATCTGAAATTTCATTGGTGTTACGCAAATCCGTAATAGGTCTAATCTGCGGCATATTCCTTCCTCCTCTCTTTTCTTGTACATTATTATAACAGAATTATGTACGTTTCTCAATCAAAATATCCCTCTTTCTTTATTTTTTATTTCTCTTCGTTCTCCTCCCCGATTTCCTCCTCGTCGTCATCATCATCGAGTTCCGTGTTGTAGCGCGGCTGTGCGTCTCTCTTCTTCCCCAGCACAACGAACGCCGCAGCGCCGCCCGCAATCAACATCACCAGCAGCACGAGCGCCATCATCGCCGCCGAATCGCTTATTTTCTCCGTCTCCGGCTTGGGTTCGGCGGTCGGCTTCGGCGTAGGCGTTGCCGTGGGTTCGGGCGTAGGCTGTTCATCCTTGCTCACCACACCGAAAAGGTCGCGGTCATCCACAAGGTTGAGGAAATAGGTTTCGTACTGCTCGCCGTCCTTGTCCAGCGGCTTGTCGTAGTCGATCACAAGGTAATACGTTTCGCCCTTGCGCGTCTGCACCGTGATGAACTGCTTGTTGGTCGCCTTGGAATACAGCAAATCTACCGTTTTCATGTTGCCACCCATCGAAAAGGGCTTGCCCTCAGTCAGCTCGCTCGTCCCCATGCCGCCAGCAAACCGTGCCAGCAGCGCATAGAGCGCGTCGATATCCGGGGCTGCTGTCGTCTGCGGCTGCATGGTCGCCTGCGGCACGTCCGTAGGCATCGGCGTTGCGGTCGGCTTCGGCGTGGTCTTTGCGCCGCCGGAGGACGGTTTCTTTGTCGCGGAAGGCCTGCTGTCATTGCCGCTCGAACCACTGTCGTCCCTGCCGTAGAAGGGATTTTTCACATATACTTTCTGCGACACGTTGCCCGCCAGATCGACAGCATAAATGGCAATCTGCTTCCTGCCGTCCGCGTATTCACGGATGTTCGCGTCCAGCGTCGTTCCGCTATATTTGAGCTTATGCCCGTTGACGTACACCGCCGCCACGCCGGAGGTGGAATCGGTCGCTTCGATGCAGATCACCTCGCCGCTCACGCCCGCCTTGACAGTCGGCGGCGTGCTGTCAAAGCAGGAAATCGCTTCACTTTTCGCCTGCACATTGCCCGCATGGTCGGTAATGGACACATGGATCGTCGCGTTTTCCCGCAGCTCCACCGCATAGCCCGCGCTCTGATCGTCGCCGTCCACGACGGTCTGCCAGCCGTTTTCCGTCGCCACGACAATTCGGATGTTCGCCCAGCCCGTTCCGTTCACATCCACGATGTTGATTTTCGCCGTCGCCTTGTCCTTCTGCCACTTTGCCGGGGACACAACCGTGATTTTGTACGCGCCCTCCGGCATCGGCTCGGCGGTCGGTTCGGTCGCAGGCTGCTGCGTCGGCTCTGTCGTAGGTTCAGCCGAAGGTTCAGCCGTCGGTTCGTCCGTGGGCTCAGTCGTCGGCTGTTCCGCGGGCTTGGTCGTCGGCTGTTCCGTGGGCTTGGTCGTCGGCTGTTCCGTCGGCTCGGCAGTCGGTTCGTCTGTCGGCTCTGTCGTAGGCTCGTTCGAGGGTTCAGCCGTCGGTTCGTCTGTGGGCTGCGCCGTGGATTCTTCCGTCGCTTCTCCCGTTTCCGTCTGCCTATCGGGTTCTTCTGCTTCCTGCACAGGATGATCAATTTCCCTGCCTTCGCTCATGTTTTCGTCCTGCACAGCTTCCTGTACAACCGTTTCGCCCGCCACGCTTTCCGCCTTGACCGCCAGCACCGATCCGCCCAGCGCCGCGCAGAGCGCCAGCGTCAAAACGCGCATCCCCATCTTATTCTTCAAAAGATTCATCGTCCTGCTGTTCCTCCTGTTCTTCATGTTCCTCTTTGTCCTGCGGCGGCTTGCCCGCCAGAAAATCTTCCAGCTCCTCCGGGGTCAGCCGCATACTGCGCACGACGTAGAGGATGCCCATGTTCTCCGCTTCCTCCTGCCGCTGCGCCAGCTTCTTCGCCTTTTCCTCGGCGCGCTTGGCGGCGTTGTCCGCCTTTTCTCGGTTGTTGCGAATCTTCTGCAAATCCGCACGCCAGTTCATCTTCTTTGCCATGCTTTATTCGTACATCCTCCCGAACCCATAAAAATGTTCCTGCCAATAGGCGCGGCTCAAATCCGCATACGAGATCGGATTGCCGCAGTTCAAAATGTACCCGTCGCCCACATACAGCGCAACGTGCGTAATACCGTCGTTGCCCGCCACGCCGTCGCCCAGCGTGCCCTGAAAGAAAATCAGATCGCCCGGACGCGCTTCTTCCGGCTCAATCGGCGTACACACGCCGTATAAGCTCGTCGCGCCCAGCCTGCCGACGTCCCGCACGCCCGACTCTTTGAATATCCACGAAATGAAGCCCGAACAGTCAAACGACGTTTCCGGGCTGTCGCCGCCCCAGACGTAGGGATAGCCGATATACCGCTCGCCCACCTCAATGAGCTTGGCAAACTTGGGGTCAGACTGCTTGTATGCCTCCGGGACTTCGTATTCCATCGGCTCTTTGAGCTGCGATGCGTGCGGCTTGCCCGCGAACAAATCCGGATAATTGCCCAGCGTCGCCATATACAGCGCGTACATGCCGACCTTTTCCCGGCTCAGCACCATGAACGGCAGGTGAGAGAGCATGTTGTTGACCAGCTTCACCTTGCAGATCGTATAGGTGTATGCCACTTCGATTTGTACCCAGTTCTCCTGCCATTTCATCTCGCCCGTTTTGGGGTCTTCCACCTGCTCGTATTCCTTCTTCCATTCCGTACGGCAGCGCGTTTCCTTTTCAACCGCGGTTGTCAGCTTATACTGCTGCTCAAAAAGAAGCTCCACTGTCGGCATCGCCGTGTCCACCGTCCACTCCCCGCCAATGCGCGCGCTGATCAGCGCCAGCAGCACATACGGGTCGTGCCAGATTTCCATCTGCTCCACCTGCACCTCGTCGTAGCCGGGATGAATCTCGCCGTACCTGTCCAGCTCGTCTTGCAGCGCATCCTCCATCTCGCAATACGCCCGTTCGGCGGCAATCAGGTCATCCTCCTCAGCGGGATAGGTGCCGATGACCAGCGATTCAAGCAGCGACTGCGCAATCGGCATACACCCGGACAGGCTGCTGAGCATATACGTCATCATCACCGCAAGGAGCAGGATGACCAGCTTTCCCCGATTTTTCCGGATGAACCCCTCGATTTTCCGCTCTGTCCTTTGAACGGGCGTGAACACGGCTTCGCCCGCGCCCTGCACGACGATCCCTTCCGCCTGCCGCCCGGTCTGCGCCGCCGCGTACTGCCGCTGAATCTGCTTTTTCTGCCGCTGCTTGGACATCCGCCGAACGCTGGATTCCGCGCCCTGCCTGCCCGTCCGCACCGCCTGCACCCCGACGTTTTCTTCTTCTTCCGTTTCGTCCACAGGAAGCACCGCGTCGGCCAGCACGTCGGAAAGCGCATCCGCCGCGCTTTCCGTGTGCCGCAGCATAGAGGGCGGCTTGGGCTTTTCCGTCTCGAAGCGCAGGCGGTACGCCTTACTGCCCGCGAGCTTTTCGCGCTTTCTCATCGCAAAACACCCGCCAGTCGTGCTGCGCCATCGCGTCTGCCCGCGCCGCCGCCCTGCACAGGGACAGCATCACCAGCGCCACAAAGCAAACGCCCAGCACCGTCGCCAGAATTTCCATCATCCGTTTTCCTCCTCCTGACCCGCCGTTTCATTCAGGCGGGTCGTCATCAGCCGGTAAAGCTCCGTGTCCTGCGGAAAACGATCCACAAAAGGCAGAATCGTATCGCCGTAGAGCAGCAGTCCCTCGCCCGCGCCGGACTGCTTCACATAAGAGAGCTGACGCGCGGAAATGCCCAGCTTTTTCGCCAGAATCTCGCGGTCGCCCGGCGCCTGATTGAGCATCAGGATAAAGTCGCTGTTTTCAAAGATGTTTTCGATTTCCGCGCTCGCCAGCAGATCCTTCAGGTTCTGTGTAATTGCCGTCGGGATGCCGCCCCATTTTCGAAAGCGCTTCCAAATCTCCACGGAGTACGCCGCCGTCTGCGGCTCTTTCAGCAGCAGGTGAAACTCATCCATGTAATACCGGGTCGATTTCTTCTGCGCCCGGTTGATCGTCACCCTGTTCCAGACCTGATCCTGCACGATAAGCATCCCCAGCTTTTTAAGCTGCTTGCCCAGCCCCTTGATGTCGTAACAGACCAGTCGGTTCTTCAGGTTCACGTTCGTGCGATGGTTGAACAGGTTCAGGCTGCCATGCACATAGATTTCAAGCGCCGTCGCAATCCTCTGGGCTTCGGGTTCGGGCTGAATCTTCAGCTCGACGTACAGATCCTCCAGAATCGGCATGGTTTCCGGCTTCGGGTCGGCGAAATACGCCTGATACACCGAACGGACGCACCGGTCGATGACCGTCTTTTCAATCGGCTGCAAGCCCTCCTTACCGCCGACGATCAGCTCGCACATCGACAGCACAAAGTCGGATTTCAGCGTCACGGGGTCTTCCTCATCCGCGTAATTCATATTGATATCCAGCGGATTGATGTAGTCGCTGCCGACGGGCGAAATGCGGATGATCTGCCCGTGCAGCCGTCTGACCAGCGGCGCATACTCCGCTTCCGGGTCGCAGATGATGATGTCGTCGTCCGTCACCAGAAACACGTTGACCATTTCCCGCTTCGCCGCAAACGACTTGCCGCTGCCCGGCGTACCCAGAATCAGCCCGTTCGGGTTGCTCAGCAGCTTGCGATCCACCAGAATCATGTTGTGGGACAGCGAATTCACGCCATAATACAGCGCGCCTTCGCTTTTTTGAAACAGCTCCTGCGTCGTAAACGGAATGAAAATGCCCAGCGCGCTGGTCGTCAGCCCGCGCTCGATGCGAATCGGGTTCACGCCCAGCGGCAGCGCCGCCTGCATCGCCCGCTCCTGCTGGAAATCCAGCGTCACCAGCGAACAGTTCATCGTCTGCGCGATGCTCCTGCACTGCTGCACATCCGCCTTGAGTTTGCGCTTCGTGTCCGCCGCGTTGACGAGAATGAACGTCAGCATCAGCATGCGCTCATTGTGGTTTTGCAGGCTTTTGAGCATGTCCTTTGCGCCCGCGTCCAGCGTCGTCAGGTCGCTGGGCAGGATATCCATGTCGTAGCCGGAACGCACTGCGCGCTTCTGCTCCTCGATCTTCGTCCTGTCCAGCTCGGTGATCTTGCGCTTGACCATCTTCACAGCTTCCGTCTGGTCGATGGCACGGATGTGCATGGACACGATCAGGCTGCTGTCCACCGCCAGAAACGCTTCCAGCGCACGGTCGGACAGGTCGGCGGCGGTAATCTGCAAGAACGACGCGCTGCAAAATTTCTCCCCGATTCTGAACGTACACCCGTCCGGGAACTCGAACGAGGCGGGCGCGATGAAGTCCCGCGTAGACAGTCCGGATGGCGCGAGCCAGTCCCAGTCAAACGCGAACGGCTCTTTCGTGTCCATGTGGAAGATGCCGTGCAGCAGCGCCAGCCGCGCTTTGCCATCCAGCGCCTGCGCGTGAACGCCCATCCGCTTGAAATTGCCCAGCAGCTCCGCTTCGATGCGTTCCAGCCGCGGCTTTGCGTTGCGCACACTGTCCGCCTCGATGGTGAACGTCAGGTATTTCGTCTTGCGCAGACCGTTATTGCCCCGCGCAAGCTGGTTTTGGAGCATCTGCGCATATTCCTCGCGGATGCCGTCAAAATCGTCCTGCCGCGCGGTCATCTCAATGCGGTCATCTCCTCCGCTCTGTCCGTTTTCCAGATTGAGAAACGAAAACTCGAAGGAAACCGAGCTGTCAAAGTAGTTGATGAACTCGCACCAGCTCCCAAAGATCGCGTCCTTGTCCTCGTTTTCGGAGAGCTGATAATTGATGTCCTGAAACTGAATCGTCTTGTTGTAGCGGTTCACGTCCACCCGGCAAACGCCGTCCGGGTACATCCGCTGATAGGGGATCGTCTGCTGCGCGCTGACGCGGTTTCCGTGCCCACTCCGCGCGCGGCGGATGACCGCCTTAATCTGCCGCTTTTCGCTTCCTGTGAGCTTTCTGTTTTTTGCCTTGAGCAATGGCTTTCACCTCGTTTTCAAGCTGCGCCTGCTTTTCCAGCAGCGCATAGATGTTCTGGGTCTGATAGATTCTGCGTCTTGGGCGCAGATAGCGGCTCTCGATGATGTGCCGTAGCACGGCTTCCAGCGGTTCGCCGTTCTTTTCATACAGGCCAAACGCGAAAAACGGCATCATGGCAAAGATCATAAGAAATGTCGCCACGCTGCCGGGCAGCGCGTTTTTCGTCAAAAAGAAAAGCGGTACGCCGATGAGCGCCCCGCCGGAAAAACAGATGACCTGCCGCTTCGTCAGGTTCAGAATCAGCTTCTGCCTGACTTTCGTCAGGTCTTTCGGAATGGGAACGTATGCCAAATCGCACCTCCTTGCAGCTTTCGCCGCTCATGCCTTCAATAGAAAAACATCGTTCATTTTCCCAAAGTGGGAAGTCCAGAAACCTCAGGTTTCTGGTAGGGCATGGGGCAAAGCCCCATACGTCTCCCCCATCAGTGCGCATGAAATATGCTTCGTGCCAAGCTGCTCGTCTTAAACAGCGTAAAGCACAACAGCACCGTGTACCCCATGCACGTCCAAATCGCCGTGGATACGTCGCTCTCCACCGCAATGCCGCGCACCAGTATGGCATAAATCGCCACGCAGATGATGATGAGAAACGCCTGAAAGCCCAGCGCAAAAAGGCTTCGCAGATAGTTCTGCCCCATCTGCCCCCATTCGCGGTTCACCATCGTCGCCATCGGGATGGGCGCAACCGAGGTTACAAGGTAAATCTCGATCATGCGTCCATAGGTGATGATGAAAATGCAGATTGCCAGCGCCCACATCGTAAAGCCGACAAACATGCTCTGCACCCATAATCCAAACAGCGCGCCAAGCTCCATCTCCGCCAGCTTCGCTTCAAGCCCGACGATAACGCTGTCGATGCGGATATCCGTATCGGCAATCACCAGCCCCGACGCACGGCTGACCACGCTCTGCGCCACGTCGAACACCGCCATCACGATGTTCCATGTGTTGGTCACGATGACCACCGCGCACGCCGTCTTGAACACCCACTTTGCCAGCATGAACGTGTCCATGTCGTGCATGTTATTGCGGTCAACGATCATCTGAATCAGCTCCAGCGTCGCCACCAGCGCGAGAATCACGCCCGCAATCGGGAGAATCACATTGTCGCTCAGGTTTCGAATCATGCCGAATACGCCGCCGTTCCATGCCTGCGGCGTTGCGCCCACGTTGTCCGCAATGCCCGCCACCTGCCGATTCACATTGTCAAACAGCCCTGTGAGGTTGCTCATAATGCTGCCGATGAGCAGTTCCTTGAGCCACTCCGTAACCTTATCCCAAAGAAAATTCAAAATAACCACCTCCTCTCATACCCAATTTCGCAAAACCCCGCCATCTGTCAGCCGCCGAAAAGCCCGGTCAGCAGCGGAATCAGCGTCGTGCCGATCAGGGCGACGCCTGCGCCGGCAACGAATTGTTTTGCGCCCTGCGACTTCGCGCCGGGGTTGTCCCCGCCGTAACCTTCCAGCAGGTTAATGCCGCCCCAGATAGACAGAATCGCGCCGATGGCGACGACGAGGGATTGAAGCACCGTGACCGCCTGATTGAAAAAAGCCATTCTTTTTTGAGCCGGATATCGGGTTTATCGCGCAAAACCGGATGAAAAAAGCGCCTGCATCCTCCTGCAAGCGCGCTCCCGTCCGGCTTTCTCCTTTTTCATATTTTGTTTTCCGGTTCTGCGCACAAGGCATACCGGGGCGGAGAACGCCCCCGCATCATGCCGCGCAGCATAATTGGTTCCTTTCACATTTTCCTCCTGTTATTCGAGGGACAATTCATCCCCATTTTCCTCTGCGTCCACCTCATACACATCCGTCACCGTATCTGCCTTGACCTTCATTTTCCTTCGGATAAACCGCTCCACGTCAAAGGCGTTCTTCGGGTCTGCATCGGACAGATATTTGTAATGCGGATGCTTTGTAATGTCATACTTGCTCGACAGAAACGGGCGCACGCCGCGAAGCTGCAAGATGCACTTTCCGCCGTCCAACACTTCAAGCTCGTCCGCAGTCAGCAGACTTTTGCCGAGTTTCTGGTAATTCAGGCTGTGCGACGTTTCGCGTCCCCTTGATTCGCCCGTGTTGTAGGTGTCGATGGTTTCCTTTCCGAGCGCTTCGGACAGGGCTTTGAGTGTCGTCGGCTCTTTGCCGCCGAGAAACAGGCTCGCGTCACAGTTGCCGATGACGGTTTCCGCATTGTCCTTGTACAATGCCTTGAGCTGGCTCTGCGTCTGCAAAATCAGACACGCGGAGATTTCTCGGCTGCGAATCGTCGCCATCAGCTTTTCGAGTTTCGGAATCTGCCCGATATTGGCGCACTCGTCGATCAGACAACGCACATGCACGGGCAATCGCCCGCCGTACACATCGTCCGCCTTATCGCACAGGAGGTTGAAAAGCTGGGTATAACACATGGCAATCAGAAAATTGAAGCTGTCGTCCGTATCGCTCATGATGAGGAACAGCGCC
>OLXK01001840.1_pt1 | contig 13489 bp, 10 predicted proteins | sample 1674321 | NCBI WGS metagenome assembly OLXK01 (sample SAMEA103958162, study PRJEB25191) | human gut metagenome | reverse complement strand
CCTTTTCGTTGAGCAGGCGCACGATCATGTCTGGAGCCACGGGGCTGTCGCGTTCGGTCGGCATGCCGTCAGGTCCCTGGACAAGCCGTTTCTGAAACTTCGGGTCCGCGAGCCAGGCTTCGAGTGTTCTGCGGGCCTCTTCTTTCCCTTCTCCGTTCAGAACCCGGATGTGGCGTTCCGGATACCAGGACGTGACGCTGAGCCGGCCGAGGCTGGAAGGCTGGGAGCCGTCAGTCTCGGCTGCCTTCGTTGCCTCCCCCGTGAATTTCTCCATGACATCGCGCGCGGCCAGGGAAGCGGCTTTGCCGTAGCTCTGGATGCCGGCGGCGCAGGATTCGCGAAGAGATTCCCTGACTGCCGCGAACCACTTCGCGTCGAGGACCATGCTTACCGAAGAGACGCGGTCCGCGGTCATGTGGTCAAGCTGGCGCACCTCCGCGCCTTCCTCATTTTTAAAGTTGCCGAGCACGGTGAACCAGCCCGCCCGGCATTTCAGGCTGCCGTCCCCGGCGAGAACCGGTCCGCCCGAGCGGGGATCGCGGTGGGGCACCACGCGCTGACAGAACATGACGGGCTTTTCCGCGTCAGGCAGACTCTCGATGTCCACGAGTTCGCCGTACCTGCCGCGGCGTATGCCGGGCGTGGCCGCGTAGACCATGACACTGAGATCGTGACGGTTCGGGGAAACGCCTGTGGCGGAGCCGTCGGCGCGCTCTTCCTGATCCGTGGAGAGGCGCATGAAGACCTTTTCATGGCTGCAGAGCGTCTCGCCGTAAAAACCGGAAATGGTGCCGACAGGACCCGTGCGCACGCTGCCGTCCGGAAAAGCGCCGTAGAAGCCGGGAATGACCACCTTCCGCCCGCTGGCCGCATGGACCAGAGCCTGATAGCTGGCCTCCTGGTCCACCGTGCCGTCCATGCGGAAGTGCAGCCACAGGCTGCTGTCCAGAAAGTCAAAGCCCAGGCAGTCGGCCATGATCCGGGCGGCGAAATACTCGCCCCGGCTCACCAGCTCATCGGCGGAGATGCCCTTGTCCATCTTGGCGCGCAGGGCGTCGAATTCCGCCTCCAGCGGCGTGGACAGGCCCAGCTCGTCCCGAATCTCCAGATACCGGCTGCGTACCATATCGAATATACCGTCGCAGCTGACGCCGTACTGCAGGTGGGCGTGGCACAGATACAGCAGATCCGTGATCTTGTGATCGTCCTTGAACCGTTTTCCGGCGGCGCTGACCACCACCACCCGGCGAGCAGGGTCTGCCTCCACGATGGAGCGTACTTTTTCCAGCTGGTGGGCATCCGCCATGGACGACCCGCCGAATTTCAACACTTTCAACATAGTCCTTGCCTCTTTCGCTTTGGTTATTGTGTGCAGGGTTTTTCATGCGTGACAAAAAAATATTTTCTGTCCACAGGAGAAAAACACTTGCTTTTTTGATGGGGACAGTGTATCATAGCCATATCAGAAATGCAAGACCCAATTTCAAAAGTTTTTTCGGAGGCTTTTTTACCATGATCTACCACAGCACAAGAAACGAGCAGCTCACCGCTTCCTCCACCCATGCGGTGCTCCAGGGCATCGCCCCGGACGGCGGCCTGTACATCTGCGACCCGGCGGCCCTGCGCTTCGACTGGCGCGCCGCCCTGGAAAAGGACACCCTCTCCATGGCGGCGGATATCCTCCACGCCCTGCTGCCGGACTTTCAGGACATGGACCGGCTGGTCCGCGACAGCTACGCCGGCAAGTTCCCCACGTCCGACCTGACCCCCTTGACCCCCGTGGCGGATAAATACGTGCTGGAGCTGTACCATGGCCCCACCTCCGCCTTCAAGGATGTGGCCCTCAGTGTCCTGCCCCGCCTCATCGTGGCGGCGGCCAAGGCCGAGGGCATGAAGGGCGACGTGGTCATCCTGACGGCCACCTCCGGCGACACCGGCAAGGCGGCCATGGAGGGCTTCCACGATGTGCCCGGCACCCGCATCACTGTGTTCTACCCCTACGGCGGCGTCTCCGCCGTTCAGCAGGCCCAGATGGCCACCCAGGAGGGCGCCAACGTCCGCGTCTGCGCCGTCCGCGGCAACTTCGACGATGCCCAGACCGGCGTGAAGGAGATCTTCGCCGCCTGCAAGGACAAGGACCTCCACGGCGCCATGCTCTCCTCCGCCAACTCCATCAATATCGGCCGTCTGGCCCCCCAGGTGGTCTATTACTTCCGCGCCTACGGCGATCTGGTGAAGTCCGGCCGCATCCGGCTGGGCGACGTGGTGGACTACACCGTCCCCACCGGCAACTTCGGCGACATTCTGGCCGGCTATTTTGCCAGGCAGATGGGCCTGCCTGTGGGCCGCCTGATCTGCGCCAGCAACGCCAACGACGTGCTCACCGAGTTCCTGACCACCGGCCGCTACGACAAGCGCCGCCCCTTCTACAAGACCACCTCCCCCTCCATGGATATCCTGGTGTCCAGCAATCTGGAGCGCCTGCTCTATCTGGTCAGCCAGGATGCCAGCTGCGTGGAGCGCCTGATGCGGGAGCTGAACACCCAGGGCTGGTATCAGGTCAGCGGCTGGATGCTGGAGCAGCTCCGTGCCGTCTTCGGCTGCGGCTGCTGCGACGATGCCGGCGCGGCGGAGGTCATCGGCCGGGTGTGGCGCGAGCACAAATACCTCTGCGACCCCCACACCGCCGTGGCCTGGGCCGTGGCGGAGAAGCACACCCGCGAGGGCGTTCCCATGGTGGTCCTGTCCACCGCCTCGCCCTACAAGTTCCCCGCCGCCGTGCTGCACGCCCTGGGCGAGGCATCCGGTGACGATGAGTTCGCCATGATGGAGCAGCTCCACGCCCTCACCGGCATGGACATCCCCAAAAATCTCCGCGGCCTGGAGGGCCGCCCTGTCCTCCATACCGACGTCATCGACAAGGACGCCATGCTGGACTATGTGCTGTCCGACGTGCTGAAATAAAAGAAAGGAACCGTTCCCTATGAATATCGTTTGTTTGGACATGGAGGGCGTCCTCGTCCCCGAGATCTGGATCGCCTTTGCCGAGGAAAGCGGCATTCCCGAGCTGCGCCGCACCACTCGCGATGAGCCGGATTATGACAAGCTCATGCGCTGGCGCATCGATCTACTGCGGCAGCGCGGCCTGAAGCTCAGCGCCATTCAGGAGACCATCTCCCGCATCGACCCCCTGCCCGGCGCCAAGGACTTCCTGGACGCGCTGCGTAAGGATACCCAGGTGGTCATCCTCAGCGACACCTTCGACCAGTTCGCCATGCCCCTCATGGCCAAGCTGGGCTATCCCACCCTGCTGTGCAACACCCTCGAGGTGGACGGCGAGGGCTACATCACCCGCCACCTCATGCGCTGTGAACACTCCAAGCTCACCACCGTCAAGGCCCTTCAGTCTATCGGCTATGACACCATCGCCAGCGGCGACAGCTATAACGATTTGGAGATGATCCTCCACAGCAAGGCCGGCTTTCTCTTCCGCGGTCCCGACAAGATCAAGCAGGACTACCCCGACCTGCCCGCCTTCGAGGACTACGGCGACCTGCTGGCCGCCATCCGCGCCGCCCTGTAACAGCGGTACTGCGGTGAAAGACAAAGACAAAGCAAAAACCGGCGCCCCCCGGCGCCGGTTTTTGCTTTGTGAAAGGAGGGGGTAAAATCACATCTGGACGCGGTTCTCGCGGGTCCAGCTGGTGATGTCCAGGTTGGGATAGCGGCGGCGCAGCTCGTCCAGCTTGCCTTCGGTGTCGCCCAGTGCGGCGATGCTGTTGATGGCCGCCACATCGGCGGCATTCATGGCGTGGGCCTCATCGGCGCCGCAGGACGCGCAGTGATAGCGCTTGGTCGCCTCGGAAAACGTAACATCGGTGCTGCCGCAAACGGCGCAGCGGGTGGTCTTGGATACGATAGCCATAATGTATTACCTCCATATTCTTGTTTTGTTTCGTTGTCCTTATACTACCACAAAAGTTTTCAGTTGTAAAACGCATAATTGTATTTGCAAGTATGAGAAAAAGTATGATATAATAGCGACAGCGACTGTACAGGAGGTCCCGCCATGAGCGTATCCAAATACCAGATGTTCCTCAAGACCGTGGAGTGCGGCAGCTTCTCCCGGGCGGCGGAGGAGCTGAACTTCACCCAGTCCGGCGTCAGCCACGCCGTCCAGGCGCTGGAGGACGAGCTGGGAATCACGCTGCTCAGCCGCAACCGCGGCGGCGTGGTGCTGACGGCTGACGGCCGCGCGCTGCTGCCCCGGGTCGAGGCCCTCTGCGCCGCCCACCATGCCCTCATGCAGTCCGCGGCGGACCTGAAGGGCCTGGACGCCGGCCTGGTCAAGGTGGCCACCTTCTCCAGCGTCTCTGCACAGTGGCTCCCCTCCATCCTCAAAAGCTTCGGCGACGTCTACCCCAACATCGAGTTCGAGGTGGTGGATGCCGATTTCTACGGCCAGACCGAGGAGTGGATCCTCCAGGGCAAGGTGGACTGCGGCTTCCTGCGCCTGCCCTCAGCCAAATCCCTCTGCGCCCACCCCCTGTACCGGGATGAGCTGCTGGTGGTCGTTCCCTGCGGCCACCCGTTGGCGGACGCGGCGGCCTTCCCCCTGTCGGCCCTGTCCGCCGAGCCCTTCATCCGTCTGGAGGAGGGCCGCGACTACGAGCTCACCGCCGCCCTGGACGCCATGGGCGTTCACCCCAATGTGAAATACACCGCCCGCGAAGACCGCACCATCCTGGCCATGGTGTCCAAGGGCCTGGGCATCAGCCTCCTGCCGGAGCTGATGGTCCGCCGCAGCCCCTATCCCGTGGCCGCCTGCCACGCCCCCGAGCGCTTCTACCGCAATATCGGCATCGCCGTCAAGGATGAAAAGGCCCAGTCCGCCTCCACCCGCCGCTTCGTGGACTACGTCCGCCGCTGGGTGGCCGAAAACGGCGAGGACTGACCCCAGCCTTCCCCTGGGAGCGGATGAGGTGTCGCCGCGCAGCGGCGTAAAACTCCCCCGTCCCCGCCGCAGCAGAGGGCGTGCTGAAATTCGAGATCATGGCCGGCTGACACGAGGCCGGAGCAGCAAAAGCAGGGAGCGAAACGCTCCCTGCTTTTCTATCTTATCACACTTGCTTACTTGCCGAAGTAGCGGTTCAGCAGACCCTCGAAGGCCTTGCCGTGCCGGGCTTCGTCACGGGCCATCTCGTGGACGGTGTCGTGAATGGCGTCCAGGTTGTACTTCTTGGCCAGCTTCGCCAGCTCAAACTTGCCGGCGGTGGCGCCGTTCTCGGCGTCCACGCGCATCTGCAGGTTCTTCTTGGTGGAGTCGGTGACCACCTCGCCCAGCAGCTCGGCGAACTTGGCGGCGTGCTCGGCCTCCTCCAGGCCGGCCTTCTCCCAGTACATGCCGATCTCGGGATAGCCCTGGCGATGGGCCACACGGGCCATGGCCAGATACATACCCACCTCGCTGCACTCGCCCTCGAAGTTGGCGCGCAGGCCGGCAATGATCTCCTCGCGGACCTCGGCAGGGACGTCCTCGCCGAACACCTTGCCTACGCCCACCACATGCTCGGCGGCCCAGGTCTTTTCCTCGGCCTGCAGGGTGAACTTATCGCCGCTGACATGGCACACCGGGCACTCAGCCGGGGGATTCTCGCCTTCATAAACGTAACCGCAAACAGGACAGACCCACTTTTTCATAGTAAATTTCCTCCGTTATATTCAGTATTTATTGGTTTTGGGAACCGTGGCTCCCTCATTGACTGAATGCAGTATAACACGGAATCGGGTCCTTTATAAGTTGCAATTGCAACAATCGGAAAATTTTTCCGATTGTTTTTACGCCTGGGGCGGATCGTTCTCCACCAGCGCCTTGGCGCTGGCCGCCAGACCTGCCAGGCCCTGGATCTCGCTGGGGATAATGATCTTGGTGGCCTTGCCGTCGGCCATTTTCTCCAGAGCCTCCAGGCTCTTGAGCTTGATGACCTGGTCGTTGGGGGCGTTCTCGTTGAGCATGCGCATGGCGTCGGCCAGGGCCTGCTGCACCTTCATGATGGAGGTGGCCTCGGCCTCGGCGGCCATGATCTTGGCCTGCTTGGCGGCATCGGCCCGCAGAATGGCGGACTGCTTCTCGCCCTCGGCTACCAGGATCTTGCTGGCCTTCTCGCCCTCGGCCTGAAGGATGGACTCCCGGCGCTCGCGCTCGGCCTTCATCTGCTTTTCCATGGCGTTCTGGATCTCGCGGGGAGGCAGGATGTTCTTCAGCTCCACGCGGTTGACCTTGATGCCCCAGGGGTCCGTGGCCTCGTCCAGGATGGTGCGCATCTTGGCGTTGATGGTATCCCGGGAGGTGAGGCTCTGGTCCAGCTCCAGCTCGCCGATGATGTTGCGCAGGGTGGTGGCGGTGAGGTTCTCAATGGCGTTCATGGGATACTCCACGCCGTAGGTATACAGCTTGGGGTCGGTGATCTGGAAATAGATCACGGTGTCGATCTGCATGGTGACGTTGTCCTTGGTGATCACGGGCTGGGGATCGAAATCCGCCACCTGCTCCTTCAGGCTGACCTTCTTCACCACCCGCTCAATGAACGGGACCTTCAGATGGAAGCCCACGCCCCACACGGAGTGGAACGCGCCCAGGCGCTCCACCACATAGGCCCTGGACTGCTGCACGATATAGATGTTGCGGACGATGACGATGAGCACCAGCACCACCAGAATGGCGATGGCTACTGCGCCGGGAACAGAGATGTTGTCGAACATACGATTTTCCTCCTGTTTTTAATATAAGTAGTGTTTACGGACTTACACGGGCTCCACGAACAGGCGCACGCCCTCCATACGGACGATCTTCACCTGTGCGTTGCGGGGAATGGGCTGGCCGCTTTCGCTGCGGGCCGTCCAGGTCATGCCGCCCACATACACCGCCCCGGTGGGCACGGCGTTGTCGATGGACTCGGTGACCCGGGCCGTCTGGCCCAGGACGCGGTCGGCGTTGGTGGCGGTAACGTCCTTGTGCAGCAGCTTCTTCACCAGGGGGCGGGTGGCCGCCAGGCACACGATGGACACCACAAAGAACAGGGCAATTTGCAGCCACACAGGGCCGCCGCAGATGGCGGCGATGAGTCCCGCCACAGAGCCCACCACGAACCAGATGGACGCCAGCCCCACGGTGACGGCCTCCACCACGCCGAAAATCACCATGGCGGCGATCCAGATAATGGTCATCATATCGGTGGTTCCTCCTTTCAGACAAAGCCCCAGCGCCAGGGCCAGGGCCAGCGTCCCGGCCACTGCACCGAGACCCAGCCACTTTTCCCGGGGGGACAGATTGGCGAAAAACGCGGACAGCGCCGTTTTCAGGGTTTTCTCCGGCAGCGGCGGCGTATCCGGCGCGGGCTGCGCCGGGGCCTGCCGGGGCACCTCCTGGGAAAACAGCTCGTCCAGGGACACCTGATACCGGTTGCAGATATAGAGGATCTTTTCAATCTCCGGATAGCCCCGGCAGGATTCCCATTTGCTGACTGCCTGCCGGGATACGTTCAGCTCCGCGGCAAACTGCTCCTGGGTCAGTCCCGCCCGGCGGCGTACCTCCTGCAACCGTTCTCCAAAGGCCATGGCTCCGTCCCTCCGTTTCTCTTTGGCCCTATCCTATCGGAAACGGGCCGCAATGTCTACCAACCTCCGTTTGCACCGGGAAAAAATCCGACGTTTTCCCCGCAACCTCAGGTTGTCATGGCTTCAGTATACTATAGTTTCGCCCGCCGCGCCACAACATTTTGAAAAAACACACGTTTTTTACAGAGCTGCCTGTTTTCCTTGACAAATACCGTCTCCTCTTGTATACTGTAGCCGTCTGAACAGAAAGGTGGTGCCCAGCATGAAGAACAATACCGTCATCATCGTGCCGGGGACCATCGTGCACCCGTAACGCGCCTGCCGGGGGAGGGAGCAGGCTCATTGCGGCTGTGGGAGCGTCCTCATGGGAGGGCGCTTTTTTTGCGCCCGGAAATCGTATCGGAAAAGAGAGAGTAAAAAAAGGAAGGAAGTGTCTGCGCTTTCATGGAAACCACCCGAAAGCTGTCCCGGCGGGAGAAGCTGTCTCTCATCGGGAAGTATCTGCGCCCCTGCTGGGGGCATTTTGCCGCGGCGCTGCTGTGCGCATGCCTGGCCATGGTGTTCAACGCCCTGACGCCCCAGATCATCCGCATCACCGTGGACTCCATCCTGGGAACGGAGCCGGTCCGGCTGCCGGCGTTCCTCATGCGGTGGCTGAGCTGGCCGGTGCTGGAGGCCCGGCCCCTGACGGCCCTATGGTGGGCGGCAGGCGGCGTACTGCTGACGGCCCTGCTGCGGGGCGTTTGCAGCTACGGCCAGCGGCTCCAGCTGGCCCGGGGCTCCGAGAGCTATGTCAAGGGTATCCGGGACGACCTGTACCGCCACATCCAGTATCTGCCCTTTGCCTGGCACAAAAATAACCCCACCGGCGACATCATCCAGCGCTGCACCTCCGACGTGGACGTGATCCGCCAGTTCGTGTGCAATCAGCTGGTGGAGGTGGTGCGCACGGTGTTTCTCATCGCGCTGTACCTGTGCATCATGTTCTCCATGAACCTGCGGCTCTCGCTGATCTCGGCGCTGTTCATCCCCATCGTGGGCCTGTCCTCCGGGGTATTCTACAGGAAGATCTCCGGCCGGTTCCAGGCCGCCGACGAGGCGGAGGGGGACCTGACCACCTGCGCCCAGGAGAACCTTACCGCCGTCCGGGTGGTCCGGGCCTTCGGCCGGGAACGGTACGAGGATGAGAAGTTCAACGCCAAGAATCAGCGCTTCTCCCAGCTCTGGATCCGGCTGGGAAAGCTGCTGTCCGTATACTGGGCCTCCGGTACCCTGCTGACGTGCCTGCAGGTGATGGTCATCGTGGTGATCGGGGCCTGCGAATGCGTAGCCGGACGGATGACCCTGGGCACCTTCGTGGCCTTCGTCACCTATAACGAGGCCCTGTCCTGGCCGGTCCGGTCCCTGGGCCGGGTGCTGTCGGACATGAGCAAGGCCGGGGTGTCCATGGACCGGGTGGGCTACATCCTGAACGCCCGGGAGGAGCAGGACGCGCCCGACGCCGTGGACGCCGCAGACGGCGACATCGTCTTTGACCACGTTACCTTCGGCTATCAGGGCCAGCCGGTGCTGCGGGACGTGTCCTTTACCATCCGCAAGGGCGAGACCTTTGCCATTCTGGGGGGCACCGGCTCCGGCAAGAGCACCCTGGTCCACCTGCTGGACCGGCTGTATGACCTGCCGGAGGGCAGCGGCACCATCACCATCGGCGGGGTGGACATCCGGCACATGAAGCGGAAGTCCCTGCGCCGCCAGATCGGCCTGGTGCTTCAGGAGCCGTTCCTGTTTTCCCAGACCGTGGGCGAGAATATCTGCGCCGTGCGGCCCGACGCGGAAAACGAGGCCATGCGCCGTGCCGCCGCCATCGCCTGCGTGGACGAGGCCATCTCCACCTTCCCCCAGGGGTACGACACCGTGGTGGGCGAGCGGGGCGTGACCCTGTCCGGCGGACAGAAGCAGCGGGTGGCCATTGCCCGGATGCTGATGCAGCAGGCGCCTATTATGGTGTTTGACGACTCCCTGTCCGCCGTGGATGCCGAGACCGACGCCAAGATCCGCACCGCCCTGCGGGACACCCTGCACAGCGCCACCGTGCTGCTGATCTCCCACCGGGTCACCACCCTGATGCAGGCCGACCGTATCCTGGTGCTGGACGGCGGCCGGGTGTCCGCCCTGGGCACCCACCGGGAGCTGATCCAACAGCCCGGTATTTACCGGGATATCTATGACATCCAGATGCGCAGCGACGACCGCGCGCTGGTGGAGGAAGGAGGGAACGCCTGATGGCTGCCTTCGACGAAAAAGAATATACAAAATCCTTTGACTGGAGCATCTGGAGGCGGCTTGCGCCCTTTGTGCGGCCCTTCCGCCGGGACTTCGTGGGGATGCTGGTGTTCAACGGTCTGTGTGCCCTGGTGGACGTGGCCATTCCCCTGTTCCAGCGCTACGCCATCCGGAACTTTATCCAGGCGGACTCCCTCCGGGGCATCGTTCCCTTCTCCCTGGTGTATCTGCTGGTAATTCTTTTACAGGCTCTGTCCGTGGTGGCCTTTGCCCGCAACTCCATGACCATTGAGATGAACATGGGCCGGGATATGCGCCGGACCCTGTTTCACCATCTCCAAACCCTGTCCTTCTCCTTTTACAACGTGACCCCCGTGGGCTATCTGCTGACCCGGGTCATGAGCGATACCAACCGCATTGCCAGCATGGTGGCCTGGAATCTGACGGATATCCTGTGGGCGCTGTTCTATGTGCTGGGGACCTTTGCCGCCATGCTGATCCTGAATTGGCGGCTGGCACTGGTGGTCATCGTCATCGTGCCTGTGATGGCGGTGCTCACCGGGTATTTCCAGAACCGCATCCTCCGGTGGAACCGGAAAGTCCGGAAGCTGAACTCCCGCATCACCGGGTCCTTCAACGAGGGCATCACCGGGGCCAAGACCACCAAGACCCTGGGCACCGAGGAGCAGACCGTCCACACCTTCCGGGCCCTGACCCAGGAGATGCACGACGCCGGCATCGGCGCGGCCCGGCTCAACGCCATCTATATCCCGCTGGTGCTGTTTGCCAGCACCATGGCCGTGGCCATCGTGCTGCTGCGGGGCGGGTATATGGTGTCCGGGGGACTGCTGGAGCTGGCCACTCTATCCACCTTCACCACCTATGCCGTGGGCATTTTCGAGCCCATCCAGATGACCGCCGCCAACATCGCGGAGTTTATCTCCCTCCAGGCGTCTATCGAGCGGGTCACGGACCTGATGGATAAGGTCCCCCAGATTCAGGACAGCCCGGAGGTGGTGGAAAAGTACGGCGACGCCTTCCACCCCAAGCGGGAGAACTGGGAGCCCATCCGGGGCGAGATCGAGTTCCGGGACGTGACCTTCCGCTATCCCGACGGCGGCGACAACGTGCTGGAGCACTTCTCCCTGCACATTCCCCAGGGGGCCACCGTGGCCATCGTGGGCGAGACCGGCGCGGGCAAGAGCACCCTGGTGAACCTGGCCTGCCGGTTCTTTGAGCCCACGGAGGGGCAGATCCTCATCGACGGGGTGGATTACCGGCAGCGCAGCCAGCTGTGGCTCCACAGCAACATCGGCTATGTGCTCCAGGACCCCCATCTGTTCTCCGGCACCGTCCGGGAGAACATCCGCTACGGCAAGCTGGACGCCTCCGACGCGGAGGTGGAGGCCGCCGCCCGGGCCGTGTCCGCCGACACCGTGGTGGAAAAGCTGGACAAGGGCTGGGACAGCGACGTAGGCGAGGGCGGGGGACGCCTATCCACCGGTCAGAAGCAGCTGATCTCCTTCGCCCGGGCCGTGCTGGCGGATCCCCGGATCTTCGTGCTGGACGAGGCCACCTCCTCCATCGACACCCAGACCGAGCAGCTGATCCAGCAGGCCATCGACCACCTGCTGCGGGACCGGACCTCCTTCCTCATCGCCCACCGGCTGTCCACCATCCGCAAGGCGGATATGATCCTGGTGGTCCGGGACGGGCGCATCGTGGAGCAGGGCACCCACCAGGAGCTGCTGCGCCGCCGTGGCTATTATCACGACCTGTACAGCAAGCAGTTCGCCGAGGAGTCTGCTGCCCGCATTCTGCAATAATTTTCCAATAACTGGAAGCCCCGGCAGCGGCGCTGCCGGGGCTTTTTCCTGCTCCGGGACGGGCGCCTTTTCCACATTGTCCCCCTATGACGGACACCCTCTCCATTGGCATTTTCGGCTGATTTCCCGCCTATAGAGTACAAACTCCGTGAAAATTCTGACGAGCCATTTGCTGCGCTTGCCGATTTTTTCACATATTTGTACACTGTGCAAATACAGGCGTTTGCCGTGTCTGGCATTGTTAAAACCTTGACCGCTATTTTGCGATACGGCTTCCATTTTTTTCCAAAAACCATTGCCAAGCCCAGGGAATTTCGATACAATATTTCCCGTAATACAAAAAGAAGGAACCTGCAACATGTGATGTGGGACCAAAATTCGAGGAGGTCTTTCATGAAAGTACTCGTTATCAATGCCGGCAGCTCGTCTCTGAAATATCAGCTGCTGGATCCGGAAACCGGCCATCTGCTGGCCAAAGGCCTGTGCGAGCGCATCGGCATTGACGGAAAATTCACCTATAAGCCCCAGGTGGAGGGCAAGGCCGTGATTTCTGCGGCCGACGTGCCCATGCCCACCCACTCCGAGGCCATCCAGGCGGTGCTGGCCGCTCTGGTGGACCCGGTCAACGGCGTCATCTCCTCCATGAAGGAGATCGACGCGGTGGGTCACCGGGTGGTCCACGGCGGCGAGAGCTTCGCCAGCTCCGTTCTCATCACCGACCAGGTGATGCAGGCGGTGGAGGACTGCACCCCCCTGGCGCCTCTGCATAACCCCGCCAACATCATCGGCATCGAGGCCTGCCGGGCGGTGCTGGGCCACGACGTGCCCCAGGTGGCGGTGTTCGACACGGCCTTCCACCAGACCATGCCCGAGCACGCCTATCTGTACTCCATCCCCTATGAGTATTACGAGAAGGACAAGATCCGCCGCTACGGCTTCCATGGCACCTCTCACCGCTATGTGTCCCTGCGGGCGGCGGAGCTTCTGGGCAAGGATCCGGCGGAGCTGAAGGTGGTGTCCTGCCACCTTGGCAACGGCTCCTCCCTGGCGGCAGTCAAGGGCGGCCGCTGCGTGGACACCTCCATGGGCCTGACGCCTCTGGCGGGCCTGCCTATGGGCACCCGGGCCGGTGATATGGACGTGGGCGTGGTGGAGTTCATCGCCAACAAGTACGACATGACCATTTCCGAGGCCGTGAACCTGCTGAACAAGGAATCCGGCATGCTGGGCCTGTCCGGCGTGTCCTCCGACTTCCGGGATCTGGAGCAGGCGGCGGAGAAGGAAAATCACCGGGCCACCGTGGCCCTGGAGATCTTCGAGTACCGGGTACGCAAGATGATCGCCGAGTATGCCGCCGCCATGGGCGGCGTGGACGTGGTGGTATTCACCGCCGGCGTGGGCGAAAACGCACCCGAGACCCGGGCCCACATCCTCCACGGTCTGGAGTTCATGGGCATCACCTGCGACCCGGAGAAGAACAACTGCCGGGGCAAGGAGCAGATCATCTCCCAGGACGGCGCGCCCGTCATCGTCATGGTGATCCCCACCAACGAGGAGCTGATGATCGCCCAGGACACCATGGAGCTGGTCCTGGATCAGGAGTAATCGCTTCAAATATTCCAAAAGGCCGCCCGGACGGGCGGCCTTTTGAGCAGCTTGTCAAAAAAGGGCGTTGCCCTTTTTTGACAAGCTGCTCAAGCATTTTCAGAACTTTCATAAAAGTTCTGAAAATGCGGTGATTGAAAACGAAAGACACCCCTGAT
>OLXK01001836.1_pt1 | contig 13506 bp, 7 predicted proteins | sample 1674321 | NCBI WGS metagenome assembly OLXK01 (sample SAMEA103958162, study PRJEB25191) | human gut metagenome | reverse complement strand
CCAGCAGATTGCGGAAATGATTTTCCAAACACGCTCCTGTACTGCAATGAAGTAAAGGCAAATATTTTTCTTGTCAAAACAAAATATTTTTCTAACATTTTCATTGAAATTTATGATCGTATATGATATTCTGTGTGTTAGTGTGTTTCTACACAGTACGAATGGCCGTCATGCTCGTACATTTTATAAAAAATGTATAGGCAGGTTTTTCGTAACTCAGGAGAGTCTCTTCAAAAAAATTTATGGAAGAGCGCCGAAGGTGTACGCAGCATTTGTAATGCTGTTAATCTCTCAGGCAAAAGGATGGAGGAAAGAGAACATGTTTACACAAATCAACAACTTTATCACATGGTTTGACGGAGTCGTTTGGGGACTTCCGCTGATCATTCTGATCCTGTTCACAGGAATTCTGTTAACCACTCGGTTAGGTCTTTTACAGGTAAGGCACCTCGGAAAGGCACTGAAATTCATGGTAAAAAATGAAGAAGGCGGCGATGGTGAGGTCACAAGCTTCGGAGCTCTGTGTACTGCGCTTTCAGCAACTATCGGAACCGGTAATATCGTAGGTGTTGCAACTGCGATCGCAGCCGGCGGACCAGGAGCACTTTTCTGGATGATCGTAGCCGCATTCTTCGGAATGGCAACCAAATACGCAGAAGGACTTCTGGCGATCAAGTACCGTACCATTGACAAAGAAGGCCACGTTCTCGGCGGACCTTTCTACTACATCGAAAACGGTATGGGAAAACAGTGGAGATGGCTTGCCAAGATCTTCGCATTTTTCGGAGCAGGTGTGGGACTTTTCGGTATCGGAACCTTTACACAGGTAAACGGTATCTCATCTGCAGTTACCAATTTCTTTGACCCGGATAAAGCACACACAGTAGCACTTTTCGGAAATACATATTCCTGGGCAACTGTAGTTGCATGTCTGATACTTACCGTATGTGTAGGACTTGTCGTTCTCGGCGGAATCCAGAGAATCGCAAAGGTATCCCAGGTCGTTGTACCGTTTATGGCAGTTCTCTATGTTGCACTGGCACTGATCATTGTGATCACAAACATCACTGCAGTACCTGCAGCGATCGTAACTATCGTAAAATCTGCTTTCACAGGAAGCGCACTTGCAGGTGGCGCAATAGGAACCATGGTCGTAGCTATGCAGAAGGGTATCGCCCGCGGTATCTTCTCCAATGAGTCCGGTCTTGGTAGTGCCCCGATCGCAGCCGCTGCAGCTCAGACAAAGGAGCCGGTACGTCAGGGTCTTGTATCCATGACAGGTACATTCATTGATACTATCGTTATCTGTACAATGACAGGTCTTTCCATCGTCATTACAGAAACATGGAACACAGGTCTTGAGGGTGTTGCCATCACAACAGCCGCATTCCAGAAAGGACTTCCTTTCCCGCCGGTTGTAGCATCCTTCTCACTGATGCTGTGCCTGGTATTCTTTGCATTCACAACAATCCTTGGATGGGATTACTACGGTGAAAGATGTCTGGAATACCTGTTCAACAGAAACAAAGCCGCAGTTACAACATACCGCTGGCTGTACATCATCTGCGTATTCATCGGACCATATATGACTGTAGCAGCTGTATGGAACATCGCAGATATCTTCAATGCCCTGATGGCATTCCCGAACCTGATCGCTCTTCTTGCCCTGAGCGGTGTGGTTGTAAAAGAAACAAAAGATTTCTTCAAAAGACATAAAAATTACGAGTTCTGATCCCGGACATCGTAATCAACTGAAAACACGCACAAACCCATAAAATCCCCCCTAATATCATACAAAAAAGACGCGTACCCTTTTATCATCCGATAAAGAGTCGCGTCTTTTTCATTATTCTAATTTTAATGAAACTTCTCTGATCATGCACCTGACTTTTTCACCTGTATGATGATCTTCTCAGTCTGCGGAAATTCTTATGCCAGCGTCAAAATCTCCATCTGCCGTGTAAGATCCGCCGCATCCAGGATCTCTCCGTTTCGAACGTCCTTCTTATCAAGCCGGACACAGATTTCCCCGCCATCTGTCATATGGAAAAAATTATCTGTAAGTGTCGCATCCACATCCGTAAATCCAACAGCTGTAAACGGGCTGAAACAGCTGCTCTTCAAATGGATCACAAATGCATCATCCTGCTCCTCCACCTCAGCAGTGATCTCCGGTTTATCCAGTTCCAGATACTTATATGGAACAAGAGTCTCCACATCACGGAGCACCCTTCCATCAGCCAGTGTCACTTCCGCCTCAAGAAAAATCTCATACTTCTTATCTTCCCATCCTGAAACATCCACCGTCAGGATCTGCCCGGACTCCTGCACACCCACAGTGCCCTTTCCGGTAATCTTCTCAAGAATCTCGCATTCCATATTTTTCACATAAAAGACAACCTGATATGACTGTGCTTCCATACTTTCATTTGCCAGATACACCTGCATGGTATCCCCATCCATGCACATACTCACCGCCTGTGGCCCATAGAATTTTTTTGCCATATAATGAAGTGCCTTCCAGCGACCAAAATAGTCGATACTTGCCCAGGACGCCACCGGCCAGTTATCATTGATCTGCCAGTAAAGAGTTCCCATACAGCGGCCTCTGTGACGTCTCCAGTGATCTACGCCATACTTCATGGCCATTCCCTGAAGGATCTGGCTCACATAGAGAAGCTTGCGGAAATTCTCCGGATAACGGAAATTCTCCGAAAGGTAATACAGGATCTTTCCGTTGGCTGCCGGATTCTTCTGGTGTTTCTCCATCACCCTGGAAAAAATATTCCGGTCTTTTTCTTCCGTAAAGCTCTCTACTGTTTTCAGACACGGGAAGGACTGGAAACCAAATTCCGAACAGAACCGGAAATAATGCTTCTGATAATCCGTAAAAGGCTTCTGACCATGCCATACATCCCAGTAGTGACAGTCCCCCCGGTTCTCATCATCCGGCTCATCAAAACACCCCCCGGAACTCGGAGAAGACTGCCAGAAAAAGGTCTCGCTGTCTGCCGCTTTCACTGCTTTTGGCACCACATGCTCAAACATTTTTATGTAGTCCGCACGAAGATATTTCGACTCACTCTGCACCTCCGGCCAGTGATCCCAGGCAGATTCCATCTCGTTATTTCCGCACCACAGTCCCAGAGATGCATGATGACGGAGACGTTTTACATTTTCTGTAATTTCCTTCGTGATATTCTCTTCAAATTCTTCTGTAAGATCATAAACATTACAAGCAAACATCAGATCCTGCCATACGATCAACCCCATCTCGTCACAGAGATCATAGAAATGATCCGAAGGATAATAACCGCCACCCCACACACGGACGCAGTTAAAATTGGCACGTTTACAGGATTCCAGAAGGTACTCCTGAAGCTCCGGCGTGATCCTGGAATAAATACAGTCCTCCGGAATATAATTTCCGCCCATGGCAAAAATCTTCACGCCATTGACACAGAACGCGAACTCTTTTCCCCAGAGATCTTTTTCCTGGCTGATGGTAAGAGTACGGAGACCAATGCGCTTCGTTATAGTTTCCAGAACTTCGCCATCCTCATCCAGAAGTTCCACCTTAACTTTATATAACGGCTGATCGCCGTAGCCGTTTGGCCACCAGAGTTTCGGGTTGTGGATTCTTCCCGTCAGAGTTACAGAATTACTGTTCAACAGTACAGCTCCATCTGCATATATCTCTAAGTCTCCAGTCTCCTGAACCGCATGTCCATTTCCACGGACACTCGTCATATCCTTCCGGATACTCACTCTCACCTGACACTTATCCACAGCATCGCCGCTCACAGCTACAGTTGTACACACATCCACAGCATTATCCCCATGCCTTTGTGTGATCTTCACATCCTCAATCCTCGGATGACTGTACGCTTCCAGATAAATATCACGGAAGATTCCGGCATCAATCGTCTGAGGGCCCCAGTCCCATCCAAACATGCAGTGTGCCTTACGGATCAGCTGGTTTCCTTTCATTCCGCCGCAGGGAACATAATGGATCTCTTTATTCTCTTCATACTCATAATCTTCGATATACTTAAACACCGACCGAAATACGATCCGGATCTGGTTCTCACCGGAATGAAGAAATCCTTTCACATCCAGTTTCCAGGTACGGTGCATATTATCTGTAGATCCGGCTTTTTTTCCATTGATATAAATATCCGCAAGTGTGTCCAATCCCTCGCATACCAGGATCACTTTCTTCTCATTAAGGACATCCTCCGTAACCGCAAACGTTCTGCAAAATTCATAATCCTTCCAGAACAGTTCCCTCGTGGCATCTTCATTGGTGCGGTAAAAAGGATCTTCAATCTTTCCGGCCCCGTAAAGTCCGGAAAGTACAGATCCCGGAACCTGCACTGCACATAATGTATCTTTCCCCGCTTCCGCCAGCTCCCACCGGCCATTTAACATAATCTTCCTCATAAAATATACCTTCTCCTGTAAAAATCCCCTTGCAGACTATGGCATTTCCATCAATTACTATATCAAACCTGACTGTTCAGAATATAACTTCCCGGAATTACTACAGACTTTCTTATATTATTCTGTAACACATTCGTTTTTACAGTCCTATATTTGGGACTGTTGTATTTTTGCAATCTGTCCTATAACCCGGACTTTATTTTTATTATCCTTACAACCCTTTTTATAACTTTCCCCCATAATTCCGGTAATTCTCAATATAATCCAGGATCTCCTCCGGGTCTTTCATGAACCGGCACATATCCACAACATCTCTTGCCATGAATTTCTCCCCTGCCGTATACTCCAGAAGGGCCCTCATGCTGTCATAATATCCGTTGATATTATAAAGAACGATCGGCCTGTCGATCCGTCCCAGACTTTTCAGTGTCAGGATCTCAAAAAACTCCTCATACGTACCAATTCCACCAGGTACCACGATGGTCGCATCGGAACGGCTTTCCAAAAGGTGCTTCCTCTCACGCATATTTTCCGTAAAAATAAACTCTGTACAATGCTCATACAGGACTCCCGGCTTGTCAAAAAATCGCGGTGCGATCCCCAGGATATAACCTTTCTCTCTGTCAACGCCACGGGCCGCCGCACCCATCAGTCCTTCTTTTCCACCGCCAAAAACAAGGCCATGGCCACGTTTTCCTATCAGCCGTCCCAATTCCTCTGTTTTCTCATAATAAATCTTTTTCAGTTCTGCGCTGGATGCTCCATATATACAAATATTCATGCTTCTGTCCCCTTCTCTGCTGCCTTCACAAATGCCTGTAAAAGTTTCATCTGCTCCGAAGAATCATACATCATCTCCGGATGCCACTGCACAGCCACCGCAAATGGATGATCCTCAAGTTCCATAGCTTCCGGCACCCGGTCCTCGGACCAGGCTGTGATCCTCACATTCTCCCCGGCATCTTTTATCGCCTGATGATGAAAAGAATTCACCCGGATCTCCCGGTTCCCATAAGTCTTTTCCAATATACTGTCTTTGGCAATGCTCACTTTATGCCACGCCACATTTCTCGGGTACTTATCCCCGAAATGATGTTCAAACCCCCCTTCTTTTTCCAGATCCTGATACAGGGTTCCGCCGCAGGCCACATTCATGATCTGAATGCCACGGCAGATCCCGAGGATCGGCTTTTTCTTTTCCATCATAAAATATCTGGAAATCGCAATATCCTGCTCATCCCGCATGGGCATGATCGTTCCGCAGTACCCTTTTGGAAACGCCCCGTACCGCTCCGGCCCTACATCATGTCCGCCGGAGATCAGCACTCCGTCCAGCTGTTCCAGGAACGGTTTCGCCGCCTCCAGATCTCCATACTGCGGGATCAGCACAGGAATCGCACCGGCTTTCTCCAGGATATACACATAATCACCGCTGACAAAGTCCCAGTCCTGCCCGGTGATCCCCATGCCCGAAACCATTCCAACAGCATCCCTGTAGTCAAAATTACAGGTAACGCCGATCACAGGTTTTCTTTCCCTCATCCTTCTCCTCTTTCCACCAAAAAATGGTCGCTTTTACAGATATTCTACCGCAAATCCATACTTCCTACAATAGTCATCGACTCTGGTATTTTTTCTGCACAGGATCTTTGTCCCTTTATTTATGATCCATTCTCCCAGCACTTCTGGATCCCCGGAAAATTCCACTGTTTTCAACATACTGCACCCGTGAAACGCCCATTTTTCCACAGTTTCCACATATTCCGGAACCCGGACATATTCCAGATTTCTGCACTTCAGAAAAGCGCTCTCTCCAATAAATTTCAGCTTTTGAGGAAGTTCCAGCTTCTGCAGTCCGGTCTGATAAAACGCCTCTCTTTCAATCCGCTCCACAGACTGAGGAATTTTTATCTCTGTCAGATTCCCACATTTATAAAATGCCCTTCGCCCAATCTCAGTGATCATTTCCGGAAGCACTACTCCGGAAAGTTCCTGGCACTCCATAAAAGCTTCTGCCGGAATTCGGATGATTTTCTTATTCTCTTCAAAAACTGTCTTCTGCAGTCTTTTACACCCGTACAAAACCCCTTTTCCAATATATTCTGTTGTAGCCGGGATTTCAAAACTTCTCAGGTTTACACAACCGGAAAAAGCTCTGTTTTTTATAACTTTTATTTTCTCTGATCTTACTGTTCGAAGCCTTGTACATCCGGCGAAACTTTCTCTGCCAATCTCTCTGACGCAGTTTTCCAGGCTCACTTCTCTGATCCGGATATTATTCTTCAGTGCCTCGTCTCCGATTCGGCTGTAAGGCTGTCCGATAACAAGAATTCTCTCTCCGTGTTTCTCTGCACATCCTCTTACAAATGTTTTTTCTCTTTCTTTCTGCGAACGCCACACCAGTGTTTTCTGCATTTTTTAACCTCTCAACAAAAAAACGGATGCAATACCCTGAAAGATATCGCATCCGTATATAATGATCATGTTTTCAACAATACCATCTGCTACCGCAATATCTCTGAATTCAGGAAATGTTTCTTTCTGTGTCCCGAAAAATAGGTACACAAAACCAAACAATCTCCCCCTCCATTTATCATTGCGTGTAATAACTGGTAGCAGCTTTAAGCAGGTATCCTGGCTTATGTAATCACGATCCCTCCCCTTCTCATACAGATCCGTACAATGGTTACAGAAAGATCTAAACAAATACAGTAGCACGACTGCCTGGGATTCTCACCCTGTTCCCTCTTGGCCCTGCCGATGTGGCAGAGAACTTAAAACCGGTAATTGTTTTTTCTCCATATTTAACTGTTCAGAAATTATAACACACTTCTTTTTCTGTGACAATCCCGTGAATCAGAGTTATAGGCGGGGTTATTTCATAATGATCAGTATTTATTTTACAGTTACACGGCATTTGTAAGAAACTTTTCCGGATCTTACTGTAATTACCGCAGTTCCTTTTTTCACACCTCTGACCACACCTTTGGAACTTACTGTGGCAACAGCCTTATTGGAGGAACTGTATGTAAGTTTTTCAGCAGATGTTATTGGTCTGCGTATCGGCTTTAAGGTCGTTGTCTTTCCTTTACTGATGGTTATTCTGGACTGCAGTCCGGTTATGGCCGCAGTTCTTACTGTTCCTTTCTGTACAACGACTTTCAGTTTCGCCGTTTTTTTGCTTGCCAGAGTTACTGTGATATAAGCAGTACCTGTCTTTTTCTGTGCGGTGATCACACCTTTTTTATCTACTTTTACAATTGCAGTATTGCTGGATTTCCAGGACTTCACGGAATCTCCTTTTGCAAGACCACTGACTTTCACTTTGCTAGTAGATTTTCCCGGATTCAGACGAATTCCATATGCGTTCAGTTTGATCGTTGGTTTCAGTTTGCTTCCTGAATTCTTTGTTTCTTTTTTGGCACATACAGAACAGGTTCTTGTGATCTGTTTCGGTGCAAAAACAGTTGCAGATTTCGTTGTCTTCCAGGAACTCCACTTATGTGCTGCAAGAGCTGTTGATTCGGTCTTTTTCTCTCCGCACCAGGTACAGGTATAAGATTTTGTTCCTTTTGTCTTACAGGTGGATTTCTTTGTTACTGTTCCTGCATCCCAGCTGTGTTTTGCATGTTCTCCTTTATTTTTCAGATCCCAGTATGTTGTCTCCTTATTTACAAAACGTCTGTAAGAATCCAGTGCCTGAAGTGCCTGTACTGTAGACATTTCGCTGGATTTTGAAATTGACATGGAATGTGAAAAACCATTGTCGCTCTGAATATAACCAGTCAGATTTGTGATCATATTCATATTTACAGTACCAAAATCATCGCTTAACGGATCAATTCCCATAGAAGTCAGTGCCAGAAGAACCTGGGCTGTACTTTCACAGGTACCATATCCGAAATCATCTCCCATGGCATTTGCCAGGTAAGTGAGTGCTTTGTCTGAAATATTTTTTGCGGCTGTATTATGGTTTCTGTAGACAGCAAGGGCCTGAAGCGCCATGGCTGTAATATCAGAGCTTCCTCCTTTTGCATCGGTAAGTCCGATTCCACCGGTTGTCGGATTCTGGAATTCTCCAAGTGCCCTGATGATGGAAGCACGGTTCCATTTCGCATTTCCCGGGATCTGGATATCTGCGGCATCCAGAGCGATCAATGCATAGATCAGTTCATTGGAACCATTTTTCAGTTTTTCAGAATTGTAGATCATCGCTGCAAGGTTTACACCGTCAACATTTGTGATGTCTTTTCCCATAGCTGTTAATGCAAGAGACACTCGCTCAATATCTGTAGGTTTCTGGTCTGCACTCCAGCCTTTTACAGTCGCACATACAGACTCGTAATATGCGTCCAGTTTATCCTGGTCAATGGTCTGTCCGCTGCGGAGAAGAGCATATACCACCCACTCATCTCCATACTGATATCCTTTTTCCTGATGAAGGTCTGTAAGATAAGAAACTGCTTTCTCAACGTCTTCAGACGCAAGTTTTTTGTTGTCTGTATCCTGTCCGTCACCTTTTGTTACTGTGAGCCTGATCTTTACAGGTTCCGGAGAATTGGTCTGGTCAACCGGTGTACCGGTAGCGATCACCGTTCCCTCGCCGATTCCCGTGATCCTGTAATCGGTTCCGATAAAGTAGTTGTTTGTATCTGGTGCTCCATCCTGACGTTTCCAGTAGCCACTTGTTTTCTTTGTAATGACTACAACACCTTTTTTGTCAAAAGTCCATTTCATGGATGGATCTGTCACGTTGTATCCCTGGTCAGAAATCTCTCCGGTAAAGCTCAGATCGATATCCTGACTTTCTCCTGATCTTACGGTTACCTCTGTTACAGGAGAAGTGACTGAAGTCAGTGGATTCTTATATACAAACTCAACCTCAGAAGTTCCGGTAATGGTACGTGTCTTTCCTGTTTCCGGATCTGTATCTTTAATTTCTGCTGTGTAAGTTACTTTTCCGGACTGTTTCGGAACAAATACTTTGGAACCGTTGCTGTAATATCCGATCGTATCATCACTGCTTGTAATGGTCCAGTCAGATGCATAACTTGCATTGGTCGGAGTTACTACGGCACTTCCCGGAATCGGGTTAAATGCAACTCTGCCGTCCTCTTCCTGACCGTCACTGTTTGCATTTCTTCCATGGATCACCTGCTGTCCGGACATTCCCGGTACAATGGATTCGATCGGCACATATGTAGATGTCAGATCTACTTTTGCAGAGATATCCGGCTGTGCCTTGGAGCTTACGGTGATAGAGGAAGTTCCCGGTTTCAGGAAGAAGAATGAACTGTAACTTTCATCATTACTGATCACAGATCTGTCAGCGGCTTTATACAGGAAACTTGAAAAAGCCATATCGCTGAAATCATCTTCCCCTGTATATTTTCCCTGAACCTGGATCTTCTTAGTCTCGGAACCTGCTACCGTAAAGCTTCCGTTTGTTATATCCTGTCCGTCAATAAGAAGTCTGACTGCTTCGATCTTCTTTGTTGTGGCGATCACAGAAACATACGCAACAACTTTACTGGAACCGTCACTGTTTATCTGTGTTGCTGTGATAAGTGTTTTTCCGTTTCTGTATACATACAGATCTCCGGAAGAAAGGTCCATTGCCATTGCTCCGGACGGCTTCATCTCTGTACAGTTCCACTCCAGATGACTACCCTCCGGTGCCTGATAATCCTTAAGGCTTAATCTGCCTGCAACTTTAAATGCATTGACAGAATCCGGAGATACCTGCAGACGGGAATCTGTCAGGGTTTCTTTTGCACTTCCATTATAAGCAGAAAATTCTACCTGATACTGATTTTCTGCTGGAAGTTCCGGCCACACTTCAGTGTCCGGTTTATAGGACTGGTTTTCTCCAAAGTACGGGAATCCTTCACTGCTCTGTCCCCATTTTGTACCATTGTCTCCACGTCCGTTATTCAGGACATCAACCAGATCCAGCGTCTTCATTTCTGTCTCATCCCTGGATGTGGAATTTACCAGAACTCCCTCCGGTACAGACGGCATGGACAGGGTATCTGTCCAGTAACAGTTCTTTACAAGTCCTGGATCATCCGCAGTTTCATACTGTGCAAACAACGCGCCTTTCGGGCTCTCGCCAAAAGAAATACTGTTTGCGATAACTCCGCCTGATAATTTCTTCGCGAAACCGCAGGCATAACTTCCGGAAATTTCCACAGAACAGTTCAGTACCGCACCTTTGATGCTTCCGCCAAGTGCACCTGTATTTTCCCATACATTTCCGATCGTTCCTTTAAATGCGGTATTCTGTACAACACCGCTCTCTCCCACTCTGGTAAAAAGTCCCTGGGAATCTTTCAGCGTAACAGTATGACCCTGGCCGTCAAACACACCATTAAATTCACAGAAGTTCATATAATCACCTGTAAGAGTGATATCGTTATCCAGCACATAATACTGACCTTCTGTACCGCTCCAGATATTTTCGATCTGGTCTGCAGAAGTAATATGTGTAACGGTTACACCTTCCGGGATTTTTACCGGCGCTTCCGGTTTCTGTTTCTTCAGTGCGTTCACTGCATCGCTGAGTTTCTTTGCAGCTGCGTTTACTTCTGACTGGGAAGCTGTACCTGCATCCAGCATTTCCCTGGCCTCAGCAAGAGCCTCGGAAACAGCTTTCCAGCTGGTCTCTGTGTAGTCAGACTCTGTAAGTTTCTCTGTAGATTCAATGGCAGCTTTCAGGCTGTCCCAGTTTACTTCTGCCGGAGTCCCGGAACCTTCTGTCAGTACCGGAAGTCCGTTGTTGCTTCCATCAGAAGGAAGTGCCCATCTGAAACCTGTAGACGGGATCTCTGTATTCAGGATATCCACACTGGCTTTGATCTGATCTGCAGTCATTTTGGTTTTGCTGTCATCAGAAATATTATCGGTTCTTCCCATACCAACCGCAGACATACCGGATGCCCAGAGTGTATGGCTGATCTTATAGGAACCTCCATTTGTAGCAGCGATTCCTCCACCAAACATATCTGTATTTCCTGCAAAGTAACAGTTGGTTACTGTTCCCTGAAGATTTCCCACAAAACCTCCGATGGTATCCATATAATCACTTGCCGCATTGGAGGATACTGTAGAATAACAATTCTGGATCGTTCCTGTTACTGTATTTGCCACACTGCCCTGTCCGTCTGAAAGCGTCAGTGTGCTGCTTCCTGCAACTCCAAGATTCTGGATCGTTCCGGAAACTTTATCTGCAAGCGGCTTATCCGCAAGAGTGATCACATGGCCTTTTCCATCCAGCGTACCTGCAATGGAGCTGATCTGCTGACCGGAAGTCAGAATGATATCTGCCGCAAGTTCATAAGTTTCGCCTTCCGCGATTCCTCCTGTCGGAAGATCTGCTGCTGTACTTATCACATGGGAAGCAGACTGTACTTCTGCCACAGCAGCCTTAGAGCTGTCTTCATCTCCTGCCGAAAATTCATCCGCCTGATCTTCCTGTCCTGCTGAAAAATCTTCTGCCCCATTCTCAGTTTCATCTGCCGCAAAATCTGCGGTATTACTTTCTTCTGCAGTGTTTTCTTCCGGATAAAGCTCCATGGAAGCACTTTCTTCTGCGGTCTGATCCGAAAACAGATCTGCGGCCTGTACCGGTGCAGTTCCTCCCAGCATCAGCGCCATTGACAAAGACACACTAAGCGCCTTTTTTCCATAGCCTTTTTTTGTTTTTTTCATTCTTTTTTTCCTTTCCTTTTATTTCCGCACTAAAAAAGTTCCCTCCCTGAAATGAGAGAACTGATTTTCTATCGGTTAGTTGTATTTAATTTTAGCTGAATATCTCAGATACTCTTATCCCCTCTGCGAAAAAATAATGTAAATGACGTGGCAGAGATGCGATTCAGACCTCACGCTGGAATCCTCCTTTAAGAACTGTCTGTGGCAGTTCACCTCATCTGAAATATGCAGTTGTTTCTTCTGTTATTCTAACAGTTTTGAAATTTTATGTCAAATAATTCCCGGGATCGCTGTAGATTTTCTTTCCGTGTCCTGCTGATGTTATGAAGCACACGAATTGACTGCAGAACATCCTTTTTGCTGCAACACTCAATGGTCCACGTCCGCTCCCTGGTTTCCGGAAGCAGTCCCAGTACCCTTTCATAAGGGATATTTCCGGCCCCCAGGGCAGCATGGGAATCCCGGTCACCATTGTTGTCGTGAACATGGACATGGGTCACATAAGGCGCCAGCTTCTCTGTCCATTCCAGAACCGGGATCTTCGAATAACAGTGGGCGTGCCCCATGTCAAAACAAAGATGGAAATTCGGATATTTTTCCCCAAGAAGTTTATAAACATCCAGAACCGGATCGATCTGCGGGTCAAACACATTCTCCATCACAACTTCCAGCTCTTTATGCTCTTCCAGAAATTCTCCGAAAAACTCCGCAACTCTCTCAGGCCAGCCCTGAAGATAGTGGACATAAGGGTTCATGCAGGTATGATAGATGATCTTTTTTGCCCCAAGTTCCATACCTGCTGTATAAGTCTGGTGAAAACGCATCATCGTAATTTTACGCACTTCGCTGTCAAAAGCCGCGGGATCGATATTCATAAACGGTCCATGCAGGGTCAGTCCCCGACAGTCCATAAATTTCAACCGTTCCCGGTAGCTGCCAATGGAATCATTCAGATGATCCAGATTGTCTGCTATCGAAAATTCAATACTTTCGATTCCCACTCCTGTCTGCTCGATAATCTCGTTCATCTCATGATCCGGCAGAAGATGACTGATATATATCATAATTCTTTACCAGGGTAAGCACTTATGGCTTCCCGTCCTTTCTTTCAGGTATTTCTGTACCTGTATACAATTTTTGCCGGCCCTGCTGTTATGGCAAAGACCGGCTTTCCGTCATTTCCAATACCTCTGAAACGTACAGGAAATGCCTGTTATTTTATTATAATCTGACATCCTCACAGGGTCAAGCCGACATCTGACTGGCTATTTTTCAATAAAAAGCCCCAGAGATTTCCAGTCATTTACTGTTTCATTTCTGAGCTTCAGATCATAGGGTAAAAGTTCTACCGGC
>OLXK01001833.1_pt1 | contig 13520 bp, 11 predicted proteins | sample 1674321 | NCBI WGS metagenome assembly OLXK01 (sample SAMEA103958162, study PRJEB25191) | human gut metagenome | reverse complement strand
TGCGTAGCAAGGCTTTCCCTGCATGAGGTGCTGGCCGCGCCATAGGCGCAAGCACTGAATGAGAAAACTCAAAGAAGTGGCCTTTAGCCACTTCTTCGAAAAAAGTATTACTCTTCTGCTTCTGTCTTGCTGCTTTCCAGCATCTCCGGGAAGGGCCAGCCCTTTATGCCGCCCTCGATAATATAGAAGCGGGTCTGGTCGATCTTTTTCTCGTTTACATAGTAGCTTATGGCGTTCTCCGCGCCGCCCTTGCCTTCCATGCACATCACATATATAGGCAGGTCGTTCTCGGTAAGCTTATCCGTTACCTTATCCAGTCTCTTGCGAAGGTCCTCGGTATTGGCAGGATACGCCTTGGTCTCTATGGAGCCGTGGAGATGCCCGTCCTCCTTGTAGCTGTCCTTGGTCTGCACGGAGAGCAGTATCATATCCTCCTTGGCGTCTATCTTGTTCTTGAGCTCATCAGGGGTTATGTACTGGTAATTGGGGGTCACCTCCAGCATATCCCCATAGGGCCAGTTGGTGCCGCCGCCTTCAAGTATGTAGAACTTGCGCGGGTCTATGCCCTTGGTAGCCCAGTGGTTTACGGCGTTGTACGCGCCGTTGGTGCCGCTCATGCAGATGAGCACTATGGGGTCAAGGGTCTTTTCTATCTGCTCGTTCAGCTCGTCCAGAGCGTCCCACTGCTCCTTGTTTGTATTGGGGAAAGAATAGGTGGGTATGGAGCCGGGCAGGTGGCCGGCATCGTAATATTCGCTCTGACGGATATCTATAAGCATGACGTTTTTGTTTTCTTCAAGCAGCTTTACCAGATCGTCGGGAGCGATATAGAGATAATCTATGTTGTACCACTTGAGCTCCTCATAAGGCCAGCTCATCTGGCCGCCCTCAAGTATCCTCAGCCTGCTCTCGTCAACGCCCTTTTCCGCATAGTAGTCGTAGGCGTTTTCCGCGCCGGTCTTGCCGCCCAGGCCCACTATAATGACGGGGCCTTCCTTCTCATCTATCTTTTCGAGGGCGGTATCCAGCTTGGCCTTCAGCTCATCCGTATCCGCGGGATATGCGTAGGTAGAGATGGCGGTAGGCAGATGGCCCTGGGCGTAGTACTCCTCAGGCTGTATATCAACTATGACCTTTTCGTCGCCGTTCTCTATCATTGTCTTTACTTCGTCGGCAGTAATATACTGATATTCCTTGGCGGGAGCTTCTTCATCGCCGGGGAGCTGCTCGGCGTTCTCCTGCTGCGCACAGCCGGCGAACAGGCCTATTGCCATCAGCACAGCCATTATCAGGGACAACTTCTTCATGGTATCTTCTCCTTATATGTTGCTTTATATGTTTCCTTGGTTTCCGCATTTGCATTGCATGGGCTTCCGCCCTCTCACAGCCGAACCGGCTGTCAAGGTTAGCCTCCTCACCCAACGGGGCAGGGCGTCACTACAGGCTGAGGTATGACTATCTCGGGTATCTTGGTCCTGCGGGGCTTGGGGCTGGCCTTTGGCGTAGGAGTAGGCAGGGGGCTGGGCTCCGGGGTGGGCGTGGGAGCGGGACCCAGGCTTATGTACACCGTCACCTTTTCGTCGCCGTCTATCTCCTGTCCCGCACTTACGCTTTGCAGGGCGACCAGACCCTTTGGCACCTTCTCGGAGGATACGAACAGTATGTCGACATCGATGCCCTTATTTTTAAGTATGCTCTGAGCTACGTCAGCAACTTCGTATGTGAGGTCCGGCATCTCCAGAGGCTGGCCATCTGCTGCGGGCTCTTGGTTCTGCTTTGCGCCCTGTATAAAGTTTGTATAACAATACCATCCGCCCGCGCCTATAAGGGCCACCGCGGCTATTATGCCTATGACAAGGCCGGCCTTGCCCTTCTTTTTGGGCTGCACGTCCTCGCTGTAATCGTCTATATCGTCCATATTGTCGGGCGTTTCCTCCGCCCTGGCCTCATTAAGCTCATCCTCGGCTCTTTCGATGTCCTCCTCGGCATGGGCAAGCTCCTCCTCCGCCGCTTCAAAGGCCTGCTCCGCTGCGGTTATTACGCTCTCCGCCGCGTCCATATCCTTTACGGTTCTGAGGGTGCTTTGGGCCTTGTCCACAGCTTCCTGAGCCTTTCCGGCTTTCGCCTGGCTCTGATGGAGCTTTTCTTCCAGCTCGTTTATCCGTTCCTCTTCCTTATTCATACTTCTTACCTATCAATCCAATATGTTGATTTATACATTTTGCGTCATGATCGGCGCTTTGTCAACAAGAGGCCAACCACGATTTTATTAACAAATTATGAATTTACGTAATTTTTTATTATTCGTAATATTCCGGCTTGAGAACTCCCACGTAGGGCAGGTTGCGGTAGAAGTTGTTGAAGTCCAGCCCGTAGCCCAGCACGAATTCGTTGGGTATGACGAAGCCGGTATAGTCCGGGGTGATGTCGCATTCTCTGCGGGAAGGCTTATCCAGCAGGCAGCATATTTTAAGGGAGGCGGGCTCTCTTGCCTCCAGTACCTTCTTAAGGTGCTTAAGAGTATGGCCACTGTCCATTATATCCTCGATTATGAGCACGTGGCGGCCGGTTATGCTGGTATCCATATCCTTGGCTATGCGCACTATTCCGGAGGTCCTCTTGCCGTTGCCGTAGCTGGATATGGACATGAAGTCCAGCTCTGTCATACAAGTCATATGCCGCACAAGGTCGGAAAAGAAGTGGACGGCGCCCCTGAGTATGCAGACGCATATCACGTCCTTGCCCTCGTAATCCTCCGAAAGCTGAGCGCCCAGCTCGGCTATGCGCCTTTGCAGCTCCTCCTCGCTTACCAGCACCTTATCCACTACCTTATTAAGATCGGTCTTTTCTGCCATGTTGAACCCCCGGTTATTTTAAAAATTTTTTGTTTACTGCTCCGCAACGTACGTTACACGAAGCACCCGCTTCGTGTTTTCTTCCACCTTTACCTTATCGGAAATACCGTAGCCCGGTATGAACAGGGCGTCGCTTCCCGAAAAGAGTATGGGCATATTTCGTTGATCCCTCGGCACTTTTCTGTCTATGAAAAAGTCCTTGAGCTTCTTTCCGCCGCCCGAGCCTATGAGCTGGAACCTGTCCCCATCTCTCCGGGTACGCACCCTGAGGCCGGCAGGCAGCTTGTCCCTGTCAATATAGGCGACAGTATTGTTTTTTATTATACCACCTTCGACAGCTTCTGCAAAGAAAAAACCTCCGGCAAACCGGGTTTCCCCCTCAATATTGAAGGGCACGTCCACTTCATCGGCACTTTGCCGGATTCCAAAGCAGATGCTGCCATAGCTCACCCATGCGCTTATGTGAGGTATATCCGCATGGGCGCCTGTTTTTGCCGTAAGCATGTCCATTATGCGCTCTATGTGGCGGCGCTCTACATCCGCCGTGGCCCCTGCCTCAAACACCGCAATGCGTATGGCCCGGCTCTTTAGGGGCAGCGGCAGCGCGGCAAGCCTGGCCCTGTCGTAGCCTTCCTCTGTCTTTGCATCCCTGAGTGCGTTGCGTGCCAGCCCGTCCAGATATTCCTCGTCCTGCCGCAGCAGCTCGCCCATGGAACACAGGCCCTCCACAAAGCAGGGGTTCAGGTTATCCTGAATGTAGGGGATAAGGTCGAGGCGTATCCTGTTCCGGCTGGCGTCCCGCTCAAGGTTGGTGCTGTCGGTGCAGTAGCTCAGGCCGTTATCTGCTGCGTATTCCTCTATTTCCCGCCTTCTGGCCCAGAGCAGCGGGCGTATTATATTGCCGTAGGCAGGCTCCATGCCCATGAGCCCCTTCAGGCCGCTGCCCCGTATGAGGTGCAGCATTATGCTCTCCGCCTGATCGTCCATGTGATGGGCGACGGCTATTTTATCCGCGCCAAGCTCTTTCGCGGCCCTATGGAAGAATTCATAGCGCTTCTCCCTCGCCGCCTGCTCCAGCGTCTTTCCCTCGAGGCGGGCTATGGCGGGTATATTTATCTCATCGCAGATCAGCGGCACCCCCAGCCCTTTACACAGCTCCTGCACGAAGCGCTGATCCCTATACGCCTCCGCCCCTCTTATGCCGTGGTTAAGATGGGCCGCGCAAAGCTCAAAGCCCCGCTCCGGCGCTATTTTCAGCAGCACATGCAGCAGCGCCACCGAATCCGCGCCGCCGCTCAGGCCCACCAGCACCCTCTCGTTTTTATTTATGAGGCCGTATTTGTCTATGGCGTTTTTTACTTTGCTTTCGAGTTTTTCCATATAAATAAGTATATCCCCCCTGCATCGGTTTGACAAGGCGCAGGAGGGAACATATAATTATTAAGTACCAGCAGGTACATACCCTAATAAATTCACCGTCGGGAGAGGACAAAGCATATGAAGCTCGGAGTAGTAGGACTTCCTAACGTAGGCAAAAGCACACTTTTCAATGCCATAACCCAGGCGGGGGCACAGGCCGCCAATTACCCCTTCTGTACCATAGAGCCCAACGTGGGCGTGGTAGCGGTGCCGGACAGCCGCTTGGACGTGCTTTCCGAAATGTACCACCCCGAAAAATACACCCCCACCTCAATAGAGTTCGTGGATATAGCCGGCCTTGTGCGCGGCGCATACCGGGGCGAGGGTCTTGGCAACAAGTTCCTTTCCCATATACGGGAGGTGGACGCCATAGTCCATGTGGTGCGCTGCTTCGAGGACGAGAACATAGTCCACGTGGACGGCTCGGTAGACCCTGTCCGCGATATGGAGACCATAAATATAGAGCTGATATTCGCTGACATGGATACCATGGACAAGCGCATAGAGAAGGCCGAAAAGAACAGCAAGTCCGGCGACAAGAAGCTGCTGGCCGAGGTGGAGTTTCTCAAGCGCATAAAGTCCCATCTGGAATCCGGCAAGCCGGTGCGCAGCATGGAGCTAACGGAGGACGAAAGGGAATACGTTGATGGCCTGTTCCTGCTCACCTCCAAGCCCGTCATATATGTGGCCAATATATCCGAGGACGATATCGGCCGTGACCTGCCCCAGGTAGACGCCCTGTACAGGGCGGCAGCCGCCGAACAGGCAGGCGCCCTGACCATATGCGCAAAGGTAGAAGAGGAGATCTCCGAGCTTTCCCCCGAGGAAAAGCAGGATTTTCTAAATGAGATGGGCATAGGCGAAAGCGGCCTGGATAAGCTGATAAAGGAGTGCTATTCCCTGCTGGGCCTCATAAGCTTCCTCACCGCCGGCCCCAAGGAGGTAAGGGCATGGACGATAGTCAAGGGCACCAAGGCCCCCCAGGCGGCAGGCAAGATACATACCGACTTTGAAAAGGGCTTCATAAGGGCAGAGGTAGTGAACTTCAATACCCTTGTTGAGCACGGCACAATGGCGGCCTGCAAGGAGAAGGGCCTTATCCGCAGCGAGGGCAAGGACTACGTCATGCAGGACGGAGACATAGTGGTATTCCGTTTTAACGTGTGATAAACGCATATACAAAAAGGAACGGCGCGCCGTTCCTTTATTTTTTGCTTTTACTTATGATACAGCTTCTTTGTCTGGTATTTGGGCTCGCAGGTCACGTTTATTCCCAGCTTGCGGAAGGTGCTGCTGTCCACGCCGGAAAGTATGACCGTTGAGTGAGCTTCACAGCCCCTGAGCTTATCCAGCTGCCGCATGGCCACCTCGGCGGTAGGGTTGGTGGCGGCGGATATGGAAAGGGCGATAAGCACCTCGTCCATGTGCAGCCGGGGATTGTGGTTGCCAAGGTGATTCACCTTCAGATCCTGTATGGGCTCTATCACTATGGGGGATATGAGGTGCATATCCTTCTGTATCCCGCCCAGGCGCTTGAGTGCGTTGAGCAGCACGGCAGCAGAAGCGCCAAGGAGCTTAGTGGTCTTGCCGGTGACTATTTCGCCATCGGGCAGCTGTATCGCCGCGGCAGGCTCCCCGGTCTGCTCCGCCCGGGCTACCGCCGCGTCTATTACGGGCCTGTCCTTTACGGTTATGCCAAGCTGGTTTATGAGCAGCTTTATCTTTTCCGCCGGTCTGCTGTCGCTCATTCCCTGACGGGCAGAGCACATGGCGGCGTAATAGCGGCGTATTATCTCCTGACGGGAGGCCTCGCAGCATACCTCATCGTCCGTTATGCAGTTTCCCGCCATGTTCACCCCCATGTCCGTGGGAGACTTGTAGGGGGACTCACCGTATATCTGCCTGAACATGGCGTTGAGCACCGGGAATATTTCCACGTCCCGGTTGTAGTTGACGGTGGTGACGCCGTAGTTTTCAAGATGGAAGGGGTCTATCATGTTCACATCGTTCAGATCCGCCGTGGCTGCCTCGTAGGCAACGTTCACCGGATGCTTGAGAGGCAGGTTCCATATGGGGAAGGTCTCGAACTTGGCATAGCCCGCACGGACGCCCCTCTTGTTCTCATGATAAAGCTGGGAAAGGCAGGTAGCCATCTTGCCGCTGCCCGGGCCGGGAGCGGTCACTACTACCAGAGAGCGGGTAGTCTCAATGTACTCGTTGAGTCCGTATCCCTCGTCGCTGACAATGGTTTCTATATCGTTGGGGTAGCCGGGAATGGGATAGTGGCGGTATACCTTTATGCCGAGCTGCTCCAGCCGGCGCTGGAATACGCCGGCGGCGCTCTGGCCGCGGTACTGGGTGAGTACCACGCTGCCAACGTACAGGCCTATGCTTCGGAATGCGTCTATGAGCCTGAGCACATCCAGATCGTAGGTTATGCCCAGATCGCCTCTCACCTTGTTCTTCTCGATATCCGCCGCGTTTATGGCGATGACTATCTCAGCCTGGTCCTTCAGCTGGAGAAGCATGCGCACCTTGCTGTCAGGCTCAAAGCCCGGCAGCACGCGGGAAGCGTGAAAGTCGTCGAAGAGCTTTCCGCCAAACTCCAGATACAGCTTGCCGCCGAACTGGGCAAGCCTGTCCATAATATGCTCTGACTGCATGGAAAGGTATTTCTGGTTGTCAAAGCCTATCTTCATTCCCTTTTTCCCCCTTGTTTTATCAAAAAAATATATAAATATGCAGTTTTGACCTAATTTAATATTATATAACCTTGCACAACCCTTTTACAATTGCCCTTTACCATAAGATTTGAGTATATTTCCAAAAGCAGCGCGTATAACAAAAAACGCGAAAGAGCTTTCGTCTCCTTCGCGTTTGATTCTATCAGATCCAGCGTGCCTGCGAGAATGGCGTCATTACGGCGCGCACCTTGCCCTTCACCTGACAGTAGGGTATGAAGCCCACATGCCGGCTGTCGCCGCTGTGGTTGCGGTTATCGCCCACTACGAAGAGGCACTTGTCCGGCACCGTGACCTCCGGCATTTCGCTGTCCTCTATATAGCCGTCCCAGTAGGCGCTCTCGTCCAGTTTTTCGCCGTTGAGGTATATGGCCCCATCGGATATGCTTATCCTGTCCCCCGGGGTGGCTATAACGCGCTTGACGCACTTTTCCGTGTGGTAGGGGTAGCGGCAGATTATTATGTCGTCGCGCTGCGGCGCGGAAATGGTATATGTGAGCTTTTCCGTGAACATCCCTTCCCCGCCCACGAGCGTGGGGTACATGGATATGCCTATGCACTGCACCGGCTCGAATATGAAGGTGCGTATGAATATCGCCACAGCCATGAGCGTCAACAGGTATATTATGAAGTCGCTGTTCGCCGCCCGCCTGTAAGGCTCGTCTTTTTTATGCAGCTCCTCGCGGGCGTCCCTGAATTTTCCGAGTTCTTTTTTGCTTAACATCTGCGGCCTTTGCCTTCCTTATTTTTTCTTTCCACATGGTAACACTCAAAGCCCCCCTTGTCAAATAATGCCCTTCCTTTTCCCCCATAATTCATCAATAATTCACTATTACAATGCAATGCTTCATGTGTTAAAATTGTTTTTATGAAACGATATATTAAACTTACATGCGGCATTGCCGCCTTATTTATTGTACTGACGCTGGAGGGCTGCGCCAAGCCCGCCGCAGCTCCGGAACCCCCGCCCCCAGCCGCTCCCGCGCCTGCCGCCGCGGCCGAGCCTATGCAGGAGCCCGAGAGCCGCTATACCATCGCATGGATGAGCGACACACAGCACTACTCCAACAGATTCCCGGATATCTTCTACGCCATGACCGCCTATCTGCGGGACGCGGAGAAGGAGCTGAACCTGAAGTACGTTGCCCATACAGGCGACCTTATAAACAACTATGGAAGCGAGCGCCAGTGGGAAAACGCCGTGCGCGCCATGGCCTCCATCGCCAATATACCCGCAGGGGTCTGCGCCGGCAACCACGACGTAAAGCACGACGACGCCCTCTACGATAATTTCAGCCGTTATTTCGGCGAAAAGCAGGTAAGCTACCGGGAATGCTATGGAGGAAGCTTTCAGGATAACCGCGGCCATTATGACCTCATCGACGCAGGCAGTACCAGGTATCTCTTCATATACATGGGCTATCACGTTGAGCAGGACGGCATAGAGTGGATAAAGAGCGTGCTGGAGCAGTACCCGGACAGGGTGGCCGTGCTCTGCACCCACGCCTACTTTGACACCGACCTGACGCTGCTCGCAGACGGCAGGCTGCTCAAGGAGGAGATAGTTTCAAAGTATTCCAACGTATACATGGTGCTTTCCGGTCACCGCTACAACATAGCCTGCGTGCCGGAGGAATTCGACGACGACAGCGACGGCACACCGGACCGCAAGGCATACCAGATGATATGCAACTATCAGGCGGCAGACGACCATGGCGGCAGCGGCTATATGATGTTTTTTGACGTGGACGAGGAAAAAGGCGTGATAAACTGCTACACCTATTCGCCGGTGCTGGACGATAAAGTGCGCTTTGACGACATATCAAAGAAAAAGAGACGCTACAGTAACGCCCCTCACGACGAGATGATGACTTTGGAGATACCCTGGGAATTGGCGGATTAGAGCGCAGCGAGGACACATATGGCAAGGAGCGGAAGTACTTCCGCTCCTATGTTATATTATCGGCTATTGTAAGCTTAGTCGCTTATGCTCCTGCACTCCAGATAGTAACGCTTTTCGTTGGCCTCGCCCATGGAGAAGGTCTTGCGGGGCAGCGCGCCGTCGAATATTACGGTGCGGAAGAACGCACTCTTGTCCATGGGGGGCAGCAGGAAGCCCATGTTGCCTTCCTTGGTACCCAGGTCCATAACCACGTCAGCGCCGTGTATGTAGTCGATGGTGGCGCCGGCAGTCTCCTTGATGAGTATGTCCAGGGCGTTCTGAAGTGTTCCTACCTCAAGCTGAGCGGCGGGGTGCTCTACATAGAAGCAGCCTACGCCCTTACCGTTCACGAAGGGGATAACGTGGCCGGCCTTGCCGTCCATGGCCTTGTGGAGCTCGTCCATGCTGTTGAAGTTCCTGACTTCGCAGCTGCCGTTCTGCTCGGTCAGCTTGTTGCTTATCCACTCAACGGCCTTATCGCCTACGTTGAATATTACCCTGTGAATGGGCTCGAATACTATGCCGTCGTCATGTACGTTCTCGAGCTCTACCAGGCAGTAGCGGGCGGGGTGCTCGTCCTTTGCGGTAAGGCCCTTCTCGGCCTTTATCCGCTCCCAGTTGGCCTTTGCGGTAGCGAAGGAATGGTTGCCGTCGCCCATTGCGAAGAGCAGGGGCGCCTGATCGGTGTTGTACTTTTTGGCGTATGCGTCTTTATCGATCAGAGCGGTGAGGGCGTCGATCGCGCCCTTTATCTGGCCCTCGTCCTTTACGAGGTAGCCCTTTATGTGGCCGCCCTTCTGCATAAGGTCGAAATCATACAGCTTTTCGGTCTTGTCCAGCTTCTCGCCTATGGGTTCTATAACGGTGCGCTCGGGGTCGTCTATGAGTACCAGTATATGGGGCATCTCCAACGGAGCGTCCTTCCTTATCCTGAGGCGGGGAGGTATACGCTCGACTATAGTGCCCTCGGTAGCGCGGATAAGTGTGGTTGAGCCTTTGGTATAGTCGTAGTTCTCCAGATCCAGCGCCACGATCAGTCCCTTGCGGGTCTTGCCGTCCACAGAGCGGACTACATAGGCAAAGCCCTCGCCCTTGTTTTCCAGCACGCCCTTCTCAACGTATTCCTTCATGTGGGCGTTTATAGAGGCTATGCGCTCGGCCTCGTCCGGCTTGTCCAGATACAGCTCGGGCAGCATTATGCGGAGAGTAGAAGGCGCGTCGCCAACTATCTTCTCGGTCTCGTTCCAGTAATCCGGCTGAGAGGTGAACTGGTCGCAGGCTACTACGGCCCACTTGGTCATATCCACGTCCTTGTTGGGGAGCAGCAGTTCAGGTACCCTTACGCCTATGTTATTTGCATACTTTGTCATGAAACAGCCTCCGTCAGTATTTTTTTGTTTTCAAAATAAACTACAAAGATTTTTTAAGTACATAACTATCTTTTTATATCATACATCACACCAAGCCCTCCGGTCAATCAAAAGCAGCTTATAGCTTATTATGTTTTGATTTTTGATTCCTCAGGCTGAATCTTTTTCGCACTTTAAATAACTAAAGCGTCATGGTATAATCGTATCATAAGGAGGCGAAAAAGCAATGTACCGGAAGGATCTTACCACCCCCGAAACGGAGTGGTTTTTCAAGGCTATACTTTCCCTGAAGACGGAGGAGGACTGCGCCCGTTTCTTTGAGGATGTGGCCACAATAGGCGAGGTGCAGGCCATGGCTCAGCGGCTGCACGTGGCAAAGCTCCTTAACGACGGCTGCAAATACTCAGACGTTGCAGAGGTCACCGGCGCCTCCACCGCCACCATATCCCGGGTGAGCCGCTGCCTCACCTACGGGGCGGACGGATACAAGCTGGTTCTGGGCAGGCTGGAGAAGTAACCGTTTTGTCCGCTTATGTTTCACGCTGCACATTTTTTGTAAAAAACACTTGCATTATATCCGCAGATTGGTTATAATACATATCGTTCGCGAGCAATGTGTGCTGATATAGCTCAGCTGGTAGAGCGCGTCATTGGTAATGACGAGGTCCCCGGTCCGAATCCGGGTATCAGCTCCAGAAAAAGTCATCCGATTTGACGGGTGGCTTTTTTGTTATTGATACGGATGTGGGCGCGGTGCTATAATATACGGGCTGTCAAAGCGATACGGGATACCCTTCCATACTTTTCATCAGAGGTAAGATAACATGCGCCGCAATGAAACAAAATATGTGCTGCTGGAGCTGCTTTCAATGGCATTTCTGGCCGCCTCCGGCATATTCGTAAGGTACAGCGTCATATCGCCCATAAACGCAGGCATGTGGCGCTGCCTTTTTGCCCTGCCCGTACTGTATCTTATGTGCCGCAGCGAACTGCCTGCCCTGACGAAAAAGGACTGGCTGATGCTGCTTGCGGCGGGTGTCATGCTTGCGGGGGACGTTGCGCTCTACAATACCGCCTTCTCGTATACCTCCGTAGCAAATGCCACGCTGATAGTAAACCTCACGCCGTTTGTGATAGTACCGGTATCGCGCTTTGTTTTTAAGGAATCAGTGCCGAGGCACTTCCTCATCGGCGCTGCCGTAGCGGTGGCGGGGCTTGTGCTGCTGATGCTGGGAAAGGCTGAGGGGGCGGAGTCCGGCTTTAAGGGGGATCTGTTCTCCATGGCGGCCTGCGTGTTTTACTCGGCGTACATACTGCTTACCTACCGCGCCAGCGGCAGCGTATCCTCCAGCGCCATAATGTTCGTATGCAGCATATCTACCACCGCAGTGCTGTTTATAATAGGCGCGCTCGCGGAGGGGCCAGAGGTGCCCCGCACATGGGCTGAGATATGGCCCATACTGGGAATGACCCTGTCGCTGCAGGTGATAGGGCAGAACCTCCTTGCCCATTGCCAGCACAGCCTGAGCGTGAACCTTTCATCGGTCATATGCCTGTCCGAGCCCGCCTTCGCCGCGGTATACGCCATACTGCTCTTTGGCGAAAAGCCAACGGTCACGGAGCTTTTCGGCATGGCCGCAGTGGTGATCGGCGTGTATCTCGTCAAAAGACAGTACAACGGGGATTAGGGTACCGTTCCGTCCCCGCCGGCAGGCAGGCTATGCGCGTGAGCCCGCTTCGTTCCGTCGGTCCCCCCGTGCGCCTTCAGCTATTCTCCTGCCAGTAAGCCTCCGCATCATCTATGTTGTCGAAGGCGTCCCGGTTTTCCTCATAAAAGTCCTCCGGGCCCGTGAAGTCCGCCGCGTTGTATGGGTCGTCCGGCCCGCTGCCGGCAGATGCGGGGCTTGTCGGCCGGAAGCACGGTGTGGGCATGGGGTCCGCCGCCCTGCGCCGAGCCGCCTCGTCCATGCTCCCCCCGTCCATGAGCGCCAAGGCCTCTTTATACTTCGCCGCAGCAGCCGCCTCCTGCCCTTCGCGCCCTGCCCCAGGCGGAAGCGCACTTAACGCGAACGCCAGTCCGGCGGCAAGCAGCAGCGCGGCGGTGTATCCTACTATTATTCCTTTTCCTTTAAAAATGCTGTTCACGGCGGCCTCCTGCGGATAGGTGTGTGCGCGGTATCATTTTTAAGTATAGCACATCTGCACCCGCCGGTCTTGCGATAATTGCCGAAACTGTAATATAATATATGATAATACTATTTTCCCGTTCTCAGCACGGTTACACCTTCTCTTTTTTTATAAAAATAACGTCAAGGAAGTGGAAGCAATGAATAACCGACTTACAGAAGCCTACATAAGCATACTAAAGGAAGAGTTGCTGATGGCAACGGGCTGCACCGAGCCCATAGCCATAGCCTACTGCGCCGCAAAGATGCGCGACATACTGGGCGGCGAGCCGGAGCGCATAGAGGCCGAGGTAAGCGGCAACATACTTAAAAACGTAAAGAGCGTGATAGTGCCTAACACCGGCGGGCTGAAGGGCATAAACGCCGCCATAGCCGCAGGGATAATTGCGGGGAGGGCGGAAAAGGTGCTTCAGGTCATATCCTATGTGACACAGGAGGAGCACAGCCGCATAAGGGAATACATGGAAGTCACGCCGTTGGCCGTGAGCTGCTCGGACAACGGCAGGATGCTGGATATACGGCTCACGGGATACAGGGGCGGCGACAGCGCAATGGTACATATAGCCAACAACCACTCCAACATAATACGCGAGGAGAGGAACGGCGCAGTCCTCATGGAGCTTCCCCCGTCCGACTCCGCAGAGGATAACCTTCAGGATAAGAGCGTGCTGAACATAGAGGACATAGTGCGCTTTGCGGATACAGTGGACGTGGAGCTGGTCAAGCCGCTCCTCGACAACCAGATACGCTGCAACTCCGCCATAGCGGAGGAGGGCCTAAGAGGCGATTGGGGCGCAAACGTGGGGCGCGTGCTGCTTTCCGAGTTCGGCAGCGACATAAAGAACGAGGCCCGCGCCTATGCCGCCGCCGCGTCTGATGCGCGCATGAGCGGCTGCGAGCTTCCGGTGGTGATAGTCACCGGAAGCGGCAATCAGGGCATAACCGCCTCCGTCCCCGTAATAAGATACGCAAAGCACATAGGCGCCAGCGACGAGCGGCTTTACAGG
>OLXK01001829.1_pt1 | contig 13547 bp, 11 predicted proteins | sample 1674321 | NCBI WGS metagenome assembly OLXK01 (sample SAMEA103958162, study PRJEB25191) | human gut metagenome | reverse complement strand
CGGTTAGTCCAAACCAATATCCACAAAATAATTTGCCAGAAATAGTACTTGTTGGTAAGTCTAATGTAGGAAAATCATCTTTTATTAATACAATGGTAAATAGAAAAAAGCTTGCTAGAACCAGTAGCGAACCTGGAAAAACTAGGCAAATTAATTTTTATAATATGGATAATAAGTTTTATTTTGTAGATTTACCAGGATACGGCTATAGCAAAATGTCTAAACAAGAACAAGCAAAAGTAAATTCTTTTATAGATGAGTATTTGCAGAAATCTAAAAATATTGCTTTAGTAATATTTTTAATAGATATTAGGCACTCTCCTGGTGCTAATGATAAATTAATGTACGACTATATAATTCATAGTAATTTACCTTGCATTATAATAGCAAATAAAGCAGATAAAATTGCTGTTACTAAAGTAAATGACGCTGTAAGTAATTTACAAAATGAACTAAACCCTATGCATGATTTTACATTTCTTCCATTTTCAAGCGAAAGAAAGATGTACTCTGAAGAAATTTGGACCAAAATACAAGAATATCTCTCAATAACTTAGGATTTTATGTTAATTTAATTGACTTAATATTGTTTTCGTATTATAATAGTATCATGTTCAATGAACGTTTATCACGGTTTGTTCACTTGGACAAATAACCCAATTGGAGTGTAGCTTTATGGGACAGAAAAAGAAGAAAAAAGCACCCCAGGAAGACATCAAGATGGAGTTTGCGAACACCGAAAGGACGGAGGCTTTTTCCATCGGACTGGACTCTGAATTTCCAGAGTGCAAATACAGTCTTAATGGCGCTACCGTCAAGATTTGGGCTCCCAAGGCCCAGCTCGCTGCCATCTGCACTATGTCCGAAAACCCGGTTTACGCTCGGCGCAAGCTGGTACGACTCACTCAGTTCTAACTCAGTATAAGAGTTAGTGATAAAGAGCGGTGGTTCTATAAGACCACCGCTCTTTGCTTATTCTTTATTATTATATTAGTTTTATATTGCCTAATAACTATCTATTTCTATACTCTATAATTATATAATTAGCCTATTACCTTATTTATTCTTTTTTCTATACTTTCCTTGCCTAATATTTGCATTATTTCATATAAATCTGGTGTATTTTGTCTTCCTGTTAAGGCTACTCTTATTACTGTGCTTATATCGCCAACATGTCCTTTATAATTATCTGGATTTTGTTTATATTCTTTTACTTCTCTTGCATATCCAAATTCTTCTGCTAAATCTTTTATCTTATCAAACCAAATTTGTTTGTCATCTTCTAAATTAAAGTGCTTATCCATATATGAAGATAAAATTTTATTTACCTCATCTTTGTCGTTTATTTTTCCAAATTGATAATCTACATTAGTATCTAAAAATTTATCATCATACATATATATGATACTTTCCTTTACATCACTCCACTTAGAAATATCTTTTCTTGGTTTAGTATTTCCTCTTTCTATTCCCAATACTTTTAAAGAATATTCTTTATCTTTTAACATTCCTTCTAATTCTTTATCATATTCTTTTGCCCATTTACAAGAATTTTCATATACTTCTTCTGCTGTCATCTTTGATATAATTGTTTTTCCTATATCTAATAATTTTACCATATCAAATAACGCACCACTTACACTCATTTTATTCAATTGGAAGTCAAATTCATCCATATCTTTTTCTGGATTTGCTCTTCTCCAATTTTCAAAAGTGGAGTTCGCAATGTTTAATAAATATTCCTTAACCGCATTTACTGGAATACCTTCTTCTTTGTAGTATGAAACTGCCGCTTCTGGGTCTTTTCTTTTACTTAATTTACGTTTATTTCCATCATCATTTTTCATAATTGGAGATATATGTGCATATTTAGGGGTTTTAAACCCTAATTCATGGAATAATTGTAAATGTAATGGTACTGAAGATAACCACTCATCACTACGAATTACATGAGTAGTTCTCATTAAATGATCATCTACAGCATGTGCAAAATGGTATGTTGGTAATCCATCTGCTTTAATTATAACTATATCTTGGTCATTTTCTGGAAAATCTACATTTCCTTTAATAATATCATGATGTCTAATTTTTCTATCTTCTCTTCCTGGCGATTTGAAACGAATTATATACTTTTCACCATTTTTTATTTTTTCTATCATCTCTTCTACATTAAGATTTCTACATTTTGCCCATATTCCATAATATCCAGGTCTTATTTTTGCAGCTTCTTGTTTTTTTCTAATTTCCTCACCATCTTCTACTGTACAAAAACATGGATATGCTTTTCCTTGCTCTAACAAATATTTAGCATAAGAATGATATATATCTTTTCTTAAAGATTGTTTGTATGGTCCATAGTTTCCTATTTCTTCTGTTTCTGTTACCATTCCTTCGTCTGGAAACATATTAAAATCCTTTAAAGAATTTACTATATCTGTTACTCCATTTTCTACTTCTCTTTTTTGATCTGTATCTTCAACTCTTAGAAAAAATACACCATTTGTTTTTTTAGTCATTTCAAGTGCAACTAATGATTGATATAATCCACCTATATGTACAAATCCTGTTGGACTTGGTGCAAATCTTGAAACTACTGCTCCTTCTGGTAACTTTCTTTCTGGATATTTTTCCTCATAATAAGAAATTGGCTTTGCATCTGGAAAAATTAAATCTGCTAAATCCTTATAATTCATAACTGCTCTCCTCTTTTCTTTTTTTATCGATGTTACTATTATACTTCATATTTACACTTTCTGCAATAATTTAATTAATAACTTGTTCACATTTGTTTATTCTTTGACTTTTAACATATGTTTTGATATAATTATATACATTCCAAATTTGAAGGGAGTTTTTATATGAAAGCATATGGGAAAGATTGTTACTTCCTGCTAAAACGTGAAAATGAACAAATTTTTATCGTTTTAAAGGGTAGAACAGTGGGCTCAATTGCTTGCCTTAGAGCGGAGACGGTTTCCGAAGGTTTTTCTGAACAGCTAATGACTTCGTCCGAAAAAAAGTATGGCTTTAAGCCTGGCAGTTTACCGCTCGTCATTATTTAACTCCAAAACTCATAGCATTTATGACAAAAAGAAGACACGTAAAACTTTAACGGTTTTATGTGTCTTTTTTTTCCTATACTTCCTTCTGGTGCATTTTTCCATGTTGTTAATCCCATATTTTCTTTTCTACTATCTACTCTGTTATAGATTATTTCAGGCGCAGTCATTCCCGTGATTGCATTAAGAACTATTGTTTACATGTATTAAACTTCCATAATTATTGGTAAAATCATAGGATTTCTCTTTGTTTTTGTGAATATATAATCTCTTAATGTATCTTTAATGTTAGATTTTATTGTGCTCCAATCTCTTATGCTGTTTTCTTCACATTTCCTAACTTCTTCTGCAATTACTTGCTTTACTTCATCCATTAAGTTTTCAGATTCTCTTACATAAACAAATCCTCTTGAAACTACATCTGGTCCTGATATTACTTCTCCGGTATTTGAATCCATTGTCATAACAATAACTATTAGACCATCTTGTGATAAATGTTGTCTATCTCTTAAAACAATATTTCCTACATCTCCAACACCAAGTCCATCTACTAAGATTTTACCAGATTGAATTGTTCCATTAAATTTAGCTTCATTTTCATTTAGCTCAAGTACTCTACCATTTTCTAATATGAATATATTTTCTGGTTCTATTCCCATTTGTTTTGCTGTTTCCATATGTGCTTTTAATTGTCTATATTCACCATGAACAGGAATGAAGTATTTAGGTTTAGCTAATGCTAAAATTAGTTTTTGTTCTTCTTGGCAAGCATGTCCTGAAACGTGTATTGCTTCTAGTGAACTATAAATTACTTCTGTTCCTATTTTCATTAATTCATTAATAACTCTAGAAACACCTTTTTCATTTCCTGGTATGGGTGTAGCAGATATTATTACCATATCATTTGGTGTTAAAGTAACCTTTTTGTGTTCTCCATTAGCCATTCTTGTAAGGGCAGACATAGTTTCTCCCTGACTTCCTGTTGTAATAATAACTAATTGGTCATCTGTATAATTTTTAATCATGTCTATATCTATAAACACATTATCTGGTACTTCTATATATCCAAGCTTTCTTGCAGCTTCTATCATGTTTATCATACTTCTACCACAAATTGCTACTTTTCTTCCATATTTAACTGCTGAATTCACAATTTGTTGAACCCTGTGGACATTTGATGCAAATGTTGCAACAACTATTCTTTTCTTATTTCCTTGGAATAGTCTATCAAACACGTCTCCTATGCTACTTTCTGACATAGTAAAACCTTTTTTCTCTGAGTTTGTACTATCTGAAAGTAATGCAAGTACTCCTTTATTTCCTAATTCTGCTATTCTACCTAAGTCCATTATCTTGTCATCTATTGGAGTATAGTCAACCTTAAAGTCCCCTGTGTGAAGTACAACCCCTACAGGAGTATGCATTGCTATCATAACAGCATCTGGAATACTATGTGAGCTTCTTATAAACTCTGCTTTCATTTTTCCAAAATTAACTGTATGTCCTTGCTCTACAACATGTAGTTTTGCACTTTTTAAAAGATGATGCTCTTCTAATTTATTCTTTATTAATTCTATTGTTAATCTTGTTGCATAAATAGGTAAATTAATCTGTTTTAGAATATATGGAATAGCTCCTATATGGTCTTCATGTCCGTGTGTTATAACTATACCTTTAACTTTTTCCTTATTTTTTACTAAATATGTTACATCAGGTATAACTAAATCTACACCTAGCATGTCATCTTCTGGAAATTCTAGTCCACAATCTACTACTACAATTTCATCTTCATATTCAAATACTGTAATATTCTTTCCTATTTCTCCTAAACCACCTAATGGTGCTATTTTCAAATTAGATTTTTTAAATGAAAAGTCTAAATCTCTTTTATTTTCTTTTTCTTTTCTTATTCCGCCTTTTCTTCCTCTATTTTCAGCTGCGTTTCTTCTTTCTTTTATATTTCTACTATCTCTTTGCTTTATTATCTCTAGTACTTCTCTTATCTCATTTCCTTCCATTACCTTTGTTTCTTTAATTTCTTTTACGTCCTTATGTTCATTTCTAATTCTGTTTGTTGGTCTTTTTTGCGTTTTTATCGCATTTTTTCTTACTAGGCTATTTTCACTTTTTCTCTTTATCCTAGTTTCGTTCGCATTAATCTCGTTTGTCATATATTTTCTCTCCTTCTTTTATTTTGTTAAGGTCTATATAGTAATTTTAGAATTGGAAAAAATATACAGTTAGTTAATAATATTTAAAATGAATAATGTTACAATATACAATAATACAATTTAATTTAACAAATTTACTTTAATATAATATAATCTTCTACTTATATTTTACTTATATACTTTTTTAATTCACGCACAAAAGTATATATTTATTTTTATAAATATATTTTTAATTATATAAAATATTGATCCGCACAAAAACTAACTATTATTTCCTACAATTATAAAATAAATAATATATAAATCTCTTCTTTACCATCTCTTGGTAACAACTGGTTATTATTATACTATATGTTTAATTATTTGTCAAATTAATAAATTTATACAAAAAAGAAATATACTAATGTTTAACTCATACAAAAAGACGCCCATTTTGAGCGTCTTACTAGTTTATTGTTGCTCCTATTATACCTGCATCATTCCCTAACATAGCTAGTTTTATTTCTGTTTTTATATCTTTATTAAAGTAATACTTTCTTCGGTTAAATTCATTTACTAATTTATCATAAAAAATGTCTCTAAAATATACAAAACTTCCTCCAAGTGAAATTGCCTCTGGTTCAAATATATCTATTAAGTTTGAAAATCCAATTATTAAGTTTTCTATATACTCATCTATCAAAGATTTAATTCTTATATTATCTTTATTCTTTTCTATAATATCTAATAACTCTACTGCTGATATTTCTGATGTTAACCCTAAAATTTCTCTTGCACTATCTTTAAACCTTTTCATTGAACAATATGTTTCAAAGCATCCATTTTTTCCACAATTGCACTTTATTCCATTTCTATTTATAACCATATGGCCTATTTCAAAACCTGGTGCTCTTGTTGTTTCCAAAAGTTTTCCATCTAAGAATACGCCCGCACCAATTCCTGTACCTAAACATAAAAATACACAATCATCATATTCTTTTAAACTGCCATATTTCTTTTCTGCTAATGCAGAACATTTTCCATCATTTCTTATATTCACAGGAATATTATAGTATTTTTGTATCATTTTTGCTATATCAAGTTCTTCTATTCCTAAATTATACATTGAAAATATTTTTCCATGTTTAGGTGTTCCTGGAGATGCTATTCCAATTAATTCTATTTCATTTTGTGGAACCATATTATGAATATTTTTCATAATATATTTCTCTATAAATATTTCTGCATTTTCTATATCCTCTATGTCTGTTTCATTCTTTTCTATTATTTTTCCTTCTTCATTTACAAGCGCAATAGCAATATGGCTACCACCAATATCAATTCCTATTTTCATATATTCTCCTTTTCTTATACTTCTTAAAACATTTATTATAAGTTGTATTTTTTATTTATAAAATTTCTTAATTATACTGCTTTAAACTTTCAACTGCATTATATCATAAATTTTTATATTAAAAAAGAGGCTATAAAAGCCTCTTTCTATTTTTTCTAAACACCCATTGCTTCTATTAGCCAGTTACCCATATACAATTCTATACATGGTACTAATACTACAACTACTAAGAATATTAATACTACTCCAACGATTGCATACGAAATTTCTGGTAATACTTTCATTATCTTTTGCATCTTATTATCTATATCTATATCCATATAATCTAAAAGCTTTGCCATCATTTCAGATAAGTCTGTTTGCATACCTATTTTAAGCATTTCTGTTTCCATTGCAGAAGATAATCCAGAATTTTCAAATGGTTCTATCCATGAACCACCTATTAAAATATTATTTATAGACGATTCTATTATTGATAACATAACATAATTTTTTACAACAGATTTTGATACTTCTAAAGATTCTTGTATTCTCATACCATTTTGTAAGTTCAAAAGCATTGCTCTCATTAACCTAGAAAAATCTATAGCATATATTAATGAACCAAACACTGGCATTTTATATTTAAAATAGTCAAAATTATATCTTCCCTTTGGAGTATTTATATACCAGAAAATTCCTCCTGCAATAGCTACTACTATTAGTGTTGGAATATACCAATATGCAAGAATCCAATCAACTACATCCATAAACCACAAAGTTATATCTGGAAGTGTAACACTAGTACCTACTTGTGCAAATACGTCTTGGATTAGTGGTAATATATAAATTGTTCCTACAAATAATAATATAATAATTGCTATAAATTGAGCTATATTTGGTATTAAAATAGATTTTAATTTTCTATTTCTTGAACCTGTATCATCTAAATATTTTACCGCTTGCTGTAATGATTGTGTAAGAGATCCAGATAACTCTCCAACTTTTATCATATTAATATATATATATGGGAATACATCTGAATAATATTCCATAGTTGTATACATGTATTCACCAGCTTCTACACCAGCTAGAATATCCTCTAATACTCCTCTAAAAGACATATTTTCTGTACTTTGTATTAAAGTATTTAATGCATGTATATTGTTAAAGTTAGCCTTTTTTAGTAAGTAGAAATTTTGTGTAAAAATTCTTACGTCTCTCTCTGTTATTTTTTCTTCAAGAGATAGGGCAAGACTTACCTTTTCAGATAGTTTTTGGTCTCTTGCTTTTCTACCTTGCATTACATCAGCAGAGTTTGCCATTTTCATAATATCGTCTATATCTGTTACATTTCTTTTTCTACTTTTATGTTTTTTTACACTTCTATATCCTACTTGAGAAACGCTAATTGGTAGTAAATTATTACTCTTTAATCTTTTTATTAATGTATTCTTGCTTACATCTTCTACCCTGTTTCGTACTATTTGTCCCTTTTCGGTAATAGCTCTGTAAACATATTCTGGCATTTAGAATACCTCCCTTCTAGTTATCTTCTTGTCTTCTATTTCTATTTTCTTGTTTTATCTTTAATTGCATTATAGTTCTATTTAATACTTCTATATTCTTTTCTTCTATTTGAGCTTTTGCTTGCTCTAACGTAATTTTGTCTTTTGTAAATAATTCTGCTAATGAATTTATTAATCCAATGCTTCCCTTTTCAGAATTACTTTGTATAGCATCTTCTATTTCAGAAACACTTATTTTCTCTTTTCTAACTATACCTGCTACTATGTTGTCTACAACCATAACTTCTGGAACCAATACTAAATCTCCTGCCCTTCCAGGTAACAATCTTTGAGAAACAACTAGTTTTAACAATGATGCTATTAAGAATTTTATAGTTTGTTGGTCTCTTATATCATAGAAGTTAATCATTCTATCTATTGTCTCTGCACAAGACTTAGTATGAAGTGTTCCTATTACTAAATGTCCTGCTTCTGCTGTTTCTATTGCTGCATCCATTGTTTCTTTATCACGAATCTCTCCTATAACTAAGATATCGCAGTCCTCTCTTAAAGAGTTTTTTACACCATCACTATAAGTTAAACAATCTTGTCCTACTCCTACTTCTTTTTGTACTATAATTGATTTTTTACATTTGTGTTTATATTCTATAGGACTTTCCAATGTTAATATTTTCTTATTTTGGTTTACATTAATTTCATTAATTAAAGCATTTAATGTAGTTGTTTTACCAGAGTTAGTCTTTCCTGTTACTAATATAAGTCCTTGTGGCTGATACATCATTCTTCTTACTATATCTGGAACTCCTAGTGACTCATATGATGGAAGCTCATTTTTTATAATTCTTAAAGTTACAACTGGTACTTCATTTGAAAGAGATATGTTTACTCTTAAACGAATATCTGAAAATACAAATGAAGAGTCTAACTTCTTAGTTTCTTTAAATACTCTATCTTTATCTACATTTCCTCTAACAAAATAGTCATATATTTCCCACATGTCCTCTTCTGTTAATATATCAAATTCTTCATAATTTATTAAGTCTCTTCTTACTCTCATTACTGGTTTTATTCCAGCAATTAAGTGAATGTCAGACGCATCTTTTTTTATTGCTAAATACATAATTTTGTCAATGTCTATCATTATTCTTCCCCCTATCTTTTGTTAATATATAACTAATTTATTATTAAGTTCATCTAATGTAGTTATTCCTGAGATAACTTTTCCTATTCCGTCTATAATTAAGGGCTTATATCCTTCATTTAGTGCAGCCTTTCTTATTTCTATACTTGACTCACCCTTTGTAATTAATTCTCTAATTGTATCTGTTATAGATAATACTTCAAATATACCAATTCTTCCATAGTAACCTGTATTATTACATTTCTTACAGCCCACCACATCATATGTCCTAGCATTATCTAAGTCAAATTTGCAACCATATCTTTCTGCAAATTTACTTATAATTTCTTTTTCTCTTGATGTAAATTCTCTTTCTTTTGCACAATTTGGGCATACTCTTCTTACTAATCTTTCTGAAACAGATGTTGCTAATGTACTAGAAATATCATAATCTGAAACACCCATTTTTCTTAATCTTGTTATAACTTCTATTGCATCTATTGTGTGGATTGTAGACAATACATAATGTCCTGTTTGACCAGCTTGCATGGCAATTTCAGCCGTCTCTTTATCTCTAATTTCTCCTACTAAGATTATATCTGGATCCTGTCTTAAAACAGTTCTTAAAGAGTCTTGAAATGTTGCTTTTGCCTCCACCTCAATTTGGTTTAATCCATCTATTCTTATTTCTACTGGATCCTCGATTGTAGTAATATTTATTTCTGGTCTATTTAAATAATCTATAATACTATATAATGTTGTTGTTTTACCTTCTCCAGTTGGTGCTGCAACTACTGTAATACTATTTTTCTTATTGAAACAGTCATTAACCAATTTTTCATCATCTGGAAATCCAAGTTCAAATAACCTTTTAATGTCCTCATTTTTCTTTAATAATCTTAAAACAAACTTTTCTCCATGAACATTCTTTTGTGAAGACACACGAATATTATAGTCTGGATATGCTAAAATTCTACCATCTTGTGCTTCTTGTTTTTCTTGGTGCATATTAGAAATAGCTTTTAACCTTCCAACTATTTGAGATTGTTTTTCTTTGTCTATAGTAACTGCTGTAATTAACTGTCCGTCTATTCTGTATCTAACTCTAACAAATTTCTCCATTGGCTCTATGTGAATATCACTAGCCCTTTTTTCCATAGCAGTCTTTATAATACTATCTACCAATCCAGACACATCTGTATTTGTATTAATATCATCAGAAACTACACCCTCTAATGAATTTATTATATTATCTATATTACTTTCAAAAGTAACATATCTATCCATTACAAGACCTTTATTTAAAAGTAATAATCTTATTACATCTGTAGACTTTCTATTAGAAGTATCTGCAAAACATACTTTTACTCTGCCAGATACAATATCAAATGGTACTGCTTTATTTTCTTTTATAATATCTAGAGATACATAGTCTAACACGTTAATTTTTATATCATTTTCTTGTAAATATATAGCTTTTTCTTCTAATATTTCCCCTATTGCATCTATTAGTACATGTGAATCACATAGTTTTAATATATCTAATATATCTCCTATTTTTTTCCTTGGATGTTTCTTTTGATAGTCTAATGCTTTATCAATATCTGCTTCTGTAACAATGCCTCTTCTTACTAATTCTATTCCTATTGGTTGACTTCTTTTTACTTCCATAGGTTATCCTCCTCTTAAGTTTAGTCTTATATAAATATTATACTATAAAATTTGAAAATTAAATATGAATATACTATAAGTCCATTAATTACCAATATTTTAATACATAATCTATTTCTTTTGTAAATAAAGCACCTGTATTTCCTATTGCTATACTTACATTTACTATGTTTTTAGTTGTATTTCTTATAGTCTCTGTAGATGCCTTAAAAACTGCCACTTGCACATTTTTAGCTATTGCTTTTCCATTCCTATATATTGCTTTTTGGTCTAAATTAAAGTCATATTTTGTGCCATCTGCAAATGTAACTGTATTACCACTTACTGTTACATCTGTATTATTTTTCACATCTTGTATAAAGAACATATTAAACTTATTAAATTCAGGAGCATAATTAGCTTGATCTTTTACTAAATTTACATTTGAAAAGAAAAAGCTAGATATTAATGCTAAAATTGATATAACAATTGTAAACACAATAACATAAATTACTAATGCAACTAATGTGACACCTTTTTGACTTTTCATTATACCCTCCTAACTTTAAGCTTCTCTCACTTTATATCTAGTTATTACAAGCTCTTCTTCTCTTCCTTTGAATTGGTATTTTACCCTTAGTTCAACTCTTTTAGTAGGTTGTCCACCAACTTTTTTAGAAGAATCTGTTACATTTATTTTTAGTGCAAATCCTGTAGGTATTTGAAATTTAGTTTTGTACGAATCTTCCATTCCATTTTGAATAAGGTCATAATCTGTTTTATCTATATCTTCTAATATTTGTATAGCACAAACGGTTGCTTCTGCCGATAATTGTGTGCTTAACTTTACCTCTGTAATTTGATATAATATAGTTCCTATTGTTCCTGCAAAAAGCATAATTATAAAAATGGCAATAGCTAAATCTGTAAAAGTAAAGCCATATTCTGATTTTATATTTAATTTCTTTAAATTTACATTATCCATTTTTTCCTCCAATTACCTTATGCATAAAAGCTAATTACGTTTGTAATAATTAAAACTATTATATTTGATACGCACATATAGAAACCTATAGGTAACTTTAATTCTTTGTTCTTTTTTGTTTTTATACTTTTTGCCTTTCTATTTTTTATTTTATAAAGTAATAGTACAAAAGCAATTGTTAATAATGTCATTGTTGCTGTTATTGCATATTGTAATTCATACGTAAATGCTATCATTAATACAGATAACAATAATATTTCAACAGGATAATTGTCTTTTACTTTTTTTCTTAAGTAAAAAATATCTATTAACATAAGTATAAGTACAACAAATAGATATATAACATATCTATATATACTAGTATCTCCTTCTACTATATATAGATAAATTATATATGCTGTTACCAATATGTATCCAAATAATACTACAGATTTTTCTATTCTTATTTTTTCTTTATCTATTCCTGCTATTATAAATAAAGTTGATATATATAATAAGCCAAATATTAAATAAGTCATATTGTTAATGCTTAAATTATACATACTAAATTTTATAGACATGGCAAATAATACAAATACTATTCCAGAAAATACTTCTAAGATTAAATATCTTATTCTTATTTTTTGTTTGCAGTATCTGCATTTTCCACCTAAAAATATATAACTTAAAATAGGTATCATATCTAAAAAGCCTAACTTATGATCACAGTTAGGGCAGTAAGAACGCTCATGTGTAATATCTTGTCCTATTGGAATTCTGCTAACTGCTAATGTAAAGAAACTTCCAAAAACTGTACCTATACAGAAAAGTAGTATATATAAAATAATGTCCATTTTTTTCTCCTAAGTGTTATATTAAAAAATAAGGCATATACATTAATTCTGCATATGCCATATTATGCATTAACTATTATCCTTCTGTATTGTCTGCTGCATCTGAAGCTGGTGTTAATGTTGGATATCCGTTTGTATATGCTGTAAAGTTATAGCTTTGTCCACCTAATGTGAATGTAATTGTTCCTGTAACAGCTACTGTTGTGTCAGCATTAACTGTTACTGTTCCTGATCCGCTATTTGAAATTCCTACAGCTGTAAGAGCTGATTTTAAATCTGTTGTAATATCTTGAGAAGCATTATTTTGAATTGCTTCCATTTGTTTAGATACTATATATCCTTGGATATTGTCTGCTATTGTTCCTTTATTTGAATCAGCAGCAGCTTGTTGAGCTTTTCCTACAACACCATTTTGTGCAAATACTAATGATATTGTTATTCCTGCTAATATTAATAATACTACGATTGTAACAACTAATGCTACTAATGTAATACCACCTTGTCCTTTTACTTTCTTTACCATACTATTCACTTCCTTTCTCTTAAAAATTTGTATTAAATTAAAATAATTATATCAAAAATTATTGTGCTGCAGCAGTTAATACTGGATATCCATTTTTATATCCATCTACAGTAAGATTATATTTTTGACCATTTAATGTAAATGTTATTATTCCTGCAATTGTTACTGTTGTATCTGCATTTACTGTAATTGTTCCACTTCCTGTAGCTGTATCTACTGAAATTCCAGCTGCTGAAAGTGCTGTACTTAAACCATCTGTAATATTTTGAGAAGTACCTGATTGAATTACTTCCATTTGTTTAGATACTACATATCCTTGGATATTGTCTGCTATTGTTCCTTTATTTGAATCAGCAGCAGCTTGT
>OLXK01001828.1_pt1 | contig 13547 bp, 29 predicted proteins | sample 1674321 | NCBI WGS metagenome assembly OLXK01 (sample SAMEA103958162, study PRJEB25191) | human gut metagenome | reverse complement strand
GGGGTGGGGTATGATGGGAGGGGGATATGCGGGACGGACCACCTCCCCGAAATCGGCCCGGCCGGGCTGCCGTTTTTGGACCAGCCCCCCCCAATCCACAAAGGATAGGAAACAAGAACGGTAAACGATCTGCTAGCCGAAAAAGGAATGCTTATTTTGTATTTAACTTGTTGATTATCAATCATATAAATCAATATTTTAATATACGTTTACATTTGATTAGATTTATTACATATAATCGTCGAATTTTTATTGCAAAATATTTGTTTGAAAATAAAACATGTAGTATATTTGTTCCTGTAAGATAATAGCATTAACAAACAGGCGCACCAGATGCCAATACAAGCCCCGAGGGTACGGGCAAATCTAATGACAAACAAAGAATTAAACAAAGTCCAGAATGAAGTTAAAAAATCAAACGAAAAGACATTAACGGGTGCAGTAAAAACTTGGTGCAACCTGTTTAAATCTGGTAAAGAAATAAACGACATACTAAAAGAAAATGATATTAAAGTATCGAGGGAAGTCGTTCCCGCTTTGGTTGCTTTAGCTAAAGACAAAGAAGTAGTAATACAGCTTTGTAAAGAAATACTACCACGTGTAAATAACACATTTTGCGCATACAAAGAAGTAGAACGTGAATACTATGATAAAAATGATCAGGATAAAAACAAAAAGCTTAAAATGAACGAAATAGAGGATATAGCAATACTAGGTTCTTCTCATAAACGCTTTGGATACAATGAGCCTATAGAGTTTGATTTTGGTATATATTACGAAACGTTTAACGGAGCAGACAAACGTATCATAAAGTGCGCTGTACCTATCAAACGATATACGTTTAATCTTATTGCAAAATGTGTCACTTACTATTTGACGCACCCTAAGAATGATAGATAAAACGATTTGCCCCCTATTTAATCACATAGGGGGCGTTATGGTAGCACACCTATGCGTTCCCGTCGCGCTACTGATTTAGACTAAATAGGTACGATATTTGATATTTTGATATAAACATATTGCTGGTTGTTAGGGTGTCGAGAACTTGCAGTAGATAGGCCGCCGCTTAGTAATGTGGTTTAGGTACTATCCTAGTCCAGGGTAGTACTATTATCTTTAGGTTTATATCAATCCGGTAAGTACGCTAGGTTAACCTAGTAGGCCGTGTAAAAGCATGGGGTATATTGGTGTATATACGCATGTATAGGGCGTATGTTAGTGCGTTGTGAGAGCAGCACGTATTGAGTGTATTACGGCGTTATTTCCGTGCCAATATATCAATACGACGTATGTTAGGGTAGCTTAAATACCTAACATGTGTACGGATAGCAAATAACAACCCTTGCAAGGGTATTTTGTGCGGTTAAATTGACGGACAAAGTGCGCCTTGTCGGTACGTATCACGGGTAACGTATGTGCGTATTTGGCCGGCTTCGTTGTCGGCAAAGGGACCAATACAAATTAATTGGCGGGCGTGCGGGCGTTCGGCTGGTAGTATCGATAACGCCGGCCGTATTGTCCCCGGCTTACCGTTTCTTATTGGTGCCATTTAAAACTAATAAATTATGTATAGGAGAAAGTTTGACAATCTGAATAGAAAGCTAGCATTTAGAAAAGAAAAGGCTTTAGAGGCGGTTAAAATAGCTCAAATGGAATTTTACGTTGAGCTTACCAAAGAACTACACAAGTCTAATAAATTAGATTGCAGTAGGGAGTCGGATAAGTGCAGGCGGAAACGTGTTAGCTACATGGCAAACAAATTACGGCAATAGATCGTTTGTTTTTATTTGATTTTAAAGTTTGTGCCTTTCCGTACTGTAGTGATATAGGGCGGAAGGGCTTTTTTGTGCCTATATTTTACAAAATGATAGTATATGTATACGTTTTGCTTACACATAAAAGTGTTGAGGCGGCAAATTTTAAGCCTTGATCGAAAATGTGTAAGTAAAATCATTCATTGCATATCATTTTGTATATATCTATATCCATGCAGGCGGGTATATTGTGCCCTTATGTATGGTTTCATGCGTGAATCAATCCTAAAAGGTATATAATAGGCGGTACTTATTGTATATTTTTTATCTATGTTTGGGCTTGTCTTTCTTTAGAGGAAGCTCTAGGGATTGATTTATATTATGTTATTGATACTCAATTAATTATATTATTTGAGTGTAATTTTAAAATCGTGGTTACTTATTGTATATTTTATGGGATTAGTTATATATTTCGTACTTACTTTGTTTTGTGGGTACATGGCGTTTGAGTTGGGGCGGTATGTTATAGCTACGGGCGACGCCCTGCCTTTAATCATAGTTCTTTTATTGGTTTTATTATCAATACATTGTATTAGGCAAGTATATAAGGCAATCAAGAGCAAAGACCTCGATATCCTAGACTGAACGGGCGTTCCACGTGGAACAATCGGGAGGAAGGTCTCGGGTTTTATGCTGGGAGTTGGTGGGGTTGGTTTGTTTTGCGGGAGGGTGCACCTCCAAAAAAGGGAAACCAAGGGAAATCAAGGGAAACCAAGGGAAATCAAGGGAAATCAAGGGAAATCAAGGGAAATCAAGGGAAATCAAGGAACCCAAGGAAACCAAGGAAACCAAGGGAACCCAAGGAACCCAAGGGAAACAAGGAAACCAAGGGAAACCAAGGGAAACTAAGGGAAATCAAGGGAAACAGGGGAATCCAAGGGAAACCAAGGAAAACCCAAGGAAAACCAAGGAAAACCCCTTCAATCAACAAAAGAAATACCTTCCAATCAATGGGAGTATCTTCAATCAATAGGATTCCTTTCTAAACAGGGGTAATACTTTACCGTTAAGTGGAAACGCAAAGCGGTTGCGAGCGATGGTGGGTAGGGTGTTATTGGTGGTAGATATTGTCTGTTGGTGTGGGAGTGATGCGGAGGGAACCAAGGGAAACGGGCGGCGGCGATGGCGTGGGGTCGGCCCCGCTGGTCGTCCGTTCCCTGTTCTCCTTTGGCGGTAGTGTAATATTAAAAATCTGATAGTGATATGACGAAAGAGGAAGCGAGAGAAAGGTTCGGTGACAATATAATAAACAAACTATTGTCGCTTGGTGCTGAACCGACAAACGTATGCAGGAATGACGATATTGTGGAATGGTGCAGTGATGGATGCATAAAAGTGGGCGATATTGAAGTATGGGCTTACTATTACTTTTATGAAGGAGAGAACCCTGATTTATGTAATTGGGAGGATCGCATGGAGATAGAGGTAGAGGAATGTTGGATTTAAAATTGACTGATATGAGATTCATGTATTTAACGGAGCTTAGAGGAAAGGATATATGCGTAGGCGACAAAAAGTGCAAGAGGGTAAAAATATATGTAGGTAGGCCGTTGGCGGATACGCCTAAAACCTATAAACAAATAGGTGGATTTGTAGCAAAAGAACTATCCAACGCTTATAACAGCGGTTGTGTTTCCATCTATGAAGCAAAGGATAAAACGCTCAGATATTCGGTTTATCGAGACGGTTGTTTTTATCCTTATTACGGGAAATTAGAGGTGGTAGAATAATACCAATGGGAACGGGCGGCGGTGTCACGGCGTGGTAGGCCACGGGTGTCGGCTGCCGTTCTTTTCTTTGGCGTGGTAATATAAAATACTAATAACATGGACGAGATTACAAAATTACAAGATGAGGCTCTGCTTTATCTACGGGATAATATTACGAAAGAAGAGGCGTATTATATCCTTACGACAGAGAATGAAATGACGGAGGTCTTGATGTCTAAAAGGAAGGACGGGAGCAAACGTATCAAGATTCTTGATGCGGAATATACTATCGAGAAGGATGATATGTTATTGTTATTCGATACAGATGGGATAATAGACGAATGTCTTTTGGTTGCCAGCTACATAGGGGTAAATATATATTTTCGCAGGCAAGATGTCAACGCTATTTTGAATAACATCAATAGAGAGAAAGTTATGGAATATCCTTACATAGCTATTCAGTTAGATAATATACGAACTATAGAAAAACGTAGGGTTATTTTTGAGATCACCGGGCATAGGATGAATGATAACAAAGAGAAAATAGATTTTATGTTTGTTTATTTTATGGCTAGAATATTATGAGAGCGAGGAGGACTGTGAAGGAAAGAGATATTGTAAAGATATTGGTATTCGGGTATGATAGGATGCTTATAAAATCCATTAAGGATTCTGGATTCAGAAGTATGTCGGATGTAATATCGTACGCCAATAATATGGTCGGGGATAAGCCCATTGATCATATTAGGGTATCAAATGAGGCTCGTGGATGGTGTGGGTCATATACTAATTATGGTAAAAGAATAGATTAGTTTGATAGTAGGATATGATATGAGAAGGATTATAAAAGAGAAAGACGATATCAAGGTATCTATATTTAGTGGGGATAGATTGGCTCGTGTTTTCATTGATTCTGGGTATAGGAATATAGCTATGGTGATAGCCGATTGCAATAGAATAGCTAATGGTTGTTATCATATACCTCATATTGAGGTGGTAAATATAGATAGGGGATGGTATGGTACATACACCTTATATGGGAGGAAAATAGATTAGTCGGATAGTGAACAACAAAGGAGGTATATATGGATAATATTATAACAAACGCGGATGGCGTGAAAGTAAAAGTAAGAGTATATGATTTTGGCGATGAAGTGGCTGATAGATATACCATAGTATATGTAAATAAAAATATAAAGGATGGTTATGGGGTGGTGTATTATCCTGTTTTCTCATGTAGTGAGGATCCATTCCATCCATTAGGAGTGGGGATGTATGCGGGAGATTATTATCCGCATAGAAGTCATATGTACAATTTTGGTAAAAGAGTGAAGGATATAGATTCACTGCCAAAGAAAGTGATTGAATTTATAAAATATATTACACAATGAACGAAATAACTTACAACAATTACGATTTGGTTGCTTTTGAACAGAATGGGGAAGTGGTAGTAGCCGTAACATTCTACAGGTATTACAAGAAGAAAGCTAAAGGTGAGGTTAATTATAGATGGAGAACCAGATGCCCGGAGCTGGTGGATAAGATCGTAAAACACCGTACCAAGGTGTTTACCGGTCAACTTATCCAGTTAGCGAAGGCGTATGGGGAGAAAAAGGTTATAAAATATCAAAAGGAGGAGGAAGGAGTATGTCAAAATACGATAGAGACGCTATAGAGATATATATACTGGATCATATAGATACAGATAATTATGGTAAGCAGTTTAAATACGATAGGGAATATATGTCTTTTATGCTTAGTGTGTTCAAGAATGAGTATAAAGAACATATCAAAAGGGATGGAATTAAGAAGGCTTTTGAGGATTACATAATGAGCGTTCCGTCTATATTCAGGATTCATATAGCGGATTGTGATATTAGATATTTATTACGTTCATGGGGAGTGGAGTTTGATGAGGATGATGATGAGATATACATCTTATACAAGAAGATCATAAGAGAGGTCTTTTTTAAGATGTGTGAGGATATGAAAGTTTGTTAATGTTGAACCAAAACCTTGGCGGGGCGGAAGGATATATCATGATCGTACGTGTACGGATATGATCCGGGGTCGGTTCCCGGCGCCTTGACACAACTTAATTAAATAGCATATGGACAATATTTTAAAAAGAGCGGCAGCGGAATTGAAAGAAGCCGGTTGCAGGGTTTTTGCGTGGCAGGATGATACTTATAATAGAAGTTGGAGTAAGGGTGATTATATAATGTTGTATTACGCCTTCCCTGATTCGCCTAATATCGGGTATCTGAGTCGTGGGGAATATGGGATGAGCGTAGCATATAGTAGAGCTTATATACCGAGCCGTGGAAGTGGATCGGGGTGTTGTATCAAGGAGGAGGCTACGTTTGACCTTGAGACGGCGTTAGACGTGCTGAACGGGCCGTTACCTAGGTGGTGTAGGTCTTATGGGGTTTATCCAAAGCAGTACGATAATATTGATAAATGGTATAATAGCGATAATCATAACAAAAAATTATTTAAGGAGATTTAATATGGAGGTAAAAGATTGGGAAAATCTGGTTTTGAATACAGAAGTAGGATCACATTGTTTTGTTACGCTGATTGATAATAATGACATCAGTAGAGGTTACGCGCAGATCAGACGCGCGGAACATTTCGGGTATAACATCTGCTTCACTCGGTTATATGGGAATAAGTTTTATTTCGAAAAAATAGAGGAAGGACGTACGCAACAATACATCAATAGGAGGAAATAATATCACTATCAGATGACAAGGAGACAGTTTAACCGGTTGATAAATGAGCTGAACGGCAAAAGCCCGTTTATCGTATTACATAGGGATGCTGTTGCGCCTAAATACGTAGGCGTGGAGGTCTCGAAAGAAGACGTGGTATACAACTACTCGATTATAAGCATAAATGACGAATATAAGTCTAAAAAGGCTCTTATTTCGAAGATATTGACCATAGCTGATGGTCTTAATGACGATAGTGGCTTGAAAAAGGGATAATTGAGTGTATTTATGACCATAATAATAAAAGTTGCGTACTGATACGAATGATATTGGACGGAGGATAAATATGGTGGTATGGTAATAGACAGGCTTATGTCTTAATATCATAATATTCTGCTATTATATCCTCTTTTTGGGTAAGGAGTATAATAAATAATATAAATATCTTGGATATGGGGGAGATTAACATAGGTGATAAAATCGTGAGTAATAATTTTGATATGGATAAGATATGACAAGATACTTGCTTATGATGGTTATGGTGATACTGACACCGCCAAAAGGGAGCTGTGGCTTTCCCCACGCCCCAAGGCCTGCCGTGGTAGAGGCAAGGGTATGGGATAAGCTGGCGGCCGCCCTGTCTTTCGTGGAGTCAAGGGATGATGATCGAGCGTATAACGCCTCATCCGGGGCTTTAGGGAGGTGGCAAATGAAAAGGATATACGTTGATGAGGTTAATAGGATATTGCGCCTTAAACGGAAGAAAAAGCGGTATAGATACGATGATAGGACAAATCCTGTCAAGGCTAGGGAAATGTTCGAGATATATCAATCTCATCATAATCCTAAAAAGGATATAGATCGGGCTATAAGATTGCATAGGGGACTACATTCCCCTAAATATGTCAAGGAGGTTAAAAACAAATTGAGAGAATAAAAATATAGGAGGATTAACATGGACGAGGATAAAGTGATACGACCGATGGATTTTGTTCGGCTTACAAATATTGACGAATCAAATGTGATTAAGGACACTAAAAACCATATAGGGCTGGTCAAGGAGGTCAGTCGGGACGGGATAATGAGTATAATATGGATAGGTGAAACTTATAGTAAGTTGGCGTGGTTCAAATCGAGCGAGTTGGAGGTGGTGGATAACCTTGTGAGCATCCTGACATGCGGGCTGGCTAATTTTCGCGGAGACGGAAAAGAGAGTGCGGATAAATTTTATCCAATGAATTTATGTTATATAAGGGGGGGGTGATATATGAAATGGGTAATAATAAAAGGGGTTAGATATCCCAGTTCCGTAATATCAGCATTTGCGGCATATAATATGGATAACCCCTTCTTGAAGGTCAGGATAAGAAACAAGTATCATATAGTGCCTTTTGATGATGTTAATAAGATGGCTAGTCAGATGGTATATTTAATGGACAACTATCCTGATTTCGTTCAGATAGGGAGATGGTGGATATCCAAGAAGGCGGTAATGTCTTGGGTTCCCAATGGGCAGGCCGTGGACGGATCGGGCTGGGTTATATCCTTTACCCTGTCCTTTGGATTGGAGGGAGGGACGCAAATTAGGTTTGATAAAGAAGATGAATACCTAAGTGAGGTAGATAGACTTAATGAGTTGTTTAATGTAATATTATAAGGTAGTATGTTGATAGACGTAAATAAATGGATTGATAAAAACGGGAGCTTCGATGAAGCCGGCGGCTTGGATTTAGTGAGGCACGGATATGAGTGGATTAGACGGATGCGTAAATTCGAGAATAAGGCAGATCGTCATACTTTTCAGAAAGTGTTTGGCAATAAAAGAGGCAATGAGTTATGGGACTGTTTTTTAGAGGTAGGAAGATCTATCTTCATATTAGAAGATAGCTATTTCCTGATTAACGACAGGAACGTCTTCTCTTTATGTTTAGCAGAGTGTAGTGATTATGATCTATATGAGCTTGTTCATAATATTGATACGGATAGTGATCAAGGCAAATGATGTTGTTTAATTAAAAAAATAAATTGTTATGGAAATTAGAGAATGTTTATCGGTTTATCTAGAGAGTGGATATCTTTTTGACGATATGTCAGGAAGATTAAAGTGGTTTGAGATTGATAAGATCTTGATCAGTTTTACATATTGAGTAGTTAGATATGTAGGAACATGGGGAGGATGTAGGACTGAGAAGACATTAGATGGGAAATTATTTTATTCGTCCGAAGAATGTTTTAAAAAGGGCGAGAGCATTCCTAAGACAAGACTATCAATATATGATGTTTTTGAGTCATTATATGGGTTCATTCCAATAGGTGATGTGTGGAAATACAAAAACGGAAGAGCTGTCAAGGATAAGTTGGAATATTTTGATGTTGAAATAGATGATAAAGGAAAAATTTATTGTAAGGAAACATATTACAGAACACGTGAAGATGTGTATAAATTCAATGACTTAACTGTAGTTGACAGGAATGGAGACATAAGGTTAGTGGAATCATCAAAAAGTAGATTAATGCTTAGTAATGATCAATTGGATGTCGTGGAGAGAATGAAAGGCATCATTGATGACATGGTTAGGTTAAAGATGATTATGTATATTGATCAAGACTATAATCTTTGTTTTCTGCCGGGAGATAAAATAGAAGATTTGACAATGGATGAAACAGATGGATTTGTGGATACCACCGGTATAGTGACATCTATAAAATCTAAGGATGTAGTGGAGTTTTATGTAGAAAACCCATTCGTAAAGATAAAGGATAAATGATATCTGAATCTGGATTGTGGTGGTTCGTGAGAATAGCCACGATCATCCCTAAGCGTGAACATAAGGAGGTACGTATGTCATTCGATTGACGTTAGGGATCTAATTATATTAAAAAAGGAGGGATTATGAAAAAGATTGTATTAAAACTGTATGAGTTTGATGAGCTGTCAAAAGACTCACAAGAAAGGATCATAGAGCGTGAGCACTGGAATGTAATGGAGCAATGTATGGATGCTTATGGCATAGACTATAAAAAGTCAATGAAAGCCTTTGAGGATATGACAGATACTAGGGTTTATAATTGGGAAGTTGGATACGAGAGATATGATTTTAGTTATGAGTTTAAATACAAGGATCCTATTTATGAACACCCTACAGATTATCATCGTGATATATTCCCTGAGAATCTATGCGGTAAATTACTGTTCAGATATATCAACAACAATATTATGCCATATATTATCAAGGGCAAGTATTTCTCCACGTCAGGTAAATATATTGATGGGAAATACAAATACAGGCACAAGTATAGTAGGGTGATGTTTGACTATGGAGATAATTGCCCATTGACAGGGATGTGTTATGATTATTATCTCCTGAAACCTATAATTGATTATTACAATGCATGGTGTACTTATCCGGAGGATTTTTCTTTAGAGGATCTGATGAGACAATGTTATGATAACTTCTTCAAGTCATGGCATGAGGAGTACGAGTATTGGGCTGATAATGAAGATGCGATACGTGAGGAGCTTCATCATAATCAGTATGAAGATCGACTCTATTATGAGAATGGGGATGTGTATGTTGAACCATTAAATAAAATAGCATGAAAGTGATATGTACAAGGTGTGGCGGAACAAATATTGCTTGTGAAGCGATCGTAAATCCAAACACCGGGAAAATAATAGATTATCTTGATGAATCTTTTATGCATGCTAATTGTGGGGATTGCAAGGAAGAGGTAGTGATAACGGATGTAGATAGAGTCAAGAAAGATATTGATTCTATGTTTTTCAAGTTCGTTAAAAAGAATGGGAAAGAACCTGAATACGTAGAATGTCAGATCGTATGGAAAGACACAGGGGATGATCAAAGAACGACAATAAAATTATCATTAAGCATCAATGATGATGATAATGATAATGTTTTCTATTACTGTAATGGGATAGAATCACTTAAGTCACTTGTGGAATATGGAGTAGGAGAGTTTATTGTAATAGATTGTTGGAGTTTTTTTAGTATTGATAATTTGTAAATTGATGAGATTATGAATATAGAGGTAATCATGAGTTATCTTATGGATCGGATAAGATTAAAAGTGAATACGTCCATGAGTTAAAGCGTGTGTTTGAGGTATTGCTAAATCATCAAGCGTTAGAAACTTTAGGAACGACCAATGTGATAGTAGATGAGATTTGTGGTGAAGGAACGTGGGCTGGGTATGTGGCCAGATGTCAGAGATGGGAAGACAGTCAGGCGAAAAAAGAGGCTTTAATTTTTGAAAAAAGAAGAAAAGAAAAAGAAGATCGCAAGAAAAAATTTGAAGAACAGATCGAGGCGTGGAAGTCTGGCAAGATTCTGAAATTATATTCACATTATTATTTGGAGGATGACCAGCCTAACGTATGGCTTCGCATTAAGAATGGCATAATTGAGACTAGCAAGAATATCAAGATAGGGCGAGCTGAAGCTGAGAGACTTTGGAAATTGATAAAGTTCTTCCATAATGGCGGTAAATTCCAACACGATATGGTATTGGATACAACCAGTCACAAATGGAAGATCAATAGCTATAAGAATGATATATTGGTTGCTGGGTGTCACAGGATAGCGTATAGCGAGATGAAAGGTATTGCGAGACAATTAGGATGGGATTAAACAGCTATCAAGTGACATTTGAGAGCTGTGGCGATCACTATCAGATTTACGGGAGAGACATCCAAGATGTCATGGGCGGCGTTACCGGTGGAGCCGGCGTGTATGGGTAAGGCGGTCGGGGAAGCGGGGCGTCCGCCCATGTTCGTTGGATTGGCTGAATAGATAAAGCTGCAATGTAGTGATATAACTAAAGTGAAAATAACAATATAAATACATGTAAAATTATGGGAAAGAAAATGATAACAATACCATTTGATTTAGAGTTGGCAAAGAAAATCAACAATGGTGAGCGCAATGGAATGATTGTAACGGATGGCGATCTCTTATCGGGGCGGTCTTACAGAAGGAGCTAAGGAGTGTACTTAGTGAAAATGTGAATAAGAGTATATCCCGGAATATGAAAATAAAGGCGACCAAGTACAGAAATGATTACAGGGTATGGCTGGACTATGCCGGGGATTACAGAAACGAAAATATAGAATAACATGAAATATCAAAATTTTATGTGCCCTTATGAGCTTGCATTAAAGTTGCATGAGTTGGGTGTAAATTCAGAGTCGGAATTTTATTTTGTGAAAGAGATGAAAGGAGGGGGATCCCAAACAGAATCAGTTACACAAAACACAATGAGGTATTCATATAAAAAAGAAGGCGACCTCATACCGGCTTATATGAGTCATGAGCTTGGAAAGATACTACCAAGTATGATAAATATCAGTAAATCAAAAATATGGGATGACTGGTTGCAATTGACACAATATTTCCCGAATAAGGATAGCGAATACTACGAAGCTGCCTATGTTCGATATGATGCTTACAATCCACAAACAGAAGTGTATAGTGGATTTGGGGATACAGAGGTAGAGTCGAGAGCGATGCTACTTATTGACTTATTGGACAAAAAGGTATTAACATTAAGTGATCTAAACTTAAAAAGTTTAAATAGAATATGAAGACAGTAAGATTATCTGACTTCTCGCCTTATGATAGGAATAAGGGGAAGACGCAAGAGTTGCGTCACAAATTCAGGAATCAAATACTTGAATATTGGGGAGAAGATATTGGTATTCTGATTGGCATCACTCCGATATATAAGAGACATTTGTGGAACGAGGAAGTTAAAGTAATATGATTATGGACGATAATAGGATAATGGAAGCGGCTAAATTGATAGCCAACTCCTCAGCAGCCTTAATACAGGCTATAGGGATGATGAGTGAGAATATAGAGAGGGCTAACAGAGGGGAATCTCTGGCTTATACCGAAGATCAGTTTATGAAACTAATTCAAGATAACGGAATAACGTATAACGATGTAATACAAAGGGGGTGGATATGAAAAACGTAGAAAGAATAAACGCATTAAATAAAGTTTATTATGAATAGAATGAAAATATTTTTTAATTACTTATTCTTTAGGGATATGGGTAATCTTGGTGAGGGATGTCTTATAAGCGCATTCATCTGGCTTATAATCATGCTTGCCATTATTGGGGTATTTTGCTTATACTAAAGATCATTTCATGAAAGTGATTCAAGATAATAGGATAACGTATAACAATGTAATACAAAGGGGTTAGAGATTATGAAGGACGTAGAAAGAGTAAATGCATTAAATAAAATGCTATTAAATGCGAACGTAGTAGCTTATGGAGCTATGGTTGATTTGATCAAGAGAACAGGGAGACTTGATCTTGACATGGATAGCGGAACCCATGTAGATGATTTTCCGGCTGAAATAAGGGTCTTTACCGATATTGGGTTGATTTGTTTATCTATAACATCCGTGTATTTATCGGGGGAAGATAATTTGATGGTTGATGGATATGATGAAAACAATGATAAAGTTGATGGGGTGAATGTTTATTACGACCAGATAGACGAGGTAGTATATCTGGTTAAAATCATATTAAAAGAAATGGAGGGAAAAGATCATGGGGAAAGCAGTTAAAACAGATATAGAATATAAGGAAATATTAGAAAAATCACTATCAGCAATCCAATATCTAAGAATACATGGATTCTCGACGTACATGGAATCGGAGGGAATTGTTAATAGGATAATGATGTTTAAGGATAAGAATGAGATGAGGGATCGAAGGATTAAATCAATTCTATAGTGGTTGATCATAATGGTAGAGAGATATAAGTACAAGTGTATTGATGCTTATGAGGAGCCGGAGAATCCAATGGAATGGTTGCCGTGTCCACGATGCGGCCTCCGGCCTTTGGTCCGGGAGTTCGATAACGGGAGGGTTACGGCGTGGGGCTGTTGTTTGTTATCGAGTGGTGGGCAGTCCAGAGCCTCAAATACGGTAACATCCAATAGTCTCCACGCTTCTTTTATTTAGAAACCACCGAACGAAGGGGACAGGGAGGGCAAAAACAAACACACAATGAAAAAAGCATTCTTATTTATCAGTACGGCATTCTTGTTATCAAGTTGCGCAGCGGTAAAGTCTCCGGTAACAGGTTATGTCTATCAAGAGACTCAATCACCTTATAATATATAAAGGGGATCTAAGCAAAAGAAGATTGAAAGATAAGAAATTGTTTTGAGAAAGGTAAACAATCTCAAAACAATAAATAAGGTTTAGAAAGGTTCATAGAATGTAGTAAGATCAAAAATGTGAACTTCTTCAAGATCAAAAAAAAGAAAAGA
>OLXK01001827.1_pt1 | contig 13550 bp, 9 predicted proteins | sample 1674321 | NCBI WGS metagenome assembly OLXK01 (sample SAMEA103958162, study PRJEB25191) | human gut metagenome | reverse complement strand
GGTGGTAGTGGCATAGGTAGGATCGAGACGGATCACGTCTCTGTTTTCTCCCAGAGCGTCCAGAACAGTGCCCCTTGCATATCGGAGCATTTTCTGGCGGCAGGCGTCGTTTACTGTGTTGTAAACAGTGACGATCACCTTCGCCATGGTGTCGCCGAAGATTCGGCGCTCGTCACCGGGGTAGAGAGGCTCGCCGACGCCGTTCTCTAATTCTTCCAGTATATCGGTGTAGATTGTTTCGTCGGTTGTCTCTATGAATTTGAGCTCGCTCATGCGTCCTCGTCCTCCTTTCTTTGGATAATATTCACAATCATGCCGAAGTCGCCAGAGAAGGCGGCCGCCGGATCTGAGGCGATACTGTCAGACTCCACGCGGGGCTCGAAGGTTTCCAGAACCCACTCCGCGTCGGCCACGGCCTCGTCGCTCTTCTCGATCTTCGACAGGAGCGCGTCCTTGTTCACTTTCTGGGCCTGCACCGCCGGAATCGCCAGAAGCAGCGCGGCGGCAGCCGTCAAAATCGTTCTTTTCATACGTGTTTGAAATTTAGTTTTTCAGTTTGTCCGAATTCGTTTCACATTTCCTCCGCACCTCCGGAAACCGCGCCCCGCATCCCGGGACGCCGCCTCTTCGCCGGCCGCGGCGCTACTGTTCCGCCGGAGCGGTCCCCGCCTCCGGGTTTTCGCCCCCGGCGGTCGTCCCCTCCGCGCTCTCCGCATCTTCCTCGACCCCGGCGGCCGGCACGGCCATCACCGAAGCAATGGCGTCGCCCTCGCGGAGGTTGATGATACGCACGCCCTGCGTAGCGCGGCCCGCGAGGCGGATCTGGCTGACAGCGGTGCGTATGGTGAGTCCCGAACGGTTAATGATCATCAGGTCGTTGTCGTCGGTAACGGCCTGTATCGAAATTAGTTTGCCTGTCTTTTCCGTAATGTTGATGGTCTTCACGCCCTTTCCGCCGCGGTTGGTGATGCGGTACTCGTCCAGGTCGGTGCGCTTGCCGTAGCCGTTCTCGCTCAGCACGAGCACGTCCTGCTTCGACGAGGGTTCCACACAGATCATGCCGATCACCTCGTCCTCCTCCTCGATCGAGATGCCGCGCACGCCGGCGCCGACGCGCCCGATCGGACGCACCGTGTTCTCGTTGAAGCGGATGGCCTTGCCTTCGCGCGCGGCGATCATCACCTCGGCCTCGCCGCTGGTGAGCTTGGCCTCGATGAGCTGGTCGCCCTCGCGGATCACGATGGCGTTCACGCCGTTCTGACGCGGCCGCGAGTAGGCTTCGAGCTTCGTCTTCTTGATCGTGCCGTCCTTGGTGCACATGATGATGTAGTTGTTGTTCACGTACTCCGCATCGGCCAGGCTCTTGACGTTGATGTAAGCGCGGACCTTGTCGTCCGGCTCGATCTGGATGACGTTCTGGATGGCGCGGCCCTTCGACGAACGGGCGCCTTCCGGAATCTCGTAGACCTTGAGCCAGAAGCAGCGGCCCTTTTCGGTGAAGAAGAGCATCGTATTGTGCATCGAAGCCACGTAGATGTGCTCGATGAAGTCCTCGTCGCGCGTGGCGCTGCCCTTGGCCCCCACGCCGCCGCGGTTCTGCGTGCGGTATTCGGCCAGCGGCGTGCGCTTGATGTAGCCCATGTGCGAAATGGTGATCACCATGTCGTCGTCGGCGTAGAAATCCTCGGGATTGAACTCCTCCGAAGCGTAGACGATCTCCGAGCGGCGTTCGTCGCCGTACTTCTCCTTGATCTCCAGCAGCTCGTCCTTGATGATCTGCATCTGCATGCCGACGTTCGCAAGCACCTCCGTCAGGTGGGCGATCAGCTTCTCCAGTTCGTCGCGCTCGGCGAGCAGCTTGCCCCTTTCGAGTCCCGTTAGGGCGCGCAGGCGCATTTCGATGATGGCCGAAGCCTGGATGTCCGACAACTCGAAACGCTCGATCATCGTCTGCTTGGCGGCGTCGGGCGTCTTCCCACGCCTGACGCCCTGCATGCCGAGCCCGCGCATGATGTTCATCACCTGGTCGCGGCCGATCTCGGCCGGATCCCAGCCCCGCGCCAACAACTGGGCGCGCGTCTTGCGGTACCCGTACACGGCCATGAAGAAATCGGCATGGATCTCGAGGATGTCGCGGGCCAGCGCCTCGTGCCTGGCGGCCATGCGGCTGACGGGCCTGGATCTGAACATGCGGTAGCCGCGCGGCGTGATGAACCCGCAGTCCAGCGAAGCGGCCAGCACCCTGCAGATCGGCCCGCCCCTGAAACGGTCCTTGAATTCGTCGATGTAAGCGACCATCAACGCCGTGTCGGGTCGAGCCGTGCCGCGAAAAAAGCCGACGCCGTCGTCAATATCTCGTTCGCCCGCCTCAATCGCGCGACCTCGGCCCGCAAACTCCTCAACTCCGCCATCGCGTCTTCGGCCGACTGCTTGGTCTCCGCCGCGACCGTGGCGTCCGTCTTGTCGCGCCGACGGCGCAGCGTCTCCGGCGCGACCCCCAGATCCTTGGCGACCTGTTCGATCACCTTGGTCTCCGACGAATACGAGCCGCGCGACTCGGTCAACAGCCTGACGGCCTTCGCCTTGAACTCCGGCGTGTATCTCGTTCCTTTTGCCATGGTTCCATCATCTCCCATCGAGTTAGGGGAAATGCGGAACAAAAATCAGTTCATATCAAGATGCTCTCCGCTGACATGAATATCCCAGAAGAAACATTGGCGAAAGCGCCTTATTATCTTCAAAATCCCCTTCCTTAAACAAAGCCATAACATCGTCGACTTCATTACAGAACCAGGAACCACCGTTTGCCGATTTAAGGTATGGCGTAAGCTGCTTCCACAATGTGCCCCACGTCGTATAGGGCTTCGCCGTGAAATTGCTCATCAATTTGATTGCATTGGTTGGACGGTCCTTGACTCCCTGCTTACGCAAGACGCTTTCCTCGAAATTGTCGGCAAGCGCCAACAACCTTCCATACAGGTAATCACGATCATCTCGATTCGGTTCAAGATACATGGTTATTACATCCTCCTGTCTATGCTGTTTTCTTGTTTCATCGATATAGTGTTTTTTCCATAGGCTGCAAGCGATTTCAAAATCACGACGCCAGACCCTGATATTGTCGTATCCCATAGGCCTGGTGACCTTATGGCATGCGGCATTCAAAATCGACATGGGAAATTGCGCTCCGCCAGAAAACTCCAAAATCCTCATTTGCTAACGAGATTGCATGCTTCCTGGCCAAACTTGGACGTCCTACACCGGCTTATGGAGCAGCATCATGGGACCGGTCGGTGACGCCGAATTCGTCACCAACTATGAAACCTACATGCGCTACGACGGACGAAGCAAGGCCAAGACGGTTCAACAGCTGATAGACAAGAGCAAAGACCTGGCTGACACGAATACTCCTGTCAATCCTGCTCGAATCAAAGGCTACGAGACGAACGTGAAGAGCGCCGGCAAGTTTAAGAGCGACGAAGTCCAATCGATTATCTACGAGAAGATGCCGGCACTCACCAACACTGTCGAACAAACCATGATCAAGAACGGCGTCGATGCTCTCATCTACCCGACCATGAGCTGTGTCGCCAGCGTCCGCCATGACGCCAAGGACAGCACCTACAAGTGCGACAGCGACGACCCATACGCCGCCTCCTATCTGGCTAGCAGCGCGCACCTGCCGGAAATCAGCGTCCCCGCCGGTCGTGACAGTCAGAACATGCCAATCGGACTCTCCTTCGCCGGCGCACAAGACAGCGAGCGAATACTACTAGGCCTCGCTGCCGCCTATGAGAAGATAAGTCCGTACAAGAACGGCGACGGTCTGGAGCTCGACTGATTTGAAAGAACAAAGTGGGTTTGCCTCACCATTGGAGCAAGCCCACTTTCGTTATTCACATTAATGGGATGAATCAATCAGTTTGACTTCTTCAGCGTGCTCTCCGTAGGTGAGCATCGTTGTCGAGCAACCATTGTCGGTTATGGCAATCGAATTGCCGATGCAGGTCCAACCAGTCCATGCTCCATCAACAACTGGACCGATATTACTAACTGAGAATACATCCACCCCGAATTTTGATGAGAGATGGTGGAAAGGCATCTTCCACTCCTCTCCATATGCTTCTCCTAATCGTTCAGGAGGTACAGCCCATGACGATGGTGCGAGAATCATCTTGGCGCCCATTTTCGCCATGGCTTCGCCAATCATGATCGATTCCATGTGGTTGTCGGCGCATATGTCGATGCCGATTCGACCATACTTAGTATCGAACACGTTGACCGATGTTCCGGAAGTATACATGTCTTCGACATCGGGAACGAGGTTGATTTTCCTATGCTTGCCTAACAGTTCCCCGGTATTTGAGATGAATACCGCGGAGTTATATATATGGTCGCCTTCACGTTCCGTGATTCCGGCGATGATACCGATATCGAAGTCGACCGCCATATCTCTTATTCTCTGATATGTACTCCCCTCTGGGATAGGTTCCGCCTGCTCGGGGGCCGAGTCAGCTGCCCATCCGAGGTCGCAGCATTCTGGGAACAGGGCGACATCGGCGTCCCCGACTAGGGACAGCAGCTCCCTCATATGCCACAGATTCCGGTTGAGCTCGTTGGGTTGCACACGCATTTGCATCATTGCGATGGTGGTCACAGTTAACTCCTCGTTGATCCTAAAAAATTGAGAAGGGTGGCCCGATGCAGTCGAAACATCAGGCCACGCCAACTCCTGAACGATTCCAAGCCGAAAGAGAAAGGGGATGGGAGCCTGGAACCCTTCAGAAGGCCTATCAGTGGGTGCCCTCGTATTCGCTGGCCCAACCGTCAACGTATGCGGTCTTCACCGCATCCCATTTTCCGGTGCCCTGCGCGTATTCGAGCATCGCACTGCCGACGCCGTCTTTCCACTGTTGGGAGGGCATGAACATAATGCCGGCCCAAGACACATCCTGCTTACCGGCGTCAGCCATCTCCTGATCGGCTTGGACAATCGGGTTCGACGACTTCATGTCACTGAACGACTTGAATGGCGTGACGAAGCCCATGTCATCGGTCATGGCCTTCTTACCCTTGTCACTGGTGATGACCCATTTGAGGAAGTCCTTGGTGGCTTGCTGGTCGGCTTCGGACACCTTGTTGTTGATGGCCCAGTAGTTGTCGCCAGAACCGGTCGCCAGACCCTTTTCCTCTTCGCCGGGCAGACCCATGTAGATTGGGATGGCGCCAACCATGTCGGCCTTGACGCCTTCCTTCTGCAGGTCACTCCACGCCCAGGTTCCGTTCTGGTAGAAAACACCCTCACCGAGAGCGAACTCAGAGGTCGCATCATTACCGGTCTTGGCGCTCAGTTCAGTCGGAGAGACGGTGGAATCCTTCAAATACAGGTCGAACGTCTGCTTGAACTCCGGAAGATAAGTGCCCTTGATGGTCGCAGGCTGTTCAGTCACACCGTCCAGCTCGTACGACAATGGGATGGCGGCCAACTGTTCCTTGAAACGCCAGTCGGAACTGGAGTCGAATCCGGCTGAGGTGAACGCGCCTTTGACGCCAAGATCATCCTTATGCTCTTGAATCTCATCAGCGACGGTCTTCAACGCTTTGAACCCGACCAAATCGTCGATGCTCTTGATGGTCGACCAGTCCGCCTGGAAATACTTATTGAGCAGATCCTTGTTGTAGATCAACCCGTAGGATTCGATGACGAACGGGACGCCAAGGATTTCACCGTTATCGCCTTTCAGTGCAGTGCTCTGGTCTCGCAGCTGCTTATAGGGTTCGCTGTCTGACATGTCGGCTGTGTACTTCTTCCAGCGGGCCAAGCCCACATTGCCGGACACCTGGAACAATGTCGGTGCATTGTCTTTCGCGATTTCGGATTTCAACGTCTGCTCATACGTGCCGGAGGCCGCGGTCTGCACGGTGGTTTTGATTCCGGTCTCCTTCTGATATTCTTCGGCCAACGCCTTCCACTTGTCGGAGGCTTCCGGCTTCAGATTCAGGTAATAGACACGACCCTTGTCGCTGTCACCACCTGTATCGGAGCCGCAGGCGGACACGCCGGCAATCATCATCAAGGCAGCCGTTGCTGTGGCGATTATCTTGATTGTCTTGTTCATCATTGAACCTTCCTTTTGTTTTCCTTTTCATTGAGACAAAAAGCTCTTACATGACCTCATACGTGAAGGTCTTCAATCGGTCGAGCACGTATTCGCTTTCCTCCAGCCACGGCAAACCGACCGGGAATATGTGTCCCAGTGCTTCGCCTTTTGCTGGTCGGATATCATGTAGCTCAAAATCGACATGGTTACGCGCCAATGCGTCAGCCAGTGCAAGTGACTCATATTGGATAAAGTCATCGCTACTGGTTGTCAGGAACAATGGCGGCAGCTTGCCGGTCAGATTCCTGAGCGAATAGATTTTCGAACACTCGGCTGCATCGATGAACCGGCCGAACAACGGTTTGGCGAGGATGCGAAGCAGATCCGGCTCATTATCGTCAGTGATCGGAGTATCATCCACATACTCACTGAGATCGAATTTGCCGGACACCAAGGCACCGAACCTAAGATTTGTCTGCTTGAATCCCAGTTTTTCCCGATCCAGCAATTCTGGGTCGGATTGGATTGCAAGCGTGTACAGGGATAGACAGCCTCCGGCGGAATCCCCGGTGATACCCATACGATTCGGGTCGATCGGGTACTCATCCGCATGATTCTGCAACCAGCCAATGGCCGCATTCACGTCCTGCAATTGTCCGAGGAAATCGGCTTGTGGGTAAACGCGATAGCTGATGGAGATAACCGCGAATCCGCGTCGGGCCAATGCGATGCAGAAGTTGCGGTTGAGCTCCTTGTAGCCGTAGACAAATCCGCCTCCGTGCACGTCGATGTAGACAGGCAAATTGCGAGCGGCGCACATTATCGCGTCGTGTGGAATGTAGATGTCGAGTTGGTGGGCTCGGGTCCCATCGTCGATGTACGGGATGTCGGTAAATTCGTCGATATCATCGACTGCACCGTAGTAAGGCATGCGGTTGCGGTCAGTTGTGCTGCAGTCGACGCGCATTTGCAGGATGACGTCGTAAATGTTCTTGGGAAGACCTTCCAAGTCTTCCTCAACCGGCGTCCATGCCTGATATTCCTGCCGATTTTCGGCAGAGATTTCGACACTCATTGTCGTCCTCCTTGTTGCGTTTGCTTCGTTGCTTGCGCTTTGAATTGCTGACAGTTTATATCCAGCGGAGTTTCTTTGCAAACGAAAGCAATGTTCGGGCGTGGCGCATTTTCGTTGTAATTTAAGGGGGTTTGCTCAGTTTCGTTGCTGTTCTATCGATTTATTCATGTCTTATTTTGCAATCGTTTGTTTTCTGATGCCGACGACTCTTTCCAAAATGAATAGTTCTCCATAATCTGTAAAGTGAGCTGCTTACCCATTGCGATATCCGGCAGATACCTTTCCATGCTGTCTTCATCTTTCAATGGATAGACATACACATTCTTTGGTTCTACCGATTCACCATTCCTATTACAGCGCCCAGCGGCCTGCATAATACTGTCCAGACCAGCCATCGCCCTGACCACGCAAGCAAACGAAATGTCAACACCTGCCTCAATAAGCTGTGTACTCACACAAATCACAGGTTTCGGATTACCTGGATCAAGTAGCGCACCGATTCTGTTCAGACAATCCGTTCTATGCCTTCCACACATGGCAGTACTGAGACGAATCAGCTCAAACTCATGATTCACATCAAGTCGTTCCAAGCATTGGAAAATCTCACGCGCTTCCTTTTTCAGGTTGACGATTGCTAAGCAATTGCCGTTCTTCCGCGCCTGCTGATAAATAATCTGCCCTAGTTCATCGCAGCTTTTATTTTCAGCTGAAGCAACAATTCTTGTACGTCGAAGCTTGTCTTCATAGCTTTCCGTTTCAGCAATAAGATCAGGCTTTTCCGAAAGAAGCAGATTCTCTCGTTTGGTTTTTTCAAGTAACGGCTGCGTCGCAGAGCACAAAAGAATCGTTGAATTGGTAATCTTCGATAGGAAGCTGACGATCTCATTGAACAGATTGATTGTGTTCATCGGCAACGACTGTATTTCATCAAAAATGATGACACTGTCGGCCATATTATGGAATTTCCGGAGTTTGGTTCCGCGAGCAGACATGACAGTCTCAAGGAATTCCACCATAGTGGTAACAATTATCGGATTGTCCCAACGCTCTGCCGCCAACTTGCGCTGATGCTCCCCGGCATCCTCAAACTCACTCGACGCATTATCCGCTACATCAGCGGAACGTTGCATACCTGCAGTGGAGTAATGCTCCAATAGAACATCGCTATCAGAGTTCAGACCAAGTACATCTCGGAAAGTCTTTGCCGTCTGAGTTGTGATAGACAAATATGGAATCACGTAAATGATCCGGCGCTTTCCTGTCTTCAGCGCATGATGCAACGCAAAATTTAGCGACGCCAACGTTTTACCGCCGCCAGTCGGAATCGACAAACGATAAATCCCGGTTTCCCGCGCCCCCGCCAAACAACACTGTTCATTAATCTGATGTCTTATCCTGTTTATTTCCGAACTCGAATCAAAAGATCTCATGTTTTTATCGAGTCGACTAATCAGATTCTGCCAATCAACCGCATTAGGCCGATACTGTTTTCGGGTCTCGAAACAAGCAGCATCCGTCCTATCCGCATCCACCAGTCGCGAATAAATCAGTTTAACGAGCAAACCTAGATAGAAGTATATGCTATCTTTCGACAGCCTCAGCGATTTAATTTTCTTCAGGAAACAAGCGATATCTTCCGCTGAACCTCGGAAATTCGATTGCAGATCGAGCGCCAAACCGTTAAGCCCCCGCTTGATTTCTTGATACGCATACTTCTCGTTGCTTTTGTCCGACTCCGTGAACCCAAGAAGAAAAGCTCTATTCCCGGACTCGTCAATGCAATCAGGAAGACCTCCGTGATGTTTAGAAATGGCAAGCTCAAGAATTTCCTTTGCTATCTCTTCAATTTCCCCTTTCGACTCGAAAAAATCATTGACGACAAACGCCCCTTGACGGGCATGCTGCACATCTCCCCTATGCCCATCATCCGATAACAGATATGTTTGGAACTGCTGAGCAACCTTCCCGACATCATGCAAGACGGCTGCCGTACGTGAAATATCAGCGAATTCATCCTCGAAACCACTAGCCAATCTTCCTGCACCATGAAGATGGTCATACAAAGCCTGAGTATTGCCTTCCTCATCTTTACGAGCTAATAGAACCATAACCTGCTCCTTTACAGATACCCCCCTGAATAGTCTTTACTCTACCGCATTCCAGCAAAAGATAAAAACGAAATGATTGATTCGAAGATTATCGTCGCCAAATACCTGTGCATACGTAGTACGCCCCAACACAAATAGTAGTAGGGGGTGTGTTTCTCCTGCCAAACTCGACAGGAGAAACACACCCCCACATACTATCGTCAGTCAGCCACCCAGCCAACCACCTCAGACCTTAGCAACCTCCACGCCCAGCTCGGCGCCGGCTTCGACGCTTACACTGTCGGACGAGGTGTCATGCGCCACGAGGTCCTTGAACTGTTCGACCTTGGCCACATCGTCCGCGGGCACGGTCACCTTCAGCGTGATGCGGTCGGAAATTTCCAGGCCAGCGGCCTTACGGGCCTCCTGCACGGCGCGGATCACGTCGCGGGCGTAGCCTTCGGCCAGCAGGTCGTCGTTCAGTTCGGTGTCGAGGATCACGAAGCCACCGGTCGGCAGCGCGGCGGACACGGAGTTCGCAGCCTCCTGCGCGTTCTCCTCCTCCACACGGTTGATCAGCTCGTATTCGCCTTCCTCAAGCGCAATCTCGCCGTTCGGAGTCTCACACACAGGCACGCCGGCGGCGTCCACATGCCAGGCACCGCTCTTGGACGCCTTGATGGCGAACTGCACGTCCTTACGCAGGCGCTTGCCGGCCACACGCGCGTTCACGCGCAGCTCGTTCACGATCTTCAGACCATGGGAGCCGGCGTCCTCCAGCGTGCAGAACTCGATATCCTTCACGTTGAGCTCGCCCTTCAACACGTCGCTGTAGGCGGCGACCGCATCCGGGTTCTCGACCACCACGGTCAGCTTGGCGAGCGGCTGGCGCACGCGAATCTGCTTGGCCTTACGCATGGAAAGCGTGCCGGAGACAACCTCACGCACCTTCTCCATCGCAGCCACCAGCGCGGCGTCATCCTGCAGCACAGCACCCAATTCGGTGGTTTCGCCGGTCAGCTTATCCTTCAGGAACGGCCAGTCGGCCAGATGCACGGATTCGCCACCGGTCAGGCCGCGCCACACGGCTTCGGCTTCCATCGGAGCCAGCGGGGCCAGCACGCGCATGAAGGTTTCGAGCACGGTGTACAGCGTGTTGAACGCGTTCTCATCGCCCGCACCGAAACGTTCGCGGTTGTTGCGGATGTACCAGTTGGTCAGCACGTCGATGAAGTCGCTCGCCGCATCGCACGCGTCGGAAATGTAGAAGTTGTCCAGCGCATGCTGGGTCTTCTCCACTAGGCGGCGCAGACGGGCCAGCAGGTAGCGGTCCATTTCCGGCAGCTTCGCCACTTCGTCGGCACGCAGCATACGGGCGTCATACCCGGCGGCGTTCGCGTACAGGGTGAAGAAGTAGTAGGAGCTCCACACCGGCAGCATGACCTGGCGCACGGTGTCGCGGATGCCATCGGCGGTGACGATCAGGTTGCCGCCACGCAGGATCGGCGAGCTCATCAGGAACCAGCGCATGGCGTCGGAGCCGAAGTCGTTGAACACGCCGTTCACGTCCGGATAGTTGCGCAGATGCTTCGACATCTTCTGTCCGTCGGAGCCGAGCACTATGCCGTGGCAGATCACGTTCTTGAACGCCGGCCTGTCGAACAGGGCGGTGGCCATGACGTGCTGCACGTAGAACCAGCCACGGGTCTGGCCGATGTATTCCACGATGTAGTCGCACGGGAAGTGCTGTTCGAAGGTTTCCTTGTTTTCGAACGGATAGTGGTACTGGGCGAAGCTCATGGAACCGGATTCGAACCAGCAGTCCATCACGTCGCTGATGCGGTGCATGTGGCTCTTGCCGGTCGGATCGTCCGGGTTGACGCGGGTCAGCTCGTCGATGTACGGGCGGTGCATGTTGATGTTGCCCTCATGATCGCGCGGATAATCGCCGAAGTCGGCCTTGAGCTCATCGAGTGAACCGTACACGTCCACACGCGGGTACTTCGGATCGTCCGAAACCCATACCGGGATCGGAGAGCCCCAGAAACGGTTGCGGGAGATCGACCAATCGCGTGCGTTCGCCAGCCACTTGCCGAACTGGCCGTCCTTCACGTTGTTCGGAATCCAGTTGATCTGCTGGTTGAGTTCGAGCAGGCGGTCCTTGATCTTGGTGACGGCCACGAACCAGGAGCTCACCGGCTTGTAGATCAGCGGGGTGGCGCAACGCCAGCAGTGCGGGTAGGAGTGCACGTAGCTCTTCTCCTGGAAGAGGATGGCGCGCTGCTCTTCGGGGATGCGGGCCAGCGGGCCGTCACCGGCGCGCAGGTTGCGCAGGATCGGCTTGTTGGCGTCGAACACGTACATGCCCTCGTAATCCGGGCACAGCGACGTGAACTTGCAGCCCGCGTCGAGCACGTCCACGCTCTTGATGCCCTTGGCGTTGAGCGTGTTCATATCGTCCTCGCCGTAGGGGGCCTGATGGACCAGGCCGGTACCTTCAACGGTGTCGACGTAGTCGGCGGTGAAGATCTGGTAGCCTTCCGGCCCCGGCACCTTGCCCTCGGCGGCGTTCTCGTCGCCTGCGAAGTACGGGAAGACCGGGTAGTAGCGCCAACCTTCCATTTCGGCGCCCTTAAGCTCGCGCACGATCTCGTAGTTCTCGCCAAGTTCCTTCTCGTAGGAGCCAAGCAGCGGCTTGCCGAGGTAGAACTTCTTGCCAGCGAACTTGCCTTCGGTCGGACGCACCTCGACGTAGTCGATGTCGGCGCCGACCACGATGGCGAAGTTGGTCGGAACGGTCCACGGAGTGGTGGTCCAGAAGACGGCGTAGGCATCCTCCTCGTCGCGCAGCTTCACGGCCACGGACACGGTGGTGTCCTGACGGTCCTGATACACGTCGGCGTCCATGCGCAGCTCGTGCGCGGACAGCGGCGTCTGGTCCTTCGGGCAGTACGGCAGCACGCGGTAGCCCTGGTAGGCCAGACCCTTGTCGTACAGCTGCTTGAAGGCCCACATCACGGACTCCATGTACGTGATGTTCAGGGTCTTGTAGCCGTGCTCGAAATCGACCCAACGGGCCTGACGGTGCACGTAGTCCTTCCACTCGTTCGTGTACTTGAGCACGGACGCGCGGCAGGCGTCGTTGAACTTGTCGATGCCCAGTTCCTTGATCTGGTCGACGGAGTCGATGCCCAGTTCCTTCTGGGCTTCAAGCTCGGCCGGCAGACCGTGCGTGTCCCAGCCGAACACGCGGTTGACGCGGTGGCCCTTCATGGTCTGGTAACGCGGGATGACGTCCTTCGCGTAACCGGTCAGCAGGTGGCCATAGTGCGGCAGGCCGTTGGCGAACGGCGGACCGTCGAAGAAGACGAATTCGTTCTGGCTGTGATCGCCGGAAGGACGGCGTTCGATGGACTTCTGGAAGGTGCCGTCCTTGTCCCAGTAGTCAAGCACGGACTCCTCAAGCTTGGGGAAGCTGGGGTTCGGCGCGACATTGGCGCTCTGCTCGCCGGCAGCAGCCTTCGGATACACATGATTGGTGGATTCGCTCACCGTATGCTCCTCGTTTGGCGGTTTCATTACTTACTTTACGAGGACGATGATTTTCGTGCGATTGCGCACGTCCGACACCGCGGTACCACCTCGCTTGCCGCACTCCCCTGTTTTCTTACGCAGGCTTCCCTGCACAGGTTTCATACGACCGCTTGACGTTCGGCTGTTCGGGCCGATCCCGCCGGTTCTACTGAGCCTGCGATCGCACCGCGCGATTTACGCGCGACGACCGCCGCCGTTCTTCCGGAAGCTCCCCGCTGATGACGGATCGTTGCTTTGCTTTTCAGTCGACAGCGTAGCACGCACTACGAACGTAGGTAAACGAAAGAGCCGCATGGCATCCACCATGCGGCTCTTCCTGCGCGACGACCGCGGTTCAATCGCAAATCAATCGCGCCAATCGCTTTCCGAGAGCGAATCAGCCTTCGTTAAGCTGCTCTTCCAGCTGCTTGACGATGTCGGCGTGCATCTTCTCGCTGATCTTCACCTTGAGCAGGAACACAACACCGCTCAGGATGATGACAGCCAGCGGCACATAGAAGGCGCAGACCTTGAAAGTGTGGATGTTCGCGGCGGTCATGTCGGCGGCGGTGGCGGAGCCGATCATGCCGGCGGCGATGGCGACGGCACCGACGATACCGTTGGAGCAGGCGCCTGCGATCTTGTCGAGCATCGGACGCACGGACAGGGTGACGGCCTCGTTGCGCTTGCCGTTCTTCAGCTGGCCGTATTCGA
>OLXK01001822.1_pt1 | contig 13595 bp, 10 predicted proteins | sample 1674321 | NCBI WGS metagenome assembly OLXK01 (sample SAMEA103958162, study PRJEB25191) | human gut metagenome | reverse complement strand
TAATATATAAATATATTAATAAAAGGAGGATTTTATGCATTTTTCAATTGATCGAAAATATTTTTATGACAAACTATCTATAGTTTCTAGAGCTATTAGTGTTTTTTCTCCACTACCTGCATTATCAGGTATCTGTATAGATTTAAAAGATGATTCTATGACTTTAACAGGTAGTGATTCCAATATATCTATTCGTACTGTAATTGTTCCTGGTGAATTGAATAATTTAGATATTGAAGAAGAGGGTTCAATCATTATTGATTCTAAATACTTATTAGAAATTGTTCGTAAATTAGATTGTAAAAACATTGAAATTGAAGTCATTGATTATTCTTTAGTGCGAATTTCAAGTGACAATGGACAATTTAATTTAAATGGTATTCGTTCCAATGAATATCCAGATATTGATTTTACACAACCAAACCATCATTTTGTTCTAAAAGCAACAGATTTAAAATCTATTGTTTCTCAGACTGCCTTTGCGTGCAGCGATAAAGATCAACGTCCTGTTTTAACGGGTGTTAATTTTAATTCTCAAGGTAATATGTTGTATTGTTCAGGAACAGATTCTTATCGTTTAGCAAGAAAGACAATTGAATTAGGTTCAAGTCAAGATTTTAATATTACCATTCCTAGTAAATCTTTAACGGAAGTGGTCCGTTCCGTTTCAGATGATGATACTATTGATATTTTTGCAGATTCTAAAAAAGCTCAATTTGTATTTGATAAAACAATCATTCAAACTCGTTTGATTGATGGAACTTTCCCAGATGTACAAAGAATCATTCCAACAAGCTGTGTTTCGAAGATGTTAGTAGACTCATATGAAATTGCAGGTACAATTGATCGTACAAACTTTATTCGTAATGATAAGGTACATTTAATTAAATTAGAATGTACCCCACAAGAAACTCATGTGAAGACATACTCTAGTGAAATTGGTAATTCTGATGAAGTGTTAACAAAATGTGAGTATGAGGGAGAAGAAATCTCATTAACATGTAATGGAACTTATATGTTGGATGCAATCAAAGCTTTAGGTTGTGAAAAAGTATTGATTGAATTTTCTGGTTTTATGAAGCCAATCAAGGTATCTAACCCTGAAGATGCGTCAGTGTTAATGATTTTGGTGCCAATTCGTAGTTATGATTAAAGAAAATGCCGTTTAAACTTGTTTTAAACGGTTTCTTTTTATATCGGTATCTCTGTACGCATAGATATTTATGAGGTTTTATGATATAATTAGAGTGCGAAAAGAGGTATTTTCATGGAATTTGAATTAAGAGATGAGTATATTACATTAGCACAATTGCTGAAAGCTTGTGACGTTGTTTATAGCGGCGGACAGGCTAAGGAATATTTAGCAAGCATGGAAGTATTCGTAAACGGCGTTAATGAAAATCGTCGTGGAAAGAAAATCTACCATGGAGATATTGTAGAAACTAATGGAATAAGGATCGAAGTGAAATGAATGTTGAAAAACTGACATGTTTTCATTTTCGTAATTATGAAACCATGTCTTTTTCTTTTGTACCAAAATGCATTCATTTTTTATATGGAAAAAATGCACAAGGAAAAACAAATTTAATTGAGGCTATCTATTTTTTAAGTCATTTGCGTTCGTTTCGCACAAATCAAATGGACAGTATGATCATGCATGGATGTAATGAATTTTGTGTTCAAGCAATCGTAGAGTCTAATCACAGAAAAGAAGAATTGAAAGTGATTGTGGATCATCAAAAAAAGCATTTATTTCGTTTTCAAAATCCGGTTAAAAAATATTCAGATTTTATTGGGATTGAAAATGCCATCTTGTTTTGTCCTGATGATTTATCTTTATTTACTTCATCTCCAAAAAATCGAAGACGATTTATTGATATGGAATTGATGAAGTTATCAAAAACTTATACATCTACTTTGTCTTCTTACCAAAAACTTTTAAAACAAAGAAATCAAGCTTTGAAGCAAAGTAATATAGACGAATGTTTAGTACAGATTTATTTAGACCAGATGATAGAAGTTCAAAGTGTGATTATCAAACAAAGAAATGAATTTCTAAATTCTTTGATGAATAAAGCACGTGAGCTTTATCCTTTCTTTTCAAATGAAAAAGAAGAAATAGGTGCAAAATATATGACTTTTATTCCTATTGATCCGGATATGAAAAGTCATATGAAGGAAGCGTACGATAAGGTTTTTGAAAAAGAAAAAAGATATCATCAGACTTTGATTGGAATTCATAGAGATGATATTTTGTTTGAATTAAATGAAAATCCTGTATGTGAAGTCGCAAGTCAGGGACAAAAAAGAAGTTTTGTATTGGCACTTAAGTTGGGGTTGGCTCAAATTATTTATGAAAAGAGCGGGCAATATCCAATATTGTTGTTGGATGATGTATTTAGTGAACTGGATGATTTTAGAAAGCGTCAGCTAATTGAAAAGCTTCCTAGAGATATGCAAATTTTTATAACAACAACAGAGAGATTAAATATAAATTGGAATCGTGAAGTGCGATTCTATGATATAGAAAAAGGGAGAATCAAGGAGGTCTTAAAATGAGTCAGGATGAATTACAAAAAGAGATTCTTGAATTTGAAGAATTAGAATCACAAGCTACACAAGTAGAACATTCGTATACTGCGGATGATATTCAAGTGTTGGAAGGGTTAGAAGCGGTTCGTTTGAGACCAGGAATGTATATTGGTTCGACTTCGGCTCGTGGACTCCACCATTTAGTTTGGGAAATCGTAGATAATGGTATTGATGAGGCATTAGCTGGATTTGCGAATCGAATTGATGTAACAATTGAGCCAGATAACATTATTGCGGTACGTGATAATGGGCGTGGTATGCCGGTTGGAATTCATGAAAAGACGGGAATTAGTGCAGTTGAAACCATTATGACAGTTTTACATGCTGGTGGTAAATTTGGTGGGGGCGCATATAAGGTTTCCGGAGGTTTACATGGTGTTGGTGCTAGTGTTGTTAACGCATTGAGTGAATGGTTAGAGGTTACTGTATTTCAAGATGGAAAAATTTATTTTATTCGTTTTGAAAATGGTGGTCATGCGGTTGAACCATTAAAAGTTATTGGTGAAACAACTGAAACGGGTACTTTGGTTCGTTTTAAGGCGGATTCGCAGATTTTTAAAGATACAACTATTTATGATTATGAAACATTAAATTCTCGTTTGCGTCAGCTTGCATTCTTAAATAAAGATATTCGTTTAACTTTAACAGATAAAAGAACGCCAGATGGTTTAAGCAATGACTATAAGTATGAAGGTGGAATTATTGAGTATGTACAATTCTTAAATAAGAATAAGAGTACAATCAGCGATAAAGTTATTTATGTAGAAGGATTGCAGGATGGTATACTTGCAGAAGTAGCCTTGCAGTATAATGATGGCTATCAATCAAGTATTTATTCATTCTGTAATAATATTCATACGCATGAAGGTGGATATCATGAAGACGGTTTTAGAATGGCTTTGACTCGTTGTATAAACACGTATGCGAAAAACAACAACATGATCAAAAAGGATGAAACTTTATCTCAAGATGATGTTAAGGAAGGTTTGGTTGCGATTATTTCTGTAAAGCATCCAGATCCTCAATATGAAGGACAGACAAAGACAAAATTAGGAAATAGCGAAGTTCGTAAGATTGTTTCTAATATTGCTGGAGAACAAATCAATCGTTTCTTCTTGGAAAATCCAGATATTGCCAAGGTTATTGTGGAAAAAGCAGAGATTGCCAGCAAAGCAAGAATTGCGGCTAAAAAAGCTCGTGAATTAACACGTCGTAAATCTGCATTGGATGGTATTAGCTCATTACCGGGTAAGTTAACGGATTGTTCAAGTAAAGATGCAAGTGAATGTGAAATCTATATTGTCGAAGGTGAGTCTGCCGGGGGTAGCGCGAAACAAGGTCGTGACGCGAAAACACAAGCAATTCTACCTTTGCGTGGTAAGATTTTAAATGTTGAAAAAGCTAGAACACATCGTATTTTTGAAAACCAGGAAATCCGTAGTATGATTACTGCTTTTGGATGTGGTATTCAAGAAGATGTAGATGTATCTAAATTACGTTATCACAAGATTGTTATTATGACCGATGCCGATGTTGATGGTAGTCATATTTGTACATTGATGTTGACGTTCTTATATCGTTTTATGAAGCCTGTTATTGAAGGTGGATATGTTTATATTGCACAACCGCCTTTATACAAGGTGCAAAAAGGTAAAAAGATTGCCTATGCATATAAAGAGCAGGAAATGGATCAGTTGCGTGAAGAATTTAAAGATGGATACAAAGTTCAGCGTTATAAAGGTTTAGGTGAAATGGATGCAGAACAGTTGTGGGAAACAACTATGGATCCACATCATAGAGTATTGAAACGTGTCACTATTGATGATGCGATGGAAGCGGACAGTGTATTTGATATGTTGATGGGTGAGGATGTAGAGCCTCGTCGTGAATATATTCAGGAAAATGCTGTATACGCTAATTTGGATTACTAGTAGGAGGTCCTTATGGAAGAAGAAAATAAGCGATATGACTATGTAGAAGATGTTGAAATATCCAAAGAAATGCGTACAGCCTTTCTAGATTATTCAATGTCTGTTATTGTTTCACGTGCATTACCAGATGTTCGTGATGGTATGAAACCTGTTCATCGTCGTATTTTACATGCGATGAATCAATTGGGAATTACTTCAGGTGTAGCACATAAGAAAAGTGCTCGTATTGTTGGTGAAGTTATTGGTAAGTATCACCCTCATGGTGATATAGCTGTATATGATGCAATGGTTCGTATGGCCCAAGATTTCTCTTATCGATATCCACTAGTGGATGGACATGGAAATTTTGGTTCTCTAGATGGAGATGGAGCTGCGGCAATGCGTTATACGGAAGCTCGTATGTCTAAAATTTCTATGGAAATGATGCGTGATATTCAAAAGGATACGGTTGATTTTATTCCAAACTATGATGGTGAAGAAAATGAGCCGGTTGTGCTTCCAAGTCGTATTCCAAACTTATTGATCAATGGGGCTGTTGGTATTGCGGTTGGTATGGCAACAAATATTCCACCACATAACTTATCAGAAACAATTCAAGCTATTTTTGCGGTAATGGATGATCCAGATATTACAATTCCTCAATTGATGGAAGTCATTAAAGGACCTGATTTCCCTACTGGTGGTATCATTTTAGGTCGAAAAGGAATTCGTCAAGCATTTGAAACTGGACGTGGATCGATTATGATTCGTTCTAAGTATCGTGTTGAGGAATTATCAAATGGAAAGAAACAGATTATTTTCTATGAAATTCCTTATCAGGTTAATAAGGCAAACTTAATTACTAAGATGGCTTCTTTAATTCGTGATAAAGCTATTCAGGGGGTTACTTATTTAAATGATGAAAGTAATCGTGAAGGTATTCGTATCGTCATGGAATTAAAGAAGGATGCACAGGAAGAAGTAATTTTAAATCAATTGTTTAGATTAACTCCTCTTCAGACTTCATTTGGTATCAATATGTTGGCACTTGAAAATGGGCGTCCTAAACAATTGCCTTTAAAAGATATTATTCATGATTATATTGATCATCAGGTTGATGTAGTTGTTAGAAAGACTCAATTTGAGTTAAAGAAAGCACAAGATCGTGCACATATTTTAGAAGGTTTACGTATTGCGATGGATCATATTGATGAAGTTATTCATATGATTCGCAGTTCTAAAAAAGATGAGGCAGGCTTATCTCAAGATTTATGTGATGCGTTTGGATTGAGTATGATTCAGGCAAAAGCAATCTTGGCTATGCAATTAAGAAGATTATCTGGATTAGAAAGAGACAAGATTGAAAATGAATATCAACAATTATTATTAACGATTGAAGATTTAAAGGATATCTTGGCAAATCATGATCGTGTTCTTCAAATCATTCGTGATGATCTAAATGAAATTGATCAGAAATATGGCGATGAAAGAAGAACGGAAATTAGTGATGCTTCTGTTGATATGGAAGATGAAGACTTAATTCCAGTTGAAGATGTAATTATCACATTAACTGAATCAGGATATATTAAGCGTCAACTTGTAGATACATATCGTGCTCAAAATCGTGGAGGACGTGGTATTAAATCATTAACGTTAAATGAAGAAGATTCTATCGATACAATGATTTCAATGTCAACACATGATTTCTTATTGTTGTTTACAGATAAGGGTCGTGTATATCGATTAAAAGGATACAATGTTCCAAGCGGATCTAGAACATCTAAAGGAATTCCAATTGTGAATTTAATGACTTTGGAAAAAGGTGAAAAAGTAAATGTTCTTGTAGCTGTTCCTAAGGATGATGAAAGTGAAACATTATTATTTGTTACAAAGAATGGTATTGTAAAACGTACATCCGTATCTGAATTTGAAAATATCAATCGTAATGGTAAGATTGCGATTAGTTTAAAACCAGATGATGAATTACGTTTTGTGAAATTAACTACAGGTCAAGATGAAGTAATTATTTCTGGATCAAATGGTAAAGCTGTTCGATTTAATGAAGATCAAGTTCGTATCATGGGACGTAGCGCAAGTGGTGTATTAGGATTCAATTGTGACGGCAGTGAAGTTGTAGGTGCTGCACTATCAAGTGAAGGAGACACAGTTCTTGTTGTTTCTGAAAATGGTTATGGTAAACGTAGTAAGTTCGAGGATTATCGTTTGACTTCTCGTGGTAAAAAAGGTGTTAGCACAATTAATATCACAGAAAAGACTGGTAAGCTAATGTGTATGCGTGCGGTTACTGGTAAAGAAGATGCGATGATTGTTGCCAGTGATGGAATCATGATTCGTGTGGCTTTAGAGAATGTAGGAATCTATGGAAGAAATACACAAGGTGTAAGATTGATCAACTTAAATGGGGACGCGAAAGTAACGCGTATGACATTGGTAGATCATGAAGAGCCTGAAGTAGAATCCGAAGAAAATACAGAAGAATAATGCATGTAAGGAGTAGAATTATGATTTTACTCCTTTTTCATATGATAAATCAGATAGAAATAACCCGAATACATTGTATAAACGACACGTTGATTGCCTATTTGATAGAATGGATATAAATTATTATAGAAAGAAGTGATATATGTGAACGCAAAAGATATGGGAATGTTTATCTGTAAGTTAAGAAAAGAAAACAATATGACGCAAATGGAATTAGCTCAACAGCTACATGTCACAGATAAAGCTGTTAGCCGATGGGAACGTGGAATAGGATATCCAGACATTCAATTGTTACCTGCCCTATCTGAATCTTTGCATGTTTCTGTGGCTGAATTGATATCATGTAAAAAGAGTTTGAATTATTCGAATGAAGAAGTCACAAATATTATTCACAATTTAGATGTATACAAAATGGAAAGTTTTAGACAAGATAGAAAAGCAGATAAAATTTCCTTAATATGTATGATCTTTGTTGCGGCATGTGTTTATATTTCTGGTCATGGAAGTATTATTGGATCTTTATGTATTGGCGCTATTTTTGCAATGGCAGTAATTGGCTTATACTATTTGTATTATGATAATTCAACAAAACGAATTTATGCCTTCTTTTCTCTATTAGGGTTACTTTTGTTTATTCAGTTTTTAATATTCATGGGAATGGATTATAGATGGATTTCTTATATTTTAATACTATATATAATTGTGATATTGAATATGATTTGTAGATAAGTAGAATCATATGATAAATCCGATTTAATGATGCTATTTCGCAGAATAAGCGGTTGACTTTAGCTTTGTTTTAATGGTATAAATGTGTTGAAAACAAAGATAAGGATAAGTAGATTATTCAATATATGGATTAGAGACAGTATGGTTGGTGAAAATACTGATATGAGTAATTGAATAGCACCTTAGAGTGATCAAATGAAATTAGTAGTTTGATCCGGTACATACCGTTATCATGTTAAGAGATCATATATGTATATATATGATAAAAAGGGTGGCAACGCGAGACATCGTCCCTTTATGGGTGTGAGTGTCTCTTTTTTTATGCAAGGAGGATATCATGCTAGATATGAAATTTGTCCGTGAAAACCCGGACATTGTTAAAGAGAACATTAAGAAAAAGTTCCAAGACTACAAATTGCCTTTAGTTAATGAAGTGTTGATGGAGGACAAAGAACTTCGTCAAACACAACAACATGCGGATGATTTGCGTGCGAATCGTAAAAAGATTTCTAAAGAAATCGGTAAATTAATGGGTCAAGGCAAAAAAGAAGAGGCTGAAGAGATTAAGCAACAAATGGCTGAAATCGCTCATGAGCTAACAGCTTTAGAAGAAAAAGAAATCAAATTAAGAGAGTCTGTAACAGAAAAAATGATGCAGATTCCAAACATCATTGATGATAGTGTTCCGATTGGAAAAGATGATAGTGAAAATGTTGAATTAGAAAGATTCGGCGAACCTGTTGTTCCTGATTTTGAAATTCCTTATCACACTGAAATCATGGAACGTTTAAGTGGAATTGATTTGGATGCAGCACGTCGTGTAGCTGGTAATGGATTCTACTATTTAATGGGAGACATTGCTCGTCTACATTCAGCAATCTTAAATTATGCTCGTGATTTCATGATTGATAAAAAAGGATTTACATTTGTTATTCCACCATATATGATTCGTAGTTCAGTTGTTGATGGTGTAATGTCATTTGCAGAAATGGAAGGCATGATGTATAAAATCGAAGGTGAAGATTTGTATTTGATTGGTACAAGTGAACACTCTATGATTGGTAAATTCAAAGACACAATTCTTGAAGAAAAAGATCTTCCATATACATATACTTCATACTCACCTTGTTTCCGTAAAGAAAAAGGTGCTCACGGTATTGAAGAACGTGGTGTATATCGTATTCACCAATTCGAAAAACAAGAAATGATTGTTGTTTGTAAACCGGAAGATAGTATGGAATGGTTTAAAAAATTGTATATGAATACTGTAGAGTTCTTCAGAACATTAGATATTCCAGTACGTACTTTGGAATGCTGTTCAGGTGATTTGGCAGATTTAAAATGCAAGTCAGTGGATGTTGAAGCTTGGTCTCCACGTCAAAAGAAATATTTTGAAGTCGGAAGTTGCTCTAACTTGACAGATGCTCAGGCACGTCGTTTAAAGATTCGTGTTAAGGGTGAAAATGGAGAAAAATATTATGCACACACATTAAACAACACATGTGTTGCTCCACCAAGAATGTTGATTGCATTCTTAGAAAATAATTTACAAGAAGATGGATCTATCTTGATCCCAGAAGCTTTACAACCTTACATGGGTGGTAAAAAGAAAATTGGTTAATTATGAAGGCTGTCATTTGACAGCTTTTTCTATTGCGAATTGACAATGGATTTGATATAATAACCTAGCTACTACAATGATATCTTGTGAATCAGGTCAGGTCGGGAACGAAGCAGCCTTAAGCAAGCTCCATCATGTGTAGTAGTTTTTTTATATTTTGTTTAAATTTCATGTATGATTAATATATAGGAAGAGGATATGAATATGGATGATGTGAAATGGATGAAGGAAGCTATCAAGCAGGCAAAAAAAGCAGAAAGCTATGATGAGGTTCCTATTGGTTGCGTGATTGTAAAAGATGATAAAATTATAGCTCGAGGATATAACAAGCGAGAAACTATGCAACAGAGTATTGCTCATGCTGAAATCATAGCTATTCAAAAAGCTTGTAAAAAATTAGGTACATGGAGATTGGAAGATTGTGTTTTGTATGTAACTTTGGAACCGTGTCCTATGTGTGCAGGTGCCATTATCCAATCTAGAATCAAAGAAGTTGTTTATGGAGCATCAGATCCTAAAGGAGGTTGTGTAGGCACATGTACAAATTTATTCGAAGTATCTGAATTTAATCATCATCCTATATATAGAAGAGGCATTCTAGAATCTGAATGTTCAGATTTATTGAAACATTTTTTTAAGAAAAAAAGAGATATGAAAAAGAAGCAGAAATCATAATTCAAAAAGATTTCTGCTTTTCATATATATAGAATACATCAAATAAAATGAGTAAAACTATGATAAAATAGGATACAGGAAAACAATATAGAAAGGATATAAACGAATGGCATATCAAGCGTTATATAGAAAATATAGACCAAGTAATTTTGATGAAGTTGTTGGTCAGACACATATAATTCAAACATTAAAAAATGCGATTGTTCAAAATCGTATTGCCCATGCCTATTTATTTTGTGGGCCTAGAGGTACAGGAAAAACTTCAATCGCAAAAATATTTGCGAAGACATTGAATTGTACAAATAGTCAAGATGCTCCTTGTGGAATCTGCGAGAACTGTAAGATGGCCGCAAACGGAAGTCATCCAGATATTATTGAAATTGATGCGGCTAGTAACAACGGTGTTGATGAAGTAAGAAATTTAATTGATAAAGTAAAGTATGCTCCTATGCAAGGAAAATACAAGATCTATATTATTGATGAAGTTCATATGATGACTTCAGGAGCATTCAATGCATTGTTGAAAACAATCGAAGAACCTCCTGCTCATGTGATTTTTATATTTGCGACAACTGAACCTAATAAAGTATTGCCTACGATTATTTCTCGTTGCCAAAGATTTGATTTCAACAAAGTGAGTGTAAATGATATTAAATACCGATTGTCTGTGGTTTGTAAAAATGAAGGTATAGAAATTGATCAGGATGGTTTGACATTGATTGCACAGCTTGCAGATGGAGGTATGCGAGATGCTTTATCTATTTTGGATCAATGCGTAGCATATTGTACATCTCATATTGATGTGAATGATATCCGTAAAATCTATGGTGTCATAACATCAGAAGATATTGGTCAATTATTTAGTTCAGTTTATAAAAAAGATGTAGATAGTTTTATAAAAGATATTCAGAAATATTCAGATATGGGAATGGATATAAAACGTTTAACGGCAGACTTTATTCATATGTTAAAAGATAGTTTAATTCTAGATTATTCAGAAAATTCTACTTTAGTATCGGATATGAATAAAGATATGATTCGGAAATATTTCAAATCCGCTCCTATTCATTTCAGAATTCAATGCATGGAAGAATTGATGGATACATATAATAAATATACGTATGCGTCGAATGCATTGGATTATCTAGAAGCCTCTTTGTTAAAGATTTCAAGTTATTCATATGAACCAAAAAGTAATAAATTCGAATCTGAATATGATAATAATTCGGATATTGAAGAAGAAGATAATTATGAAACGTCATATGATGATAGTTCTGATAACTCAGATATTATTGAGAAAAGCAGCAAAATAGGTGATAAAAATAAGGTTTTAAAGAAATCTGAAATTTCTGATGTTTCACGTGAAACATTAAAACAGTCAGAAAACGCGGATAATAAAATCATATTGAATGATGATTTTGTTGTTCAACTACTTGTTGGGGCAAACAAAATGGAAAGAAACATAGATACAACTAAATTCAATAATATAGGACAATTCACATCAAGTTTGGAATTTGGAAAATATGCAGCTACTCTAAGAAACAGTGTCATAATGGCAAGTGGATCAAATTATATTGTGGTATGTACATCGAGTGAAATCTTCGCAAAACAAATTAATGAATTTGAATTAAATTATGGATATGAAGATTTTATGGAGGTGTTATTAGGAAAGGCAAAGAAAGTATTCGCGCTGGATAAAACGCAACAAGCAAGAGTTCTTGATGTTTTTAAGGAAAAGATGATTAGTGGAAATCTTCCGGAACCATTTCAAGTTCAATTAAGAAGAAAAGAGTCTATAACAGAAAATAACATGAGTATAGAAGATCATATGAAAAGTTTATTTCCAAACATTGAGATAAAAGAAGATTAGAAGGTGAAATATGTATCCAAAAACATTTGATGATTTAATATATGAATTTCAGAAATTACCAGGAGTAGGTGCTAAGACAGCTGAAAGATATGCATTTACTGTACTTAGTTGGAATGAAGATGAAATATCTGAAATGGCAGAAACGTTAATTAATTTAAAAAAGAAAGTAAAAAAATGTACATGTTGTGGTAACTTAACAGAAGATGAACTGTGTGAATTCTGTAAGAGTTCAAAACGCAATCAGAATATCATATGCGTTGTACAAAACCCAAAAGATATATCTGTAATTGAGTCTATGCAAGAATTTAATGGTGTATATCATGTACTTGATGGTTTGATTAATACACAAAAAGGAGTTCTACCAGACCAATTGAATATTATGTCACTCTTAAAAAGAATTAATGAAAATACAGAAGAAGTTATATTAGCGTTGGATCCAACTGTAGAAGGGGAGACAACAGCATTATACATATCTAAACTTTTAGAAGGTAAGTGTAGAGTGTCAAGATTAGCTCATGGAATACCTGTAGGTAGCCATTTAGACTACACAGACGCTATGACGTTGTTAAAAGCGTTTGAAGGGCGTAAAAGCTCTTAAATATGTCTAATCGTATGAAGTATTTATGATATTTCATACGATTTTTTATTATATGTGACTAAATAAGGAATATTCATACATAAAAACACTTGTTCATATGATTGAATCATACATAAAAGGGTTGTTTATGTATAGATTATAAGAATAGCATTTATTTAAAGGATATTATTACATTTTCAGCTAAAAATCACATGGAGAAGTAGAAAGCCTTAAAATAGTATTCTGACATATCATATGAAAAAAATAGGAATAATCATATTAATTTTTTAAGCGTTTATATATTCATGTGAATTCAAAACAAGAAAAAAATAAAATCTGAAAACAAATCTGAATTTAGAAATGTTGAAAATAGGAATTCATATGATGAGAAAATTCATATTCAATGGTCATATGAAAAAGAAAATATAAAAATACACTCATATGAATTAAATAAATGAGATATGAAATTAATAATTGCGATCATGTGATATAAATATGAAAAGGAAATGCTTTAAATAACACATTTACGATCTAAATATAATTTATGATATTTCATGTGAGAAAGATATGAAAAAGATTAAATGAATTATGATATATATAAAATTAATAGGAAATTCATATATAGGTATAGCTTTATTTAAAAAACTATGATAGACTTATCGTGACTCGTTATATCATTGTTATGAATTTCATAGGAAGGGGACGTGAATATGTCTGAAGAAGCGTCAGCAATTGATGTGTATTATGATATGGATATTGCACAAATATGTCAGCACTTTAATAAATCAAGAAATACAGTAGATAAAGCTATCGCAAAGTTGGTAAAAGATAATCCAGATAAAGATTGGAAGTATAAAAATCCAATTACACGTAGAATTACCATTAAAGCTGAAGGTGTTGAAAGGTTATCTACTTACTTCAGAAAAGAAAAGCATGAAGTTTCTACTGTAGAAATGGAACTTCGATTTGAAAATGAAAAATTAAAGGCGATTATAGAAGAAAAAGAGAAAGCCCAAGCTCAGATCGAACAATTATATCAAGAAAAATTGAAATTAGAAATTGAAAAGAGCAGACAAACATTCTTATTGGAAACTCAAACAAAAGATGAAAGAATTTCTG
>OLXK01001814.1_pt1 | contig 13641 bp, 10 predicted proteins | sample 1674321 | NCBI WGS metagenome assembly OLXK01 (sample SAMEA103958162, study PRJEB25191) | human gut metagenome | reverse complement strand
GTGCTATACTGGTATATGCAGCCAGTATTTTCCCTTTTATCTTTTTTATTTATACCGGTTTTATCAAGGGGATTTCCAGTGAAATTGACGAAGCCGCGATCATTGACGGTGCAAGCCCCCTTCTCATGTATTTCCGTATTATTTTCCCGCTGCTCAAGCCGGTGACCATCACTGCGCTGATGCATTGCGTGATGTCCATATGGAATGATTTCGGGATTTCCCTTTATTTGCTGAACAGTGCAAAAAGGACCACCGCGGTGCTCACCACCTATCTGTTTATGGGGCAGAAGGCGTCGGACTGGCAGCTGCTGTTTGCGGATGTGGTATTGGTTTCCATGCCTATTGTCATTTTATATCTGTTTATGCAGAAGTATATTGTGGCAGGGCTGGCGGACGGGGCGGTAAAGGGTTAACTTATGAAGAAAAAGTTTTTCAGTATGAAGCATAAATTTGTTATTATTGTGGCCAGCCTGCTTTTTGTATTTGTTCTGGCCACAACCGTGATCTGGGGAGTGGCTTTTACCCGTGAAATTGACGAGCGCGGGGTGGAGTATGCGAGCCAGATGACGGAAACTGCCAACGGAAACGTGGAAAGCTATTTAAAAAAGCTGCGCCTCATTGCTTTTGTCCTGCAGAATAATACGCTGGCAAAGCCCATACTGAATAAAACCTCTTATGAGGACGACAGTGAACGTCTGACGGATATGAGAAATATGCAGCTTTTATTAAAGGCTGTCATGACCGGTGCGGAATATATGCAGAATATTTTGAATCAGGGCGGACTTATTGCGTCTCTGAACCGTGAGGAGGAATAGACGATGGGAATGACAATTGCTGAAAAGATCATTGCAGCGGCAGCCGGTGTGGAAAGCGTAAAGCCGGGTGACATCCATACAGTAGAACTGGATCGTCTGATGAGTAATGACGGAACTACACATCTTACCGTTGATATGTATAATAATAAATTAAAAAATCCACATATTGCAGATACAGACAAGCTGGTATTTATCGTAGATCATAACGTACCGTCTGACTGTCCAAAGACAGCCGCATCCCAGAAGAAGATGCGTGATTTTGCAAAGGCAAACCACATTGATTTCTGGGAAGGGAAAGGTGTATGCCACCAGATTATGATGGAAAATTATGTTCGTCCGGGAGAACTGATCTTTGGTGCAGACAGCCATACCTGTTCTTATGGTGCACTTGGCGCATTCGGAACCGGTGTCGGATGTACAGACTTTCTTTATGGAATGGTAACAGGAACTTCCTGGGTCATGGTTCCGGAAACTGTAAAATTTAATCTGACAGGGAAACTGCCGGAAGGTGTTTACGCAAGAGATCTGATCCTTACCATTATCGGAGAGATCGGAGCAAACGGATGTAATTATCAGGCAATGGAGTTTACCGGCGAAGGCGCCAAAACATTAAGCATCAGCGACCGTATGGCTCTCTGCAACATGGCTGTTGAGGCCGGTGCGAAGACCGGAATCTTTGAGGCAGATGACAAGGCTCTGGAATATCTGAAAGAGCATGGCCGTGAACCAAAAGCTGTATATCACAGCGATCCGGATGCTGTTTACGCAAGAGAGTACACCTTCGATCTTTCCAAAGTACGCCCGGTTGTAGCGAAACCGGACTTCGTTGACAATGTAGTTCCGGCTGAGGAAACCTGCGGCATCAAGATCAACGAGGCATTTCTTGGCTCCTGTAACAACGGCCGTATTGAAGACCTCCGTGTAGGCGCAGAGGTGATCAAGGGTAAAAAAGTTGCAGAAGGCGTTCGTTTCCTGGTCGTTCCTGCAAGCCAGACCATCTACCGCCAGGCATTAAAAGAAGGCCTGATCGATATCTTCATGGAAGCAGGCGCTATTGTGATGAACCCGAACTGCAGTGTATGCTGGGGAAGCTGCCAGGGTGTGATCGGTGAGAACGAGGTTCTTATCAGCACCGGAACACGTAACTTCAAGGGACGTGCCGGACATCCGAGCTCCAAGGTTTATCTGGGATCTGCGGCAACGGTTACCGCATCTGCCATTGCAGGTGAGATCGCAACTGCAGACAGAGTATAAAAACCTCAGAAAAGATATTCAGGAATAAACAGGAGAATATACATATGGAAGCATTTACAGGAAAAGTGTGGGTACTGGGCGATGATATTGACACCGATATCATCATTCCGACCGAGTATCTGGCGCTGAAAACCATTGACGATATGAAACAGTACGGCTTTTCCCCGCTCCGCCCGGAACTGGCCGGACAGATTGAAAAGGGCGACATCATCGTGGCAGGAAAGAACTTCGGCTGCGGCTCCTCGAGAGAGCAGGCACCGGAGATCATCAAGGCGCTCGGCATTTCCTGCGTTATCGCGAAGTCCTTTGCCCGGATCTTTTTCCGCAACTCTATCAACAACGGTCTTCTTCTGATCGAGCAGCCGGATCTGCACGACGATATCAAAGAGGGCGACACCATCACCGTCAAGATGAATGAGCATGTCGATTACAACGGAAAAACATACCCGATCGCAGCTCTGCCGGAGAACCTGATGGATATCATTCAGGCAGGCGGCCTGGTAAAGGCAATGCGCAAGCGCAACGGACTGGACTAAGAGCGGGAGGAAGAAACGATGGGCAATACAGTAATTGAAAAAATCATCCGCCACAACACCGGAAAAGACGTAAAACCGGGCGACATTGTGACGGTCAACGTGGACAGAGTCATGATTCATGATATCTTCATCCCGTTTGTCGGCGATAAATTCGAGGAGATGGGCTTTACCAAACTGTGGGACCCGGATAAAGTCGTTCTGATCTACGACCACCTCGTTCCGGCAAGCCAGGTGGACGATACGAGACATTTCCACAAAGGCGATGAATTTGCAAAGAAATACGGCATGAAAAACGTACACAGAAGCGACGGAATCTGCCATCAGTTAATGACAGAGGCAGGTTACGTAAAACCGGGCGACGTTGTTTTCGGAACCGACAGCCACACGACGACATACGGCTGTGTCGGTGCATTCTCTTCCGGAATCGGCTACACCGAGATGGCGAGCATCCTCGGAACGGGTACGATGTGGATCAAAGTGCCGGAGACGATCAAAGTTGTCATCGAAGGCGAGCTGCCGAAAAATGTGATGTCAAAAGACATTATCCTGCGTCTGATCGGTGACCTCGGTGCAGACGGCGCAACGTACCGCGCACTGGAGTTCTCAGGAAGCACCGTAGAAAATATGACCGTGGCAAGCCGTATGACGATTGCCAACATGGCGATCGAGGCAGGTGCCAAATGTGCACTTTTTACCCCGGATGAGAAGACCGCAGAATACTGCGAGATCGAACTCAATGACTACCAGAAGAGCTTAAAAGGCGATGAGGATGCAAAATATCTGTGCACCATCACCTACCGCGCCGAGGATTTTGTGCCGGTTATGGCATGCCCGTCCCAGGTAGACAAGATCCGTGATACCAGCGTTCTCGAGGGAACCCCGATCGATCAGGTCTTCATCGGTTCCTGTACGAACGGCCGTCTCGAGGATCTGCAGGCGGCAGCCGAGGTTTTAAAGGGCAAAAAAGTAGCCGACTACGTAAAACTGATCGTAACACCGGCAAGCCGCAAGATTTATCTGCAGGCAAGCAAAATGGGCATTCTCGATACACTGGCAGAGGCAGGCGCCATGATTACACATCCAGGCTGCGGTCTGTGCTGCGGAAGAGCGGGCGGAATCCTCTCTGACGGCGAGCGTGTTGTAGCAACGAACAACCGAAACTTTCTTGGAAGAATGGGTACTTCTAAAGTTGAAATTTATCTGGCATCTCCAAAGACAGCGGCAGCATGTGCAGTAGCTGGAAAAATTGTGACGCCGGAAGTGTAAACGAACTTAACAGCAGAAAGGGAAAACAGACGACATGAATGGTTCAATGTTTATCGGAACCTGGTGGGCACTCGTCCCGCCGCTGCTTGCAATTCTGCTTGCATTTGTAACAAAAGAAGTTTACAGTTCCCTGTTCATCGGATCGGCAGTCGGTGTCCTTTTGTACACCGGCTTCCATCCGTGGGATGCGTTCACAAGCTTCTTTGAAATTTTACGGAACAGCATGAACATCAACATTCTGATCTTCGATATCCTGCTTGGCATGGTTGTCGTGCTGATGGCGAAATCCGGCGGCTCGGCGGCGTATGGAAAATGGGCGGGGACGAAGATCAAAACGAAGCGGAGTGCGCTTCTGGCAACGATGGGGCTTGGTGTTCTGATTTTTGTGGATGACTATTTCAACTGTCTGACAGTCGGCTCTGTCATGCGCCCGGTCACGGACAGCCACAAGGTTTCCCGCGCGAAACTCGCATACATCATCGACTCCACCGCAGCGCCGGTCTGCATTATCGCGCCGATCTCAAGCTGGGCGGCAGCCGTCAACTCGTATGTGCCGGCGGATGCGGGAATCAGCGGATTCCAGCTGTTTCTGCGGACAATTCCGTATAACCTGTATGCGATCCTTACAATTGCGATGGTCTTTTACATCTGCTACACCGGCTTTGATTTTGGTCAGATGAAGCTCCACGAGGATAATGCCGCCAAAGGTGATCTTTTCACGACCGGAGGCGAGGAGTTTGAGCAGGTTTCCGAGCAGGAGGTCAATCCGAACGGAAAAGTCATCGACCTCGTGCTCCCGGTTGCCGTACTGATTGTATCAGCGATCGGAGCGATGGTTTACACTGGCTTCCTCGGCGGCGCGGACAATGTGATTTCCGCGTTTGCAGGATGTGATGCAGAGACGAGTCTGATTTTTGCCTCCGTCGTGACGATCCTGTTTATGATGGCGCTGTATCTGCCGCGGAAGGTCATCACCTTCAAGAGCTTTATGGACAGCCTGTCAGAGGGCTTCAAGCTGATGGTTCCGGCGGTTACGATTCTCGTCTTTGCGTGGACCTTAAAAGGCGTCGGTGATGCGATGGGCCTGGCCCAGTTTGTCGGAAGCGTCGTGGGAGACCATGCATCCGCAAGTATTTTTATCCCGGTGGTGCTGTTCGCCGTGGCGGTGTTCCTTTCCTTTTCGACGGGAACCTCCTGGGGAACGTTCGCGATTCTTGTGCCGATTGCAACGGGCATGTTCGCAGCCGGAACAAATCTGGAGATGATGATTATCTCGGTATCCGCCGTCCTGGCCGGGGCGGTCTGCGGTGACCATATTTCGCCGATCTCGGATACGACGGTTATGTCAAGTGCGGGTGCGCAGAGCAACCATCTGAACCACGTATCGACGCAGATGCAGTATGCGGCCGTTACGGCGTGTGTCTGCCTGGTGGGATATCTGATTGCAGCCGTGACCAGAACGTGGTGGATCACACTTGGCGTCAGCCTTCTTCTTCTTTTGGCTGTTTTAACCGGAATGCGCAGATTTTGCGCAAAAAAAGCGGAAAACGGCAAAAAATAAAAAAGAAAACAGAAAAACGCGTGAAATGCTTGACGGGAGAGAAAAAGAACCGTATACTAAAAAATAGAACAAACATTCACAGGACAACGGTGTCCTGCAAAGAAGAAGCGGAACGCTTTTGGAGCAGGAATGTGAATTGGAACAGAAGGAATTGGATTTTTCAAAGTCCAGTTCCTTCTGTTTATCTCTGTTAAAATTGCATCGGAGCTGTGAAATGCAGGAGAAGAAAGGAGGCATTCCGGGGCGAAAACGCTTTGGAAAAGGGAAGGACTGTTAGGGTCAGAAAGATCATAGCAGACAATGGCAAAAACAAAAAGAGGGAGAAAATATATGATATTTGGAAAGTACATTAACAAATACTACCTGAAGAATGCGCCCATTCTGATTCTCGGTCTTGCAGCGCTGATTCTCGTAGATTATTTTCAGCTTTTCATACCGGAGCTGTACCGCATGGTCATCAACGGCATGAACGGCGACCCTGTTCTGGTCAACGGCCAGGCGGCGGTGTTTGATATGGAATTTCTGCTGGATCAGGTCTGCCGGCCCATGATTATTACCATTATCGTCATGGTAGTCGGCCGTTTCCTGTGGCGAGTCTGCTTTTTTGGCTCCGCGATCCGCGTGGTGACCGATCTTCGTACCTGCATGTTCGCGCACAGCAAGGAGCTGTCCCAGGAGTATTATCAGGTCAACAAAGTCGGAAACCTGATGAGCCTTTACACGAACGATCTCGATACCGTGCAGGAGTGCTTCGGCGACGGTATTCTGATGTTCTGCGATGCGCTGTTTTTAGGCCTGCTTGCCGTGATCAAAATGTGGCGCATGAACCACTTCCTGACCGGCCTTTCCATGATCCCGATGGCATTTCTGATGGCCGCCGGCACAACGCTCGGCAAATACCTGATGAAAAAGTGGGAAGAGCGCCAGGCGGCCTTTTCCGAGCTGTCCGATTTCGCGCAGGAAAACTATTCCGGTCTTGCTGTCATCAAAGCATTCGTCAAAGAGACGAAAGAGCTGATGATGTTCCGTAGACTGAACCGCGAGAACGAGGACATCAACGTAGAATATACCAAAATTTCCACACTGCTGAACATTATGGTAACGCTGTTCGTCGAGTCCGTCATCTGCGTAATCTTAGGCTACGGCGGCTATCTCGTTTACTGCGGAAGCTTCGACGCCGGCCAGCTTGTCGAGTATATCGGCTATTTCTCGGCCGTTGTATGGCCGATCATGGCGGTCTCCATGCTGATCGAGAAGACATCCCGTGGAAAAGCGTCCTTAAACCGTATTACGGAACTGCTTGACGCAAAAGTCGATGTGAAGGACCGCGGCGGTGTGCAGGATCTGCCGTCCATCCATGGAAAAATCGAGTTCCGCAATCTGACCTTCCGCTATCCGGACGGGGAGTACGATGTGCTGAAAAACGTATCGTTTACCATTGAGCCGGGCGAGAGTGTCGGCATCGTTGGAAAGACCGGTTCCGGAAAAACGACCATCGTCGATCTGCTGCTCCGCACCTACAACGTGCCGGACGGAACGCTGTTCATTGATGACCACGATGTCAACACCGTTTCCATCCACTCCGTGCGTGAGGGCTGTGCCTACGTGCCGCAGGACAACTTCCTGTTCTCCGACACGATTTCCGGCAATATTTCCTTCGCCTTTGATGACGAAAACCAGGAGGCCATTGAGGATGCGGCGATGATGTCCGATGTCCATGACAATATCGCAGAGTTCAAAGAGGGCTACCGCACCGTTCTTGGCGAGCGCGGTGTGACGGTTTCCGGCGGACAGAAGCAGCGAATCTCGATTGCGCGTGCGCTGATGAAACACGCACCGATTCTGATTCTCGACGATTCCGTCTCTGCGGTCGATACCAAAACAGAGCGCACGATTCTCGACAATCTCAAAAAACGTGAGGGACTGACGACAATTCTGATCGCACACCGGATTTCAACGGTGGAGCAGATGGACAAGATCGTGTTCGTCGAGGACGGAGAAGTCCATGCAGTCGGAAAACACGAGGATCTGTACCGGACCTGCACGGCGTACCGCAAGATGGTCGATCTGCAGAAACTTGAAGAGGAAGCGGGGGAGGAGTAGAAATGCACAATTATTATCCGATTCTCTGGGTCGGCGCGATCATCGGCGTGATTTCCACCCTGCTGATTGTGGCCGCGTTTGTAGTGAAAGATGGAGAAAAAGAAACCGGCTTTGAGCGGAACATGAAAGACAGTGAAATCATGCAGCGTCTGATGGATTACGCAAAGCCGTTTTACCGCCAGTTTATCGTTGTTGGTTTTCTGATGCTGTTTTCGATCGCGTACGATATCATTTCGCCGCTGATCGTCGGCAAAATTGAGGAGCTCGTCGTTGGAAAATTCGCGCTGAATACCCTGTTTCTGTGGGTAGCGGGCTATGCGGCAATCCTTCTTGTCTCGATGGCGTGCACGTATTTCCAGGCCGTGATTCTGCAGAAGACGGGTCAGAAAATCATTTCCAATATGAGGGAGGATCTGTTCGTCCACATCGAGCGCCTTTCCCACGAGCAGTTAAATGAGATTCCGGTCGGAAAGCTTGTCACGAGAACGACAAACGATACGAATGCGATTTCGCTGATGTTCACCAACCTTCTGGTCAATCTTCTGAAGAACTTCTTCGTGATCATCGGTATTCTGATTGCGATGCTGTTTCTGAACTATGAGCTGACGCTGATGGTGCTCTGCTTCGTGCCGTTTATCGTGCTGTTCTCGATTATTTTCCGCAAATTCTCGCGAAGAGCACACCGGAAAGTAAAAGACTGTACTACGGACATCAACACGTATCTGTCGGAGAACCTTTCCGGTATGAAAATCACACAGATCTTCAACCGCGAGGATGCCAAGATGCGCGAGTTTACCGACAAGAGCAACGCACTCGGCCGCGCACAGCAGGAGCAGATTTTCGTGTTTGGTATTTTCCGTCCGCTCGTCTACATGCTGTATATCAGCTCCGTGCTCTGCCTTTTGTATTTAGGCGGCAAGGGCTATCTGGAGGGAACGTCGTTCCTCGGCCAGACGCTCACCAGCGGTATGATCGTCAGCTTTTACATGTATATTTCAAAATTCTTCAACCCGATCCAGAACCTGGCGGAGCAGTTCAACTGGCTGCAGTCCGCATTTGCATCCGCCGAGAAAGTATTCTCGATTCTGGATCTCGAGCCAAAAATGCAGGATGCGCCGGATGCGATCGAGCTTACCGACATCAGGGGCGAAATTGAGTTCCGCGACGTATGGTTTTCCTATATCCCGGGCGAGTGGGTGTTAAAAGGCGTTTCGTTCCACGTCAACCCGAAAGAGACAATCGCATTTGTGGGTTCCACCGGTTCCGGAAAATCGACGATTCTTTCCCTGATCTGCCGGAACTACGAGTTCCAGAAGGGTGAGATTCTGATCGACGGTATCGACATCCGAAAGATCAAGATCGATTCCCTGCGGAAAAAATTCGGCCAGATGCTGCAGGATGTCTTCCTGTTCTCGGGAACGATCCGTAGCAACATTATTCTCCGCGAGGAGGGGATTTCCGATGAAGAGATCATGGACGTCTGCCATTACGTGAATGCTGACCAGTTTATCAACAAGCTGGATCACGGCCTCGACGAGCCGGTGCGGGAGAGAGGAAACAACTTCTCCGCCGGACAGCGCCAGCTTCTCTCGTTTGCGCGTACCATCATCCATAAGCCTTCGGTCATGATCCTTGACGAGGCGACGGCGAACATCGACACCGAAACCGAGCTTCTGATCCAGGATTCCATGGAAAAGATGAAGAACATCGGAACGATGCTGATCGTAGCGCACCGTCTTTCGACGATCCAGCATGCAGATGAGATTATCGTACTGTCCCACGGAAAAATCGTGGAGCATGGAACGCATCAGGAGCTTTTAGCAGCGCAGGGAAGATATTACCAGCTCTACACGCTGCAGTACCACCGCGAGCAGAGTGAGAAACAGAGAGGAAGAAAGTAAGAAAATTTTAGAACAATAAAGACAATTTACAAAAAGGGAGAAATTTTGTTTGTGCAAAGTGACAAAATTTCTCCCTTTTTTACGGTGTATCATATTAAAATAATTTTATATCAATATAGTCATATGAAAAATATATGAGCATAATACGATATCCGTTTTTCCATCTCAAAAAGCGGGCGGTTATAATAAGGGAAGCAAAACGGCAGGCACCAAAAAGCCGGGCCGTCTGTTGAAAGAAAGGGAAAATGTATGGAAAAGAAAGCAAGCCTTGTAGGACGCCTGCTCTCGGAAAATCAGATGTCGGAAGCATTTATCAACAGTATGTTTCTGGCGCTGTCCGGCGGTTTTCAGGATGCCTACACGTACAATTGCAGAGATGAAGTATTCTCAAATGCCCAGACGGGAAACGTTGTGCTGATGAGCCAGAACTTTCTGGAAGGAAACTTTACGGCAGGCCTTCGGTATCTCTTCCCGATCCTCTTTTTTGCGATGGGTGTATTTCTGGCAGAAAATTTCCAGGAGCATTACCGGTATGCAAAGAGGCTGCACTGGCGGCAGGTACTTCTCGCGGCGGAAATTGTGATCCTTGCGATCGTCGGATTTATTCCGTCTTCTTATAATATGCTCGCGGCGATGCTCGTATCGTTTGCGTGCGCGATTCAGGTACAGACCTTCCGCAAGGTCGGCGGTTATTCGTATGCAAGCACCATGTGCATCGGAAACCTGCGAAGCGGAACCGCAGCGCTGTCCATGTATCTGCGGGATAAGAAAAAAGAACAGCTCCGTCAGGCCGGATACTATTTCGGCGTGATTCTGGCTTTCGCCATCGGCGCCGGAATCGGAGGCGTGTTCTCCATGCTGTATGGAATCCACGTAATCTGGATTTCCTGCGGACTTCTTCTGGTGAGCTTCCTTCTGATGTCACTGGAAAAGTACCGCTGAGAAATAAGAGAGAGTGAAGAAAGAAGGCTGAAAAAATGGAAGTATTTCTGGAGTGCTGTATGACACTATTCTTTTCAGCGGCCATGCTGCTGCTGATCGTCCGCCTGGCAAAGGGTGAGGAGAAAAACATGATGTTTGCGCGTGTGTTCTCCCTGGCGTCCAACGTCGGTTTCTGGATTGGAATCGTCCGCATCGCTGTGCTGAACCGGAGCGGATTTCTGATGTTCTTCTACATCACAGGCGCAATGCTTTCCTACACGGCGATGGTCTTTGCCATGCCGCATAAAAAAGAGCAGATTGCCGGACAGCAGGCATAAATAAAAAAGAAGACCCTGTGTACGGGAAGGATGGAGCAGCGATGTTCCGTCCGCCGGTAGACAGGGTCTTTTTCTGTTTCAAACAAAAGTTCATAAAATCTTATACGCGTTCCAGAAGCTCCCCGATCAGCTCTTTTGCCGCCGCGTTCTGGTGTTGCCGCGGGTTGATGATAAGACAGATTTCACGTTTGGGGGCCTCCTCGATGAGCGGAATCCGACAGACGGTACGGCTCTTTAAGGCATCGCGTGCCAGCTCCTCCGGATAAAATCCGATGCCGAGGTTATACTCGACCATAGGAAGAATCTGATCCGTCGTCGCCGCCTCCATATCGGGGTGGAAGGCGAGGTTGTGATTCAGAAAGTACTCGGCGTACAGCTCCCGCGTGCCGGTGTCTTTGGCAAGCGAGATAAAAGGATATTCTGACAATTCGCCGAGATGATGCGGCTCTGCGGAAAGGGATGCATATTTCGATCCGCCGATCAGAATTTCCTGGAATGGGAAAATCGGGATCTTGTGCAGCGGTTTGCGGATTTCCACCGGGCTTGTGACGACTGCGAAGTCGACCAGACCGTTTTCGAGCGCCTGGATGGCCTGCGGCGTCGAGTGGTTGGAGATGCGCAGGCGGACGTGCGGATAGCGGGTGTGGAAGTGCTCCAGGCGGGAGAGCAGCATCAGACGAAGTGCCGTCTCGCTCGCACCGATTGTGATAAGGCCGCTCTCAAGAGACCGCTCAAGAGCCAGCTCCTCCTCAACCGTGCGGAGCTGTTCGTAGGCAACGGCCACACGCTCATACACCTTTTCGCCCTCCGCTGTCAGTGTGACACCCTGGTGGGAACGGATAAAAAGTTTGCAGCCAAGCTCACTTTCCAGATTGTTCATGCACCGTGTGATGTTGGGCTGGTTGTTTTTCAGAATTTCCGCGGCTTTTGTAAAGCTGTGATATTGTGCTACGAAGTAAAAAATGCGATAATAATCATATGTAATCATAAAAACCTCCGAAGGATGAAAAAGAAAAAATCATCCATGATTGCTTCAATATAAAATACATGCGCCGGGTTGTCAAGGGATTTCTGAGGATGGTCCGGCCGGATTGTGCGGGGGATGGCAGAAGAGAAGTGGAAATTTTTTGAAAAAACACTTGCAAAATACCCGGACAGGGTATATAGTGTAGAAGAAAATAAGATACCCCATTAGGGTATGCGAAAAAGAAAAGCCAGAACTACAGAAAGGAAGACATACGATGGAACAGTACAATGTAACCGGTATGAGCTGCGCCGCCTGCCAGACCCGTGTCGAAAAAGCCGTGTCAAAGGTACCCGGTGTCACATCCTGCGCAGTCAGCCTTCTGACAAATTCCATGGGCGTGGAGGGAACGGCCTCCCCGGCAGAGATTATTGCCGCCGTGGAAAATGCAGGCTACGGTGCGTCGAAAAAAGGCGAGAAGGGAAGCACATCACAGTCGGCTTCCACAGCAGAATACGAAGAGATGCTGAAAGACAAGGAAACACCGGTCATGAAACGCCGTCTGGTGAGCTCCGTTCTTCTTTTGATTCCGCTCATGTATTTCTCCATGGGCCATATGATGTGGGGATGGCCGCTGCCGAAATTCTTTGAAGGAAACCACATCGCAATGGGACTGGTACAGCTCCTGCTTACCGTTGCGGTCATGGTCATCAACCAGAAATTCTTTATCAGCGGTTTCAAGAGCCTCTGGCATAAAGCACCGAACATGGACACGCTGGTAGCGCTTGGTTCTACCGCATCGTTTGTATACAGCGTCTACGCCCTGTTTGCCATGACGGGAGCGCAGGTACAGGGGGACATGGATGCAGTCATGAGCTATATGCATGAATTTTACTTCGAGTCCGCAGCCATGATTCTGACCCTGATTACCGTCGGAAAAATGCTGGAGTCGATTTCCAAAGGAAAAACGACCGATGCGTTAAAGAGTCTGATGAAGCTGGCTCCGAAGACCGCCGTTCTCTTAAGAGACGGAAAAGAAGTGGAAGTCGGCATTGATCAGGTGAAAAAGGGCGATCATTTCATCGTCCGCCCGGGCGAAAATATTCCGGTGGACGGCGTTGTCCTGGAGGGAACGAGTGCCGTCAACGAATCCGCGCTGACTGGCGAGAGTATTCCGGTGGATAAGAAGAGTGGAGATACGGTATCTGCAGCGACTTTGAACCAGTCAGGTTTTATCCGCTGTGAGGCAACAAGAGTCGGAGAAGATACCACTTTGTCACAGATCATTCAGATGGTCAGTGATGCAGCAGCCACGAAAGCACCAATCGCCAAAGTTGCAGACCGGGTATCAGGAGTATTTGTACCGGCAGTCATTACGATCGCAGTGATCACGATGGTTGTGTGGCTGCTGGCGGGACAGAGTATCGGATTTGCACTTGCAAGAGGGATTTCAGTGCTTGTCATCAGTTGTCCATGTGCGTTGGGACTTGCAACTCCGGTAGCGATTATGGTAGGAAATGGCATGGGTGCGAAAAATGGCATCATGTTCAAGACAGCAGTATCACTGGAAGAGACAGGAAAGATGCAGATTGTGGTACTTGATAAGACCGGAACGATCACAAGCGGAGAACCGAGAGTGACGGATCTTTTTCCGGCAGAGGAAATTTCAGAGGAAGAACTGGTCAGAACAGCCTATGTACTGGAAAAGAAAAGTGAGCATCCGCTGGCAAGAGCAGTACTGGAATATGCGAAAGAAAAGGGATTAGAAAGTAAAGAAGAGGCAGCGGATTTCCGGGCAGTTGCAGGAAACGGACTTTCAGGAAGACTGGGAGAAACCTGGCTTTATGGTGGAAACTTAAAATATATCAGATCAAAGAGTGAAGTGCCGTATGCATCAGAGCAGCAGGCACAGAAGTTCGCACAGGAGGGAAAGACTCCGCTGTTCTTTGTAAGAAATGAGAAACTGATCGGAATCATTGCGG